>Ga0114922_10003060_pt1 | contig 15613 bp, 13 predicted proteins | sample AartaG_FD_100975 | JGI IMG/M metagenome (GOLD analysis project Ga0114922, IMG submission 100975) | Deep subsurface microbial communities from Aarhus Bay to uncover new lineages of life (NeLLi) - Aarhus_00045 metaG | ecosystem: Environmental > Aquatic > Marine > Oceanic > Sediment | place...
CTTCGCAGTACATTGCCGGCCCGAACATCGAGCCGCGACAAATCAAGTCTTTGAGAGTGTTTTCCTTTTGACATTATTGCCCTTCACCAACAACTACGAATATCCACGCGCACAATCTCCGAACAAAATCATTACAGTCTTTATTATCCGGAAGTGCTCATACAAAAAGAGCACCGCCTTCATCCTGTGCCTAAGAGTGGGCTGGGAAGCGCCACGGTCAGGTTACAGAAATCCAACGGTGCTCTTTTTGTATATACGGTACACCCGCAGCTTTGTGCCGAACGAAGGCGCGTTAACACCAACAACGGCAAAAAAAGCCGAAGTGCCCTTCGTATATACGAAGAACACCAGGCTTCCTGTACGACCTGACCTTTATATTCACAACCTTACGGTTATGAACTTCCCATTAACTCTTAGGCCAATACAGCAATCCTAGCGTTTCACGGCTGATTAAAATCAGCCTCCAATATTCAGTTTTCTATATTTTACAATCCCGTCCCAACCTTTGCAAGAAAAAAAAAGATTTTTTTCACTTTGATTTTTTCTCTATCTGTACCGCGCCACGTCATCACCGCACAGGCGGGAAGAAAAAAAAGGAACGGTCGGTTTAATCGGCCGTCCCTTATCTTTTCTAAACTCTATCCACTATTACGAACCCTGGAATTCATAGGCGCTCATATCAACATAACAAGGGTCGCCTATGCCGGTATTGATATTAGTCGTGCATGGTTAGAGGTTTAATTGTTTTCTTCACAATAATTCAGGAAGTTTCCTGTTATTTGATGTAATTCCCTATTTGCAAGAGGAATTGAAGTCGGTATATCGAATACTTCAATAGTCTCCAGCCCGGACACATCTACATTTTTCATCGTAAGCATATGGTGGTCAATATCCCAGTTTTCATCCCAGGCTGAGACTTTGCGTATCTGTCCTGACAGAGAATAATCGCCGGTAATTTCTGCATGTACATATGCATAATCCGAATCATCGACTGTATAGTTAAAATAGTTATCGACAAACCATGCCTCCATAGACGCACATTGATAATCTCGCGGTTTCTCCGTTTGTATCCAGTCTGCAAGCAGTTGAGGGCACTGGATACCGTCAATGTTTGCCAGAACATAAAAAGAAGAGTTGATCACATAATTAAGCCGTTGAAGTTCATACATAGGATCAGAATAACTCTTTGTTTCCTCGTAGGCTCCACCCCGGTGGATAACAACCGGAGGAGTAGCTTCGCCAAAAGTTATGCGCTTGCGTTCTTCTTCGCGTAAATAACCGATTTCTTCGTAAATTGCCAGCGATTCATCAATAGCTTCTTCAAGCAACACAGCCACTTCTTCAGGATTATCCCGGCCGTGCTCGATTAGTCTTAATACCTTTACATTCGGCATTATTGAACCGGCAAGATTTTCCATACTCCCAGCCGAGCTTTTTCCCTCGGTATTCCTGCAAAGATGGGTCACAAAGAGATTTCCCATATCTTCCACTACATCAGGAATACTCTGCTCTGCGGTCTGCTCATAGACGTATTGTCTGGCTTTTGGCTTTTCTGGATAACCCTTACGCTTAAGATCTGCCAAACTGCGCTGACGCGGGGTCAAGGGCTTTTTGACTGGTTCAGGCTCCTTTACTAATTCGATCTTTACTGGTTCATTCGGCTCAGGAGCAACCTGCAAAACTGGTTCTTCAAAAACAATTGCTTTATCTTCAATTACATCGACAGTGACAGGTTTCTGTTTAACAGAACTTTTTACGCGGATTCTATCGATGAGCTGATTAGGCCCCGACCTTATTTTATATAAGATCAATAATCCTAAAACCAACACCACAAAAACGGTAGCCAAAAGCCAATAAAAGCTTTTTTTGTTAATATATCTTTCCATTGACGACACTATCGCATGAAAGCCGTGATAATTTTATTTGTTATAGTTTCAATTATAAGAAACCGTTATTAGTCTCCTCGACGAACATGGTTAGAAGAAATATCCATTAAATTAGGCCAATCAATATAATTAGGTTGTTCGGTCGTCCATACGTCGTTACTATAACGAGGCCAATAATAAACGGGACTCTCTGCCCATTTCCACATTACTGCCTTATCGTGCATTCCAACGTCATTACAGTCGGCAATCCACCATGAATGACCAAATCCTGTACATCTATCTTCCGCCTGAACTTGATTTGGATCTGTAATAGGTATCAAACCGCCATTATCCAAAGTATATTCACTTCGGAACTTAACCACTTCACAATTCTCAGGCTCATTAAAAGAATCATTGTCGTCAAAAAGGTGGTATGCCTGTCCGTGACAATTTCTCGAATAATCGATGTCCGATACTTTAACAATGTTCGGGTCAAATTCATGTTTCGGGTAATACGAATGATATAGTCTTTCACCGTCCTCAATCGATACCTGCCCGGGATCGCCATAGTTATTATCAATACAACTATGAGCTACCGGCACGTCACTTTTTGTTACGTTATGTTCTAAATCAAAATGTGGGTTATGGGGTGCTATGAAAACCCATGACATCAAGCCGGCTGAATACTCAACCCCATTGGGATCCATGCCCGGTAAAGGACCATCACCCCCCAGAAAATCATACCAATCATTTCCTGTTGGACCATCTCCACCTGAACTAATCGGTGGGTCATGAGGGAACTGAATCTCATCTGCGCCCATATCGATCCTGTTTCCAATGACACGAGCAAGACCATCTATGTCTGTTTCACCAGAATAGGCCTGATTTGGATCACCTGCATCAAAACATGGCGATGGATTGTAATTACTATACCACCTTTTAAGATGGTAGTCGTCATCATCAGAGTCAACGAAACGCGGATCATCATCTATATTACCAGTTCCACCAGTATCACAAGGGTCTTCTATACAGCTATAAGTTGCGCTAAGAACATCGCTTAAATCATCGCCATTGTTCCAAAGAATACAATTTGTAATTTCAGGAGTTGGCGTAGACGACCCGAACGCCCATATACCATGGTCGGTGTTGTCCACAATTGTATTGTTTCGAATAACGGCACAATTTGTACTTCCGCCAACAAGCCTTATTCCATGGGTGTTATCGTATATCAGGTTATTTGTGATAGTTGCTGTGTTAGCAAACATGACTCTTATAGCGTCAGTATTATTGCGGAATATATTATTGGTAACTAAAGGAGACGCAGAGGATTTGGCACGAACACCAGTTACATTATCCTCAAAGATACATCTGGTTATAGTAGGACTTGAGTCATCGCAGTGTGCAGCGGCAAAGAGAGCACCATTATGACCTGTTAAAGTAAAGCCTTTGATAACCGAGTTGGGTTCTTCATCGTTAGTGAATACAACAACATGACTGGAATTACCATCAATGGTAGTTTTCTCTACAACGTCCCAGTCGTTGGGTTCGCTGCTGGTAACGGTAATAGCTTTGCCGTCGAAGTCGAAAAATTCTTCGTAATCTCCCTCAGCAACCTCGATAATATCTCCATTACTCACCTGATCGATTGCGTAGTAAATATGGCGCCATGGGTCAGTTGAGCCGCCGGTGTCGAGATCATTGCCGTCGGTTGCGACATAGTAAGTTGTCGCATGGGCTGTTGCGGTTAAAACGATAATAACCGCTGAGACTGCTGCTGTGATTGTTTTTCGTGTTGACATTTTCATAACTCCCTTCGATTAAGCGTAGCTTAAACTTATTTCGCCAAGTGCAGGCGCTTACCGCTACACTTTTCACACTGAAACCATTACCACTGTCTAAAAATAAAGTTTTTCAGCAATTCCTGGCATTAGCCATATCCAATTGGCGCAGGTTTCAAATGACCAATGCGCACAATACCTCAACCTCTTGTAATAATGCCGTCACAGCGAGGGCAAATGTTGATGATAAGTTTGAATTTTTTTAAAAAATTTGCATTATTTCTGACATCCGGAGGCATTGTATAGCACGGTATGTTACCGATTGGCTGTTGTAAATGCTGTGTATGGCGTTAGTTAGAAAAAATAATTCTTGACAAAACAGCTTTGCAGCAGTAAATATAAATAGATCTTTCGGCTGAGTTCCCCGCTTCGCTAAAAACGGCTTCGCAGGGCAAGCATTTACTATTGGGATTGTTTATTTTCGTGGGTCGTATGTGTTCGAGACCCCCGGCGGAGGCGAGGGCTAAACAGGAAGGAATCCCGGTAAGCCGGGAGGCCTATTAAGCAGATACCTCGGCTGCGCTCGGAATGACGTGGGAAAACAATGACGGGCCTTGTTGGTTGTGTTGTAGTTGTTATCAATTGTTGCGGTCAAGATTGCCGCGGCCTGCGTTGCAGGCCTTGCAATGACGAGGTGGCGGCATGGTAAACAGGGCAGACAAGGCCGGGGTGACAAGAATTGGTGCGATTCATCGCACCCTACAAGATGCACCCCTTTCGGGGAAAAGGGTGGCACCGGCCGGTTTTCTACACATGATGCTTCTGTCCTGCCGGCTTCTTTGTGAATGGAGGGTCGGGCGGCTTGCGCCGCGGCGCTTCTGTGGGGAAATCGGATATATTTGTGTTTAGGTCTGTTGGGGTAAGGTGGGAACCCCGGCCAGCGGCCGGGGCTAAACGGGGATTTGGTGTGGGGGGCATTGTGATTGACTATTTCCCATCTACTGTTTACTATTGAGATTCTTTCCCGGCGCCTCCCCGAGGTGTCGGGACGCGCGGGACTCAGAATGACGGTGGTCCGGTTCCGGTGACAAGCGGGAGATGACAAGGGGGCGTGGAGATGAAAAAAGTTGGTGGGAACGTTAAGGGCGGAAGCAGGAAGCCGGGATGATAATAGTAGTAACGGGAATGGTTGGGCTTGATAAGAAGCAGTATCTGCATGAGGCCTGCGCGCTGGCGAAGGTGCGGGGCAAGGAAGTGGTGCTGTGTAAGGTGGGGGATATGATGTATGCCGAGGCGCCTGATATTTCGCCCGGCAGGATATTGGATATACCGCTGAAGCGGCTTCACTTGCTGCGGCGGAGTGTGTTTAAGGATATTATCGCCAAGTCGAAGAAGGCTGAGTGCGTGATAGTAAACACGCACGCGACGTTTCGGTGGCATCACGGGCTGTTTCCGGCGTTTGACTTCGACCAGATGCGGCAGTTGGGGGCGGATATGTATGTCTGCCTTGTCGATGGTGCCGATGCGCTGCACGTTCGCTTAGCGGGCAGAGGGCCGGAGCATCATCGGCTCAAAGACCTGCTTGTCTGGCGGGAGGAGGAGATATTGGCTACACAGATGATGCGCCAGGGCGTCAACGAGGAGGCTTTTTATTACTGCCTGGCTCGGGGCGCGGGGGCAGGGACGGTTGAGATGTTTTACAGGCTTGTGTTCGAGGGGGAGCGCAGGAAAGCGTATCTTGGCTTTCCGATGACGCACGTTGTGGGCAAGCCGGAGGTTATTGAAGAAATCGACAGGTTTCGTGAAGCGATGAGGGGGCCTTTTACCTGCTTTGACCCGGGAGATTTGGAGGAGGCGTATTTGCCGTACTATGCTAAGAAGGCGGCGGCGGAGGGGCTTGATTATGTGGAGGTTGCCGCGCTGGGGCAAAAGGTGAAATTCAGCCCGCGGGAGGTGGCCGATATCGAGAGCGATATAAACAGCCAGATATATGCACGGGATTTTGCGCTTATTGACCAATCGGATATGATAATCAGTTTTATTCCGCGGTTGGACGACGGCAGCGCAGCGGTATCGAGCGGAGTTGAGCGTGAGTTGCAGCATGCTCACGAGGCGGCGAAGGAAGTATATGTCATTTGGCCCGCCCGTGTGAGTCCATCGGTATTCGTAACGCAGACGGCGACAAAGGTCTTCGAGGATGTAGGCGGAGCTGTACGGTTTTTCGAAGAGAAAGGATATTCGGTGTGATAGTCGGGTGCGTATCGCTTGAGCGAATTAATTGAGGCAAATTTACATTGCAGGAAAGTGACTTCGTCGGCAACACTGCCCGCACTGACGCAGGTCGTTTCCGGGCTGAATCTGCCTTCGGTTCTCGGTGGGAACACATCAGTTGCCGGTGGCAGCGGGTTCAGTGTCTGGGCGGCGGAGCCGAGGGAGGTTTTCCGGTTCTGCGCGGGTCAAAAAGCGCCTTTCGTTAAACTTCAGCGGTTTTTGGACAAGTATCGCCTTAATGATACTGATGAAGGCGAATTGCCTGAAGGATTGTTCCCGTGCGGATGGATGGGATACTTCGGCTATGAACTGAACGGTTTCATCGAGATTCTGCCGCAAACGGCCGAGCGTGATATCGATATTCCACTGATACAGTTGTGCTTTTATGACCGTGCGATTTGTTACGACCATGCGGAGAAAATATGGTGGCTGGTCGGTTTGGAGATTGGCGGCGACAGTGAATCGGTCGAAGATAAGCTGGCTTCTGTTGAGAATCTGCTCAGGCAAGCGGAAGGAACACATGTGACCTTGCCTGACGCCGGCAGCCTGCATAATGAGGCGCCGGACATGTCGGGATTCAGTTGTAACATGAGCAGGGAGTATTACTTCGAGGCTCTTGAGAGGACGCAGAGGTATATTTACGAGGGCGATGTTTATCAGATCAATTTTTCACAGCGTTTCGAGACGGATTATAATGCGTGCCCGATTGATTTGTATCACTGGCAAAACCGGCACAATCCGAGTCCCTACGCGGCGTTTATAGGCGCCGATGATTTTTCAATAGTAAGCGCTTCGCCGGAGATGTTTATAACATTACGCGATGGTTTTATCTCGACCAAGCCTATAAAGGGCACGCGGAAGCGGATAACCGTCGGGCCCGGCGCCGAGCAGATAAATACGGCCAATTTCGCCGAGCTTGTCCGAAGCGAAAAGGAGCAGGCCGAGTTGAACATGATAGTTGACCTTGAACGGAACGATATTGCCCGGATTTGTAAGCCCGGTACGAGAAATGTTATTCAGCCGAGGACGATAGAGGCATATCCGACGGTTTTCCACGCGGTGGCAACGGTCCGGGGCGAGTTGCGGGAGGATGTTACTTTCTGTGATATATTAAAGGGTGTTTTCCCGGGGGGTTCGATTACCGGCGCTCCGAAGATTCGGTCGATGGAGATAATTGACGAGCTTGAGCCGACTCAGCGAAGCGTATATACCGGCAGTATCGGCTTTATAGGGCTTGACGGCGGTGTTTGCCTGAATATCGCGATTCGGACGATTATCATCAAGGCCGGCCGGGCTTTCGCTCAAACCGGCGGAGGCATTGTGGCAGACTCCGACCCGCAAGCCGAGTGGGATGAGACGATTACCAAGGCGCTGGCGCTGTTAGCGGGAATAAATAGCGTACAGCGGATAGCGTACAGCGGGTAGCGGATAGCGGGTAGCGTACAGCGGGTAGCGGGTAGTGGGTAGCGTACAGCGGGTAGTTATGAAGACAAAATCATTTAAAGACCTCATTGTTTGGCAAAAAAGTTATAAATTAGTACTGGAAATATATAAAATGACAAGACATTTTCCGAAGTCTGAAGATTATGGATTATCTCAACAGTTAAGAAGAGCGGCTGTATCTATACCCTCAAATATAGCTGAAGGGTATGGCAGAAAACATAAAGCAGAATACAACCAGTTTTTGTCTATTGCTTACGGGTCATTGTTAGAGTTAGAAACTCAAATTTTGTTAGCCAAAGACCTGAATTATATTACCAAGAATGAAAACATAGAAAAGCTTATAAAGGAAGTGGGGAGCATGTTATATAGAATGCTACATCCTATACGCTAAGCGCTCTCCGCTATACGCTAAATTGTGAAAGTCTTCCTCAACGACAAAGTCATAGATGGCGCAGAGGCGCATATATCCGTCAGCGACAGCGGATTTTTGTACGGAATGGGTTTGTTTGAAACGATGCGCTGCACTGGAGGCAGGGTTTTCGCACTGGATGACCACCTTGACAGACTTTTTAACAGCGCCAAAGAATTGGCGATAAATAATCCGTATGAAAAGAAATATATAAAAGACGCGATTCGACAGACTCTGGAAGCAAACAATCTGGCCGATGCGCGATTGCGTTTGACACTTACAAACGGACCAATGCCTGAAGCTGATGAAAACAAAGCTACTTTGCTGATTACGGCGACGAGATTCGAGCCTTATCCCGACGAGTATTATCAAAAGGGAGTGGGCGTTGTTTTGACCGACTTCAGACAGAACACACAAGACCCGATTGTAAAGCACAAGACAATAAATTACTTTTCCCGGTTGCTGGCCCTTGATGTTGCTCACAAGAAGAAGGCTGCCGAGGCGTTATGGTTCACCACCGACAGCCGGTTGGCGGAAGGCTGCGTGAGCAATGTATTCTGCGTGGCCGATTCTGTGCTCTATACGCCGACGCTCGATACGCCGGTTCTACCTGGCATCATGAGAAAGACAGTGTGTGAGATTGCAAAGTCCCAATCAATCCAGCTTGTCGAAAAAGACCTGACAATACAGGAATTGTTAGCTGCCGACGAGGTCTTCCTCACGAACGTTATAATGCTAATCCTGCCTGTTATTACGGTTGAGGCCCATACGGTGGGCGACGGAAAAGTCGGGGCGATGACAAAGAGACTGATGAAGTACTTGGAAAAGGCAATTTTGAATTATGAATTTTGAGTTTTGAATTAGAACGGGGATTGCCACGAATCGCTTCGTAATGCTCGCGATAAACCATCGATTGTTCCTACAATTTAATGACAAAGCGCCATTTGAAGGGAATCTTAGGATAAAGGGCCCTTAACCTTGTTAATTGTTGCACCTATTATCGCCAGTAGATGTCACAATCGGTTTCGCGGGGGTTCGTGCACTGCAACCAGACATACACAAAGTCTGCGAAATCTTCCATGTTGATATAGCAGTCGTCGTTGTAGTCCTGAGTCAGGTATACGGTAGCTATATCCCCGCATTTGTTGGGACCGTAAACATTGGGGTCCCTGTCGCAAACATCGCCCACCCCGTCATGGTCCATATCGAACTGATTCGGATCGTAATCGGCGGGACAGTTGTCGCAGACATCCCCCACGCCGTCGCCGTCAATATCGTTCTGGTCGGTATTTGCGGTCATACGGCAGTTGTCATCGCAGTTCGGATAATAACTCGGGCAGGGCTTGTCGCCAATCACACCGCTGTTATCTCCATCATCGTAGATGCCGTCACCATCATAGTCGTAACCAACGAGTATCATCAGCGGACAGGTAAAATCTCTTGTCTCTATACCATCTGTTGCTGATATCATGAACCGGTGGAAACCCGGCGGCGTGGCATTGGCATCGGCACCGGCAGCGGTAGTCTGAATCGTCAGTAGTGACCCTACTGCCTCGTTAGGTTCATAAGGCCCTGTGAGGTTCACAACATTAGGATCAAAAACAGCAGTTGTGCCCTCGGGCAGGTTCGAGGCGTTCAGTTCAACATCACCTTCAAAGTTGTTGATAGGAACTATCCCAACTAAGTAGCTTTTCGAATCTCCCGGAGCAACGACATTCGGATCAGGAATAGCGAATAGTCCGAATGTCTCCATACCGGGGGGCCAGACGACTTCTATCTCTACTTTATCGCAATCTGGATCCGCTACATATTCTTCGTTTTTTGCGACATCACAAACCTTTATGGTGAGGGGACCCACTGCCAAAGGGTCGGAGATGTTAAAATACTCGAGAGAGTATCCCGACCAATCGGTAAAAGTGTCGCGTTTCTGGAAGCTAAATCCCCGTTCAGTATATAAAATTATAGATATTCGTGTGTTGGGTACAGCGTTGGCCAACTGGTCGGTTAGACGGACGTACACCATTAAAGGACGGCCTGTGCCTATCATATACTCATAGTTGGCATGAGGTTCCAATATCCATACCTTTTGTTGAAAACAGAAATTTTCTCTGCTCCAAACAGTAACCGTGCCTGTGGTCTCCTCATGCAATTTCCTGCGCCATTCGTCGCGTATTTCCCTATATATCTTAGCATGAATCGTTACAGAGTATTTTTTGAATTCTCCTGCATGTACTGTGTCTATAGGAGAGATATTTATAGTCTGCTCCGAGAAGAATAGGCCTCCAAGAGACGTCCAGTGCGCCTCGCCCCCGCCCGAATAATTTGGCCCTGTAACGTAAGCCTCAACCTCGAATTTGGCATCGTAAAAGGAGGAATTATCCTTGAAAACCACAGGTATTTGAAATTGCACCCTTCCCTCGTTATTGGTATATCCGAAAGCCTCCTGATGTATTGTTACCGCAGATGAATAGGCCGGCTCCGTCCAATCACCGAGTAAAAAACCGAGTAAAGACTCAAAAAAACACCAATCTGTTGATAGAGTCAGTTGCGCATCTGCAATCCTGAAGTTTTTAGGGTCACTAATATCTGGGTTACAGGGGTCACAGACAGTAGCAAAGGTTAATACTGGTGACAAAACGAGTGCGAGAACAAAGGCTGATAAGAAAGTGATTGTCCTTTTAGAAAAAACTATTTTTGTTTGCATGATAAGTTTCCTTCCTCGAGTTTATGTCAATTTATTTTCCAAACTTGAGACTAAAATTACCTATATGATCTATGGTCTACCAAATAAAAAGTCTTCCGATACTCTGCTGAACTTGCAATTAATAATTTTACTAAATTCGCCTGGGAAATACAAGGCATTAATTTCAGTACAACCTACTTTTCGCGAGCGATATAAACCATAATTCCTGACTACGCCCGAACTTATGGCCAATTTTACTGTTACTCCGACGGGTATTTCTACTGTTCTCCCCAACAGTATGATAAATTGTTTTGGAAAGTCAGTGCCTTAATGCAATCCTTGTAAGTGGTGGCAGCGGCGAAGTATATTGGGCAAAATAGTATAAATTATTTTGTAAAATCGTTTGACGGTGAGATAATAGGGCAGTATTAAACAACTTCAATCTGGGAGGTCATAACTAGAAAATGAAGATTGGCAAAATAGCCGCTGAGGTTGAAAAGATAGCTCCGCTGAAATTGGCACAGGAGTGGGATAACGTCGGACTTCTTATCGGCGACTCTGATAGAGATGTAAAGAACATTTTGGTAACTATTGATGTTACCGCCGATGTCGCTATCGAGGCCAAGAAGCTCAAGACGGATATGATCTTGAGTTATCATCCGGTCATCTGGGACGGCCTTAAGCAGGTTACGACAGACGGGCCCGGCGCGGTAGTTTATGAGTTGATTCGAGCGGGTATTTGTGTTTATTCGATACACACGGCGTTCGACGCGGCGACAGGCGGAGTGAATGATGCTCTGGCTGATATAGTCGGCATTGTAAATCCCGAGCCGATAGGGGATTTTGTGAGTTCACCGGCAGGTGAGCAATATAAACTCATTACTTTTGTCCCGGCTAATGACGCCAATCAAGTTGCTGAGGCGATTTACGCAGCGGGTGCGGGGATGATTGGCAACTATTCTCATTGCGGTTTCCAGACCGAGGGCGTGGGGACGTTTTTGCCGCTGGAAGGAGCTAAGCCAGCTATCGGTGAGAGGGGCAGGCTCGAGAAGTTTGAAGAGATTAAACTCGAAGCGGTTGTGCCGGCTGACAAGGTCGCTGCGGTGGTAAGTGCGATGCGTAAGGCGCATCCTTACGAGATGCCTGCCTTTGATGTATTCAGGCATTACGATATTGAGAGCAGATTCGGCTTAGGCAGGATAGGTGCTCTTGCCGGGGGCGAGGCGCTTTCTGCAATAATAGAAAGGATTAAGAAGGTAACAGGTGCAAAGGCAATCGGAATCATCGGGCCCCAAAAAAGGACCGTGCGAACGGCGGCGGTCTGCGCGGGGTCGTGTGGAAAGATAATAAACTCGGTCATCGCCGCCAAATGCGACTTGTATTTAACCGGCGAGCTGAAACACCATCATGCCTTGGCCGCTAAGGAGGCCGGGATTACCTGTTTGTGCCTGTCGCATACGGTTTCGGAGCGATTTGCTCTTAAGAATCTTGCAAATAAGTTGAAAAAGCGGCTGAAAAATGTAACAATACGGCTGAGCAAGAAAGATACCGACCCCTTTAATTGGAAGAATATATGACGGATAACGCAAGTGATGAAAGAATTGACGACGAGGTCCCTGACGAGCGGCTTGGCGACGAGGTCGAGGTCGGAGAAGACATTGAACCCGACGATACCGATTCGACAATGGCCCAGGCCCCAGCCGAGGCCGAAGGGCCTGAGCCTACTGCCGAATCGGTAGCCGAGGCGGTCCTTTTTGCAAGTGATGAGCCTTTGAGTGCCGACCGCCTTGCGGGCATAGTCGGCGCAGGGTCAGTCAAAGATATTCGCAAGCATATCAATAACCTTAACGCCAGGTACGAGGCGGGCAATTTTACCTTTCGTATCGAGCAAATCGCCGGCGGATACCAGATGATGACTCTGGGCCGGTACAATCACTGGCTCAAGAAGCTGCTTCGCGCCCGCACGGACACCAAGCTTTCACAGGCGGCCTTGGAGACTCTTGCGATTATCGCATACAAACAGCCTGTCATGCGTGCCGACATCGAGGCCATCCGCGGTGTCGCCGCGGGCGAGATGATTCGCGGGCTTATGTACAAGGGGCTTGTCAAAATCGTCGGCAGAGCCGAGGTCTTAGGCAGGCCGATGCTGTACGGAACGACAAAAAGATTCCTGGAAGTTTTCGGCCTAAACACAATCAAAGACCTGCCGAAGGTCGAAGAACTAAAAAAACCGGAATAAGAACGGGATACTGTTGTATGGTAAGTCACAATGATATTTTAAACGTTGCCATACGCATCGGGAATGCCGTCAATGCCGAGGCGGTAATTCTATTCGGCTCACATGCCAGTGGAGATGCAAGGGGCAGCAGCGATGTTGATCTTCTTGTCATTGCTGAAAGTGACTTGCCCCGACACAAGCGAAGCCGCGAGCTTTACAAGCTTTTCAGGCCGTATCCGTTTGGAATGGATATCCTGGTTTATACGCCGGCGGAAATAGAAAAGGGTAAGCGAACGTCTTTGTCTTTTGTTTCCACCGTATTGCGGGAAGGAAAGACCTTATATGAGCGAAGAGACTGAAATAGCAAAGCAATGGCTGGCTAAGGCCGAGAGTGATCTGCTAAACGCGGATAACAATCTTAAGGCTGAGAAAATTCCTTATGATACGGTATGCTTCCACTGCCAACAGGCAGCCGAGAAGATGCTAAAGGCGTATTTAGTAGCACGAGGCAAGGAGTACCCCATTAGCCACGACCTCCTTTTGATTCTCGAGCAGATTACGTCGCTTGATCCCAAGGCCGAACAACTGCGGGACACTCTTATTCTACTGATGCCTTATGCCGTTGAAGTGCGATATCCGGACGACTACAGCTTACCATCCGCTGAGGACACACGCCAGGCAAGAGACGCAGCACAAGAAGTGCATGACTGGCTCAAAGAGGCGTGTCCGGAGGTTTTCCATGAGTGAGCTGTTTTCGGCCTAAACACAATCAAGGACCTGCCGAAAGTCGAAGAACTAAAAAAACCCCAACAATAAAAAGGCCGGGCAGAAATTAGCCCGGCCTTATGTGCAGTTGTCTTTTGTGTGATTGTCGCAGACACCCACTTAAAGCCCGCCGCGAGGTATATATCTCTGGGTAGCTTCATCATAACGAATGTGTAAGTTCCTTTTCCTAGTTTCAAACTTTAATTCGATTTCATATGGAACATGCCATGTGGCAGAATCATCTGTTTTGAAAGGTTCACCGATGTGAATGATTTCCAGTCCACCCAGATAAATCTTTTGCATCATATTTAGCGATAAGCCCGGCCATATTTTCGAGAATTCATCCCAGCTTTTGCTTGCACAAGCCTGAAATAATGCTCTGGCTACTTCTTTAACGGCGATCTGTGCACGTTTTTCGTCATCGCTTAGAATTTTTGGTGGCTCCTTTACTTCCGGTTCTTTCTGTGGTTGTGTCTGAGTCTGCGGTTGTATCTCCGTATAATCATCAGGTATATTTGGTTCAAAAAGAGCTGGATCAAGTTCTACGTCCCATTGAAAATCATCAATAATAATTTTCTGGGGCCTCATCTTGCCCGCTTCAAAGTCTTCTCCCTCGATTTCAATTCGCACCGGCAAATCAGTTTCAACATCCACCCATAGACACATTGCCATACTCTCACCAGTTATTTCGGGGTTTCTAGCTTCAATACCCTCAACATCGATACCGTTTATATTGCAAGGACCGATCTCTATATAATCTCCTGACAAGATTTTTTCGAGCCACTGACGGGGATCATCGGGATCGCGACCTATAGCAGCTTCCTCGGCAGAAAGGTCGAAACGCACATACCTTTTCTCTTTTGGTTGAATTTGGTAGGCAACTTTTTTATTAGGAAGCCTAAATTTAATTAAAAATAACTCTCCATTCCTATAGATATCAGACCTTGTTCCATAATCACCTGCCACATAAACGTATTCCTTGGCAAGAAACTTTTTAGTTCCTAAGAAGGTGATTTCAACTGTTGTTTCGAATGTTAGTGCCGGGATATTTTCTACCTGTTTGAGCACCTCCCCCCAGGCGACACCTGCTCCATCAATTGACCCACCAAACTGGTTTATGCCTATCATTACAGCAATAAGTATTACCGCCGCAGCGGCGAATTTTGTTATTCTGTTTTTCATGATAGTTCTCCATATATTTGGCTGAGCCGGTGCCGCACTTTCCAGGGCCGACTGTGCGGCAGCAAGAATCTGCTCATCCGTTGCAGTGCTGGTTTCGGCCCGTGTATTTTTTACCAATTGCTCTATATCATCTGCGGGTACCATTTTCATACTCCTTCTTTAGAAATGTTCGCAGCTTTTCAATCCCATAACGGTATCGGCTCTGGGCCGTGTTGATTGACTCACCTTGAAGACGGGCAATTTGTCTAAACGTCATCTCGCCTTGCAGGTGTAGTGCGACAACCTCTCGCTGCTCGCGGGGCAATTTTGCAAGTGCGCCAAATACTCTTGCCCGCCGCTGGCCATCAATCAATTGCTTAACCGGCCCGGCCTGTGTGCCTTTGCAATCTGAATCAGCTAATTGACGCGTCGCCGGCACCGTGTTCTTCCGCAATTGGTCCCGGGCCCGGTTGACGATGCAGCTTAATAAGTAGCCTTTAAGATTACGCCTGACATTAAGCTTGTTGCCGCCGGCAGCGAAGCCGACAAATACATCCTGAAGACAATCATGGGCCGCATGAACATCAGACAAAAGCGACAACGCCACCGTCAGTAAATCGTCCTTGTACTTTTCATAGATCGCACGAAGCGCATCGGAGTCACCACAACGCAAACGCTTCAAAAGATGCCTGTCTTCAGTCATCAACTTTTCCTCAAGGCCAGATATATTGAACGTTCAATTCAATTATATGACGAGCCAAAGCCCTGTTTTAGTCTAACTTTTTTCAAATAATCCTTTTTAGGGTTTACGCATCGGCAGGGCCACTTGCACATCAAATGCAACAGTCTTAGTAGAAGGAGGCCTTTTGAGCACTACCTTTCAAGAATCTCAATATTGTCTAAACTGCCCAAAAGATTGTTAGCAAGGGTAAGATACTGAATGCTTTTTGGGTCATGGCTCAACAACGCACTTCCCACCGCATCAACCGCAACCGGGTCGAAGCTCGCCAGTATCAGGCC
>Ga0114922_10003061_pt1 | contig 15613 bp, 10 predicted proteins | sample AartaG_FD_100975 | JGI IMG/M metagenome (GOLD analysis project Ga0114922, IMG submission 100975) | Deep subsurface microbial communities from Aarhus Bay to uncover new lineages of life (NeLLi) - Aarhus_00045 metaG | ecosystem: Environmental > Aquatic > Marine > Oceanic > Sediment | place...
CTGGCCATTCAGGCGTTGATATGAGCCCGGAGTTAATTGTGAAAATATGCGGACTGAAAAATATAGACTATATTAAAGATGCCTCAGGGGATCTTAGAAGGGTGTCCGATATTAGGAGATTGGCCGACGGCAAGGTAAACATATTCTGTGGTGGAGAAGACCTTGCAATGCAAAATTTCTTATTGGGTGCTACTGGTTGGATTTGCGTTTGCGGTAACTTAATACCTAAAGAGGCTAATCAATTGTTAGAATTGGTGCAGCAAAACAGATTAGAAAAGGCTAATAAATTGTTTAACAGGTTTTATCCACTGCTTGATATGCTTGAGAATTCTCCCAAAGCACTGCAATTGGTTAAAAAGTCGCTTGAATTAATGAACCACCCTGCTGGTCCATGCCGTTTCCCAAGACAACCACTTTCTGAATCAGAATCTGAAAAACTAAAGAATCTGCTTAAGAATCTGAATATTATTTGATGCAGATTGTGGATACAAGATATTGGGCTCTGTCGCGTCTATGGAGGTAAAACCATTAATTTCTTAGTTTAGCAAAAACTAAACTCTTCATAATGGATACAAAAGGTCATTGCTTTCCAAAATCAATTATCATACAAGCAGTATATTTCAAGTTAAGGTTTTCGTTAAGCTATCGGGATATTGAAGAGATAATGCAAATAAGGGGAGTCGAAGTGGATCATTCTACCATACAGCGATGGGTATTTAGGTTTATGCCTGAAATAGAGATACAGATGAGAAATAGAAAGAAGGAAGTAGGTAAGAAATGGAGGATGGATGAGACGTATATCAAAGTAAAGGGGGTTTGGCGTTATTTATATAGAGCAGTAGATAAGAATGGAAATACGATAGATTTTCTTCTGACAAAACGCAGACAAAGAATGAGCGCTCAGTCATTCCTAATTAAGGCAATAGGAAACAATGGCACACCAGAGTTGATCAACATAGATAAAAGTGGTTCTAATAAAAGTGCAATCAAAATATATAACAAAAGATCATTTACTAATATTGAAATCAGACAATGTAAATTCTTGAATAATATAGTTGAGCAGGATAATCGATTTGTAAAATGGCGTATTCAACAGGGCTTAGGGTTTAAGAATTTTGAATCAGCAAAAAGAACCTTAGCAGGAATAGAAATTGTCCATATGATCAGGAAGAATCAGCTGAATATTCAAGAGCAAAGTACGTTTAAATCATTCTACTCCTTAGCTGCATAGAATAAATAGGATTTAATTCAGTATCTTAGTGGATGGTTGAACAGATGCGACAGAACCTGTCATTCTGAGCGGAGTGAAGAATCTGAATGGGATCACGAGCAAAGCGAGTAATCCCTACTCCCACTCTTTCAGCTTAAACTGTTCAGGACGTTCCTCTATTACACGTCTTAACCACTCTTCGGGATAACCTACTCCCCTGGCCCTGCCATTTTCATCTTTCACATACCCGTCATTATATTTTGTCAGCAGGCTTTCTCCCAGATGTATCCACTCATTAACAACATATTCTGAATGTGCATTACAATAATTGGTCAGATAACGTACCATCAACGCAGGATCAGTTTTGTATAATTCCAAAGCTGCTTTTTCAACTGCCGGCTGTGAAGATATTGCAATTCCTTCAAGCTCATTCTGTACTTTCTGAATATCTTTAATCATATAGGAATACTTCAGGTTTGCATAATTGGCAACAAAGTTAAACACCCACCATGCAGAAGTCCATGAGAATTCCTGAAGATCACCGGCCTGATATATCTCAGGTACATTATCAACACAACAATAAAATGGCACAAAACAAGTGGTATATGCATCATCAACACCATACCAGTTAATACCACCAATCGGATCCGGCAGCCATGAACGAGACTGAGAGACGAAAGAGTAGGCTGTCTGCTGTGTAGATACGGGCCTTTCCCAGGAATATGATACTCCATCAATTTCCCAGCCAAGAGGCCGCCAGCGATAGGGACTTCCAAAAGCTCCGGCATCAACTCCTACTGTCATATCAAAATCAGTGCCTTCATAATGATCACGTAAAAGACTGAAAAGGTCTTCCAGCGATATCTTCTTATCCGGCTTTACCCAAAGAGGATATGGTTCGGCACCTTCAACACCGCGATGATAATCAGGAGATAAATTAAGGGAAGGAGCACATCGCCTGAATATACTCCATACGCGAGAGGCACAGGAATGCAAACTCGAAGGTGTTGGTGGGCAATAGGCCAAATTAAAACGAAACGGTTCACCTGAATCCGGATCATAATACCCTTTTTCTATAGCAAATGATTTTACATCATCAGAATACATACAATTCTCCCTATCATCAAAAGGTATCTCCCCTACCCTTGACAGGTTTGCATGGCATGATACATATCCATCCGGAATTCTAAGTGCAACCCATACAGTTCCTTTAACTCCGGGGCCTTTACTTGTCATTTCAAGTATCCATGCCTCTTCCGGGTCTGAAATAGAAAAAGCTTCCATTGAGCTGCTATAACCATGCTCTTCAACCAGATCAACAATTATTTCTATCCCCTCCCTGGCTGTTTTTGCCCTTTGAAGCATTAGCTCCATCAACATCCCGTAGTGCATCAATCCATCAGGATTAACCAGTTCTCTTCTCCCACTGGTGGTAGTCTCACTGATCGCAACCTGGAATTCGTTAACATTCCCAACAACCTTATAAGTATGGGGTACCTGTTTAATCTTATGTACTTCCCCGCTCCTTTTCCTTATTTCAATATATGCATCATCACCATGGTCCGTTGCAGAAATATACTCCATACGACCAACAAATTCAGCATCACATGCATAGGTAATCATAACCGAACCATCTGCAGAAGCTCCTTTTGAAACGAGCACACTGGTACAGTTATCATTCCTGTATTGTGAATATGAATTAAGAAACAAAAAACACAAGCTGATAATTACCGAAATCTTTTGCATTGTTATTCTCCTTTTATAGTGTTAATGAATACTTTTAAGCAGTCTCAGTCCCTCATTTTTGGTACCTGCTCAGGACTAATAAATTCTCCTGAATTGCCGAATGAATTCCTCAGGTAATTCAACAAATCTGACACCCCCTGGTCATCAAGCGCATTTTTACTTGTATGTCTACCAAAATTAACAATAAATAAGGACTCTGAGGTTGATTATTTTTCTTATATTACTTAACCAATAAAAACATTCGTAAAAAAGTAATCCAGGCTATTCATACACACCAGGAATTTATGGCTGATAAAACTCAACTTTCAAAGTATGACATAAAGTCAAACTACTCAGAATCTGATCATTATGACCTTATTATAATAGGTGCAGGCATAAGCGGACTATCAACAGCATTGATGTGGTTAAAAAACACCGAAGGGAAAAAAACTCTTATCCTTGAGAAAAATAATTACACGGGAGGATACAGTACAGCCTATCAGAAAGGAGACTATGTATTTGAAACCACACAGCTTTTCCCGGATATTATTGATATGATGGAATACCTGGGTATTAAGATCAAGCTAAAAAGATATGAGAATGACTTTATGAGGCGTATCGTGGTGAATGGGAACGAAGTGACTGAATATAAGATCCCTGCGGGAGTGAATAATTTTACTGCTTACCTGAAAAACACATTTCCTGAGGATGCTGATAAGATCGAAAGGTTAATGAGCTATGCAGTTTCAATGTTTGCACAGGTACGAAAACTTAAAGTTATTCCAACACTCAAAGATACTTTGGTAACTCCCTTTAAGGCGCCTAAAGTCATAGCAAATCTTAACCGGACCTATTCCGGACTCCTGAATAAATTTGAGATTAAAAATCCCAGGCTCAGGGAAGTAATGGAAACATTTACCTCGTTTTCAGGGGTTCCATCTGACAGGGCTTCTGCAATTTATGCCACAGGAGCTATGTTATCGTCAATGACCAGGTGTTTCAGGCCATATGGTTATTTTGATGAATTCCCCGCAACGATGACAAAGCTTTTCCAGGAACGGGGTGGTGAACTAAAACTCAATGCTGAAGTAGAGAAAATAATTGTTGAAAACGGAAGAGCAACAGGGATTAAGCTTACCGGAAATAATAAAATCATTAAGGCTGACACTGTAGTTACTACCATAGATCCGATGGTGGCTTTAAGAAGACTGATAGGTGATGAGTATCTTCCCGCCAGCTATATAAATAAGCTTGAAAACACCTTAATGTCAACTTCATCGATCAATGTCGCATTGGGGCTCGATGACAAGATTGATCTTGCTGCAATGGATCTTGATTATCCCTATAATGTTGTATCTACAGGCCTCGGGACCTCAGAAAAACTATTTGACGGTTTTCTTGCAGGCGATAATTCATTCTCTGAAGACTGCTTCCATACTGCTGTAATTTGCCCATCCCTGACAACAGGAGCGAAAAACACCATAACTATCAGATGCACTCCATTTGCTATTAACAGCTGGCTGGAGTGGCGTAATTATGAACCTGAAAAATATAAATCTGAGAAAGAAAGATGGGGTAACTTCTTTATTAATATTGCTGAAAAATATTTCGTGCCGGGTTTAAGTAAACATATTGTTGTTAAGGACATTTCGACTCCTGCCACTTACTCCCGTTATTCCGGTTCACCAACCGGTAGTATATATGACATGGCTTCTATAGTAACCCAATTCGGTCCAAAGCGTTTACCATTTAAGACTCCGGTTGAGAATCTGTATCAACCAAAGTTCGCACATGGTTTATATGGTTGTATGATGAACGGAGTTCAGATGGTAGATATGCTCCTTGACCGAAAATTTAATAATGGTGACTCCCTTTTCAATCCTAAAAACCTATAAACACTAATAGGCTTTAAAAGGCTTTGAAATGAAATACGAAAAACTTCTGATCTATTGGTTTTCAGGTACAGGAAATGCAAAGACAGCATCTGAATGGATAAAAGAATTTGCGCTGTCGGCTGGAATTGATGCAAAACTATTTAATCTTTCAAAGGGAGAATATCCTGACAGGAAAATACTCACTGAAAATACTCTTGTTGGGTTCTGTTATCCTACACACGGTTTTAATGCACCACCTGCAGTAATTAAATACGTTCAGAAATTTCCAAAAGCTGATTCCCGCGTATTCCTCCTTAATACCCGTGCAGGGATGAAGATGTGGAAAATATTCACGCCGGGATTAAGTGGCCTTGCATTATTCTTCCCGGCTATAATACTTAAGATAAAAGGATATAAAATCATTGGGTTAAGACCCCTTGACCTTCCATCAAACTGGATATCGCTGCATCCCGGATTGAGGGAGAAAGTGGTTAAATCAATTCATGCAAGATGTAAAAAAATAACCGGCAGGTTTACTGATAGAATACTCACAGGTAAAAGAATAATGCGTGGCATTTATGACCTACCACTGGATCTTGTTATAATGCCGATATCTATTGCTTATTATTTCTTTGGCCGTTTTGCTCTTGCGAAGACTTTCTTTGCTAATTATAAATGCAATGACTGCGGACTATGTTATAAGAATTGCCCTGTGCAGGCAATTATTAAAAAGGACGACAGACCATTCTGGACCTTTAACTGTGAAAGCTGCATGAAATGCATGAATAATTGCCCGGAAAGGGCCATAGAAACAGCACATGGTTATACAGCCCTTATCTGGTGGCTCGCATTTTCAATAATACCTCTTGCGCTGACAAAACTACTTGTATACATAAATATTATTTCTTACAATTTTTATATTGAACATCTTCGCCTCCTGATTTATCTATTCATGTTCCTGAGCGGACTAATTACTATCTTCCTGGGATATAGAATACTTCACTTTCTTCTAAGAAACAGGCTGTTAAACAGGTTCTTTACTTTGACCTCGCTGACCAGTTACAGGTTCTGGAGAAGATATAAGAGTACAGGCTGAGGCTAAGGATAAGGATAAGGTTAAGGATGGAGCGGTGAGAGATGAGAGATGAATTAAGCTTTGAACTTTGAACTCTGAACGCGAAACACTGAACACGGAATTTAGTATTTAATTTTCCCCCTGATATTATGCCAGCGATTAATGATCATGCCGAAGAGGATGGCATTAAAGAAAGTGAACATACCATATATAACAGCCGGAATGGCCATGGTTGTACTATTAAGGAACACGGGGCTGCTGGCAATAGTGATTGCAAGGGCACTGTTCTGTATGCCCACTTCAACCGAAAGTGTAATTAATTTTGGCTTCCTGAATCTAAGCCAGCGTCCGCAATAATATCCGGAAGTCATACCAAGCAAGTTTAATAATAAGACAAGCGGAGCTATTTGCAGGTAAAGCTTAAAAGGATGTTCACTTTCACTATGACTGGTAAGTATAACAAATAGAAAAACTACCGCAAGCAATATCGTAGTGATATATTTCAAATATTTTTCAGCCGCCTCCGCTTGTTTTGGAAACCTGTATCTTATAAGTATTCCGAAAGCAGTAGGTATCAGTATCATCAGGAATATCTTTAATATTGTTGGTAAGAATGGCAGGTAAACAACAGCTTCCTGGTTCATAAACAATTTTGAAGCAAGTAAAATGAATCCTGGGATGGTGAATAATATCAGTATACTGTTAATAGAAGTAAGTGAAATGGATAAGGCAACATTACCCTTCAGCAGATAAGTAATAAGATTCGAAGTAGCTCCTCCCGGGCAGACAGAGATAAGCACTATACCAATTTTTAACGGATCAGGTAGGCTGCTAAATGCGGCAATTGTAAAAGCTATTGCGGGCAATAATACCATCTGGCAGATAAGCCCTGCTATAAGTGCTTTTGGTTCAGAGAAAATAAGCCTGAAATCTTCCAGGTGCAACGATAATCCCAAATTGATCATTATCAAGCCAAGAGTGACTGGCAGAATATATTGGGAGAACAGGCTAGCTTCCATTAATCAGAAATGATAATACTGGTTTTAATATGATATGCTTATATAGTGGTATATTGATAATAATTTTCCCAGGTTTTAAACGTTTGAATATACCAAAAATCTTAAATCCTGCAAGGGGTTCTTCAACTGGGAATGATGGAGGATCCGCTTTCGCTGGCGCGAGGCTCCAGACTCGTGCCATGCTTCAGCGGACAAGGCTGGAATACTAGAATATTTCCTTCATCTGTTTTTCTGTAAGAATTTTTTCCTCCATTACAACTTCCTTTACCGTTTGGTTCTGCGCATAGGCTTTTTTTGCTATTTCTGAGGCTTTATCGTAGCCAATATAAGGTATAAGCTTTACAGCAATATCCAGGCTGTTATCAACATATGAAGAACATTTATCATGATTGGCAGTTATTTTTTTTATGCATTTCTCCGCAAATACTTCAGAGGCTGAAGATAAAATCTCAAGAGACTGTATAAGGTTATAAGAAATAACCGGCAACATGGTGTTAAGTTCGAAATTACCACCTGCGGCTGCAGCTGTTATTGTTGCATCATTACCTATTACCTGGGCAGCTACCTGCAGCACAGCTTCAGGGATTACAGGATTGACTTTACCCGGCATAATTGAAGAGCCGGGTTGCACAGCCGGCAGGTTTATTTCACCCAGTCCAGCCCTTGGACCTGAGGAAAGCCAGCGTATATCATTAGCAATCTTTGTAAGACTAGATGCAATAGTCTTTAATACACCACTGAGGGAAACCGAATTGTCCTGAGCTGCCTGGGAAGAGAAATGATTTTCTGCCTCCCTAAATACTATTCCTGTTTCAGCAGCAATGTTCTTAATAACTCTTACAGCAAATTCAGGATGGGCATTTATGCCGGTACCGACTGCCGTACCGCCCAGGCTGAGTTCAAGTAAATATTTTTTTACTTCATTCAGCCTCTCAATATCTTTTTCAATCTGGCTGACATATCCTGAAAACTCATCGCCCATGGTTATGACAACTGCATCCTGCAGGTGTGTTCTGCCCAACTTTTTGATAACTGAAAAACTGGAACTCTTATCACTGAGGGATTCTTTCAGTTTATTTAAGGACGGTAAAAGCTCATGTTCGATAATATATGATACAGATATATTTAAAGCCGAGGGAATAACATCATTACTTGACTGGCAGAGATTTACATGATCGTTTGGATGAACCGAAATTTTATTCTCAGCATGTCCGGATATGACCTGGCCAGCTCTCCGGGCAATGACCTCATTCATATTCATATTTGTCGAAGTGCCGGAGCCTGTCTGGAAAACATCAACCACAAATTCGCCATCATGTTTACCGTCCATAACTTCCTTTGCTGCCCTAACAATAGCATCTGATATATTTTCATCTATTAGTCCCAGTTCTGCATTTACACGTGCGGCATGTTTCTTAATTAGTGCCAGGAATACAATAAAGTGCTTCTGCAATCTTAACCCGCTGATCGGAAAGTTGTCAACAGCCCTCTGAGTCTGTGCACCGTATAATGCTTCCGATGGTACTTTAACCTCGCCGAGTGCATCTGTTTCAATCCTGTATTTCATCAGTTAAGTATTAAGTATTTTGTGAAAATATTGTATACAAGTTAATACAAAAATCGGGTCCACTTAGTTCATTTAATGATTAACTTTGTGAAAACCAAACCTTAAAAGTAATGATTTATTTAAAGCTCCTGAGAACCGGCCTGATTCTGATAATACTACCAATAATCCTGTCATGTAACAGATTATCACAATTAGATACTTCAAAACCAAATGTCCTTATTATTTCAATTGATGACCTTAATAACTGGATTGAACCTTTGGGGGGACATCCACAGTCCAAAACGCCAAGCTTGTCGGCTTTTGCAGAAAATGCTGTTACATTTAATAATGCCTATTGCGCATCTCCTTCATGCAATCCATCACGGACAGCACTCTTCAGCGGAAAGCATCCCTTTGTTACAGGTCTGTATAATAATCCACAGGTATGGAGGGATGTGGTTGGTGATGAATTGATGATGCCGCAGTATTTCAGAAAGAACGGTTACTGGGCTGGTGGAGCAGGTAAAATATATCACGGCAATATGCCTGACCCCAGGTCATGGGATGAATATTATCCTGATAAGATTAAGCATATGCCCGATTATTACCTGCCTGCAAAAGACTCAATAACGAGGGATACTGTTTTTGTAATGCAGGATAATGAAATAAGGGAGGACGATCCCAAAGGAATTACTTTTAATATGCCTTATTTCGAAGGCATGTACGTTGCTTTTGACTGGGAGCCGCTTCCTTATACTACAGAACAAACAGGAGACTATTCCTCGATCAGATGGATTATTGAACAGCTAAACAGGGAGCACGATCAGCCCTTTTTCCTTGCATGCGGCTTATACCGTCCCCACCTCCCATGGTATGTGCCACAGGAGTTTTATGATAAATTTCCGATCGACTCAGTTCAGTTACCAGCAATATATAACAAAGACTGGGAAGATCTGCCTGACCTGGCCCGGAGAACGGCAAGCGGAAGATATCATGAAAATGTAACTGCTGCAGGACAATGGAAGGCTGCTGTACAGGGTTATCTTGCTTCAATTAATTATGCAGATTACCTTACAGGCATGGTGCTTGAGGCTCTTGAAAAAAGTAAGTATTATGATAATACCATTGTAATTATTTTCTCAGATCACGGCTGGCAGCTGGGTGAAAAGAAACACTGGCGTAAATTTGCACTGTGGCAGAATGTAATCAATTCAGTTCTTATGATCAGGGTACCTGAAGGTATTAGCGTGCTGCCGGGAGGATCAAAGAACGGACTACACTGCTACAGCAATGTATCCCTGGTTGATATTTTTCCTACACTGACTGAGTTATGCGGCCTGCCTCCAAAGGAGGGCATCAACGGTGAAAGTCTTATACCTTTTCTGAAAAATCCGGAGAAAGAATCAGACAGACCCATCGTAAGCACCTTGGGGCATAATCACTTCTCCATAGTCAAAGGTAAGTGGCATTATATATTGTATGATGATAAAGAAGAAGAATTATATAATCTGGTGGAAGATCCGGAAGAATGGTATAATCTTGCGGAACGACCTGGCAATGAAATGATCATCCAGGAACTTAGAAGTCACATTCCGAACGAAAAACATGAGCTTGTAAATACAAGATCAATAAAATGGAAGGACGTCCTGAGTGGTGAAACAAAGTTCTAAATATGAAATACCAAATTATTACCAGGTTCTTCAGTGTTAAGCTGATTACAATTGTTCTATCAGTAATATTGCTGATCTCCTGCAATAACAACTTATCAGAAAACCGAAGGCCAAATATCCTTATTGCAATGGCCGATGATATTTCCTACCCTCACTTCGGTGCTTATGGATGTGTCTGGGTTAAGACTCCTGCCATTGATGCCATTGCAGAAAGGGGAATCCTGTTTACCAATGCTTACACACCAAACGCGAAATGCTCACCCTCAAGGGCATGCCTGCTTACCGGCCGTAACAGCTGGCAACTTAAGGAAGCAGCCAATCATATTCCTTTTTTCCCGTCCAAATTCAAAACCTTCATGGAAGTTTTGAAGGAGAACGGATACCATACGGGTTACACAGCTAAAGGTTGGGCTCCGGGGAACCCGGGGACTGTTGATGGCATACCACGTGAATTAACCGGTAAGAGATATAATGAACACAAAACAGAGCCACCGGCAACAGGGATCTCAAAGATTGATTATGCTGCAAACTTTAAGGATTTTCTGGATGATTGGGATAAAGACAAACCGTTCTGTTTCTGGTATGGCTCATATGAACCTCATCGCGGATACGAATATGAATCTGGTGTGCGAACAGGAGGATATGATACTGGATTAATAGGCGAAGTTTTCCCTTTCTGGCCTGACACCTCTATTGTAAGGAACGATCTGCTGGACTATGCATTCGAGATAAACTATTTTGACCTTCACCTTGAACGCATGATAGATATGCTAGATGAAATGGGAAAACTGGATAATACACTGGTTATTGTGACCGCGGATAACGGGATGCCCTTCCCGAGGATAAAAGGACAAGCATATGAACTATCAAACCATATGCCCATGGCTGTTATGTGGCCGCACAGAATAAAGAAAAAAGGAATATTAAACGATTCATATGTAAGTTTTATCGATATAGCCCCAACACTGCTTGAAACAGCAGGTATAAGTCTTGAGGAAAGTGGTATGCAAAAAATAGAAGGGAAAAGCATACTTGGAATAATTGATGATCCCGGAAGGAAAAAAGATAAAAACTCCTTTGTCCTGATTGGCAAGGAAAGACATGACATCGGTCGACCGGATGATGTGGGATATCCTGTAAGAGGAATTATTCAAAATGATTACCTGTACCTGGTTAATTTCAAACCTGAACGGTGGCCTGCAGGCAACCCTGAGACCGGTTATCTTAACTGCGATGGCAGCCCGACAAAATCAATTATTCTTGATCTGAGAAGATCAGGTATAAACGACCACTACTGGCAACTCAACTTTGGCTTCAGGCCTGAGGAAGAATTTTATAATATCAAAAATGATCCATATTGTGTTCAAAACATCGCTGATGATCCTTCTGTAATGGAAATAAAGAAGGAACTGCACAATAAACTTTTTAGGGAGCTTGAGAAGCAGAATGATCCCAGGATTCTGGGCAATGGTGATGTATTTGATAATTACCTTTATGCTAATGAACAGCACCGCGATTTCTATAACAGGTTTATGAAAGGGGAACTGGATAGTACGAATGCGGGGTGGGTTAGACCTTATGATTATGAGCCGGAAGCCAGTCTTCGCTAAAGCTTTGGCTGATGAAAGAGGAGGTAGGGAGCGGGAAAAAGAGAGCCTCTTCAATTTTAAGCATGCCAACTTGTGGGATACTTACCTGATCCATGACCTGTGGCATCACGAAGCCCTGGGTGAATTCAAGGGCCCATTCACGATTACACTACCGCCACATGGGACGGGATTGTACCGAGTACATATAGTAAGATAATTTCTACTAAATTCATTCTCAGCCCCTGCCTGTCGGCATGCAGGCATTCTCAACCTTTTTCAACCCTGTCTCAACAGGATACGCAAAATATTGCATCTATCATTTAGAATTCCCTGAGGCTGATTACTGGAAACTGGGATATCCTTAGTGTTGTACACCCGTAGGGTATTAATTCTATTTCTTCCTTTTCAAGATGTTCAAGCTCGTTAGAAAGGTTCCTTGCCGGTACAGTTCCTGCTGAATGATTTTCAATTGTCCAGTATGGTAATCTTGAACCCTTAGTTTTCAGGATAACGGGTGCATTTTTGAGATTCCAGGGCATGTCTGCAACACTCTCTGTTTCTTCAACGACAAATTTTTCAAGATTCTTTCCTTTCTGCAATAATGCATAATTCCATGGGCTGGCAGGGCGCACCTCAAAGAAAGTATTTTCCCATTCGTCTGTTTTTACTTCTTTCCATTCCTCCTGTATCTTCAATCCATAAACCAGTGGTCCCCTTTCAATACACCTTGAATTCTGAGCCCATTCTGAAATCCTGATTTCCATGGGGAATGTAAGTTTAATCTTATCTCCCTTGCTCCATATTCTGTCAATAATAACAATACCATTATCAGTATCAGTATTTACTACTTCACCCTTTACCATAACAACCGGCTCACTGCACCAACCTGGTATTCGAACATGAAGCGGGAACCTGACATCTTCATCCGTTTCATAGCTGATGGTTATCTTATCCCTGAACGGGTAATCAGTTTTTTCAACCATTTTTACCATCTGCCCGTCCGCCACCTTTGCAGTAACCTCCGAGGGTCCAAAGACCAGGACAGCAAGCCCATTATCTGCTGTAGCATACCATAGGTTCTGGATAAACTTTGGCCAGCCCTGGTGCATATTGGTTGTGCAGCATGGATAACCTGTAAGCACACCGTATACTATCCTGCTGTATTCATCATTAAAGAAGTTTCTTTTCTGGTCTGTAATAAGAACCTGGTTGGCCTGCTGGAAATATTGTTTTCTTGTGAATTCATCATTATGCTGGGTAGGCAGCACATTATACGCTACCTTTTCAAGATAATCAGCATAATAAATATCTCCTGTAATGGGAAGGATACTTTCGAAAGAGTACATCATTTCAACTGCCGAGCACAGTTCAGAACCCTGTGTTGGTTCATTGCCATGAAGGCGTTCATCACCCCCGTACATACCATTAACCCAGCCATGGACCTCTTTAAGGGAATTAAGCCCCAGCTTTACTGCATCCAGGTATTTATTTTCCGGGTGTTGCTGGTAATAAATTACTGGCTGCTTGAGTCCCTGTGCAACATTAACACAATGCAGGTGAGGTAAAGGGCTTAGGGTGCGTATATCATTTCCTGAATAAACCTCTGTCCATTTGTATGTTTGCTCAAATAATTTCTCTGATAGTTCCAGTAGGAAATTCTCCCCTGTAACATTATAAAGCCAGTAAACAACTGCAAGGTTATCGCCTCCCCTCCTGTTTGCCCAGTAAGTCCAGTTATCCAGCGGATATTCGTCGAGATTGTCCAGTTGGTACCTGAAATACCGTGTCATAAGATCAATAACCCTTTTATCACCGGTGGCTGTATAATATTGCTGCAATCCCTTGAGCATCACCATTTTCGGCCACCAGTCCTCCCTGTTCCCCTGCTGGGTTCCGGGGATCTTTTCGTATCCTTCCTCAAGTGGAACGGGTCCGAAATAACCGTCCTCCCGCTGGTTTTCAATGCTCCAGTCGATCCATTTTTGTGCTTTGGCTTTCAATTCCTCATCATCCAGGATATATGCAAGGGGGACGAATCCATCAAGCCAGTATGGCCCTCTTTCCCATCCGTCTCCTGTGCCTCCCAGCCATCCGCTGTTCGATCCGCAGACAACCTCGTATATCGAATCCAGGTGACCGGTAAGGCCGTCTCTTTGTAGTTCAAGCATCTTTTTGAGAAAACCATGTGGCTTTATTGCACCCAGAGGCAGTGCTGTATAAGGTTGTGCCAGAAGTGGTGGCTGGTTGGTAATATAATGATCGTTTCTTTGTTCTGTTTCCGTATTGCATGCTGCAAGAAGCAGAGTGATTATCACTGATATCAGTAGATTCTTCATGTTATTGTTTTATATACTCTATCAACTTTATCAACTTTATAAACCTTTTCAACTTTTTTCAACCTTATTCAACTTTCTTAAGACGCCCGGCCGGGTGTCTTTACGGGTGAAAACTCTATGAACTCTATCAACTTTATAAACTCTATCAACTTTATTAACTTTCTTCTTACATCCCCCTGTCCCGCTGCGCGGGACATCCCCCTTCAAAGGGGGATCACTTATCAACAGGATTGGGGACTGATTCCTCGGCCTTCGGCCAGGCTTTTGTCTCATAGGCCATTTTAACCCACAGATCTATTAGTTCATCCCTGAGTTCCGGTTTTTCCTCTGACAGGTCATTTGTTTCAGTCCTGTCTTCTTTCATATTATATAACTCCCAGAGGGATTCATCGGATGGATCAACAGAGACTATTTTCCATTCACCTTTTCTCAGAGCACCATGACCCTCATGTTCCCAGAAAAGGACATCATGTTCCCGTCCTCTTTCTCCCATGAAATTATCAGTCAGGCTTACACCCCTGGGTGATTTAAGGGTTATATCATTTCTTTCAGCAGGATACTCAGCCCCTGCCAGCTCAATACATGTAGCCATAATATCAACCAGGTGGCCGGGCTCATCATCAATTGAGCCCGGATTAGCCAATCCGTCAGGCCAGTGTACGATAAGTGGTGTTGCTATTCCTCCTTCATGGGTAAATCGCTTGTTCTTTCTGAAAGGAGTATTGCTTGTAACGCTCCATATCCTCCCCTGGCTTGCTGAACGCCCCGAACTGTTACGCCAGTTACTGTAATTCCACCGGGTATTATTTTCCCATTGCCAGCCATAATCCTCCCCCATGGGTTCTGCAGAGCAACCATTATCCGATAGGAAAAATATTACTGTATTATCCAGAACTCCTCTGTTTTTCAGATAATTCACTATTCTGCCTATATTCTGATCCATAATATCAACCTGGGCCGCGTATATAGCCCTTCTGAACTCCAGGTCGGACTTAGCTGAGTCAGTATGGGAATCCCATTCAGGTGTATTTTGATCAGGGAGACTCCATTCATCCTTTATTATTCCTCTTTCTTTCATCCTTTCGAATTTAATTTTGCGCAGTTCATCGTATCCCTTGCTGTAACTGTCAAGATATTTTGCTATTACATCATCATGTGCCTCCAATGGCCAGTGAGGGGCATTATAGGCCACATACTGGAAAAAAGGCTTTCCTGACTTAAGTGCTTCATCAATATACTCTATTGCCACGGTAGTAAAAACGTCCGTTGTATACCACTCCTTACCATTTTCAGCATATAAAACAGGATTGCGTGAAGCAGGAATGACTATCTCACCATCTTCAAAAACTTCGCAATCATCAAGTACATTGAAATAGCTGTCGACCCAGTGATGAATACCGAAATACCTCTGGAAGCCCCTGTTCTCGGGCCATGATTTTCTCACCGCACCGGCATGCCATTTCCCTGTAATAGTTGTAAAATAACCTGCATCAGACAGTATCTCGGCAATGGTTACAGTAGAATTATTCAAATATCCCAGATAGCCAGGACCATAGTTAATATGAGTCA
>Ga0114922_10003062_pt1 | contig 15611 bp, 12 predicted proteins | sample AartaG_FD_100975 | JGI IMG/M metagenome (GOLD analysis project Ga0114922, IMG submission 100975) | Deep subsurface microbial communities from Aarhus Bay to uncover new lineages of life (NeLLi) - Aarhus_00045 metaG | ecosystem: Environmental > Aquatic > Marine > Oceanic > Sediment | place...
ACGATGCCGGCCACGACGGCCGCCGGAACCGCCACGGCCGCCGACGCAGCCGCCAGCCACATCCACAAGCGTTCCGCCATGGAGACCGGCTCAAGCCGCTCGCCCGACAGAATGCCCAGGACACTGCGGGTCACGTCCACCCGAGGCGGCTCCTCGGCCCGCGCCCGGGCGGCAAGATGCTCGATTTGTCTTTCCCAGTTCATTGCATCAATCCCGTTTCACTCGTTTCCATCAGTTTGCGAAGCTTGTTGCGCGCCCGCAACGTCTGGACTTTCACCATGGTCCGCGTCCACCCGGTCCGCCGGGCGGTTTCAGCCACATCGCATTCCTCCAGGTACCGCAGCGTAAGGACCAGCCGGTCGCGAGGCGGTAGCTGGGCCAGCAGGCCGTGTAACAATGCGGCGGCGTCTGCCGGCTCCAGGGTATCCAGCACATCCTCATCTCCCGTCACTCGGTCCCAGTCCGCAGCCGTGAATGGCTCGCTCTGCTTCTGTCGGGCCGCTTCCTTCCAGAAGCGGTAACCAACCCGGGTGGCAATCCGGGTGATCCAGTGCTCGAACGGCGCCTCGGCGCGGTACGTGTCGAGACTCAGGTACGCTTCGACGAATACGTCCTGCATGAGCTCCTCATGGACCCGGCGGTCGCGACTGAATCGCCAAAGGATTCGCCCAACATGGTCCTGGTGACGCTCGATGAGGCGGCGATAGGCTTGCCCGTCGCCGCGTCGCGTCCGGTCGACGTCCTCCCCGTCACGCACTTGAGGACCTGCTTGCCCATCGTGCTGGGCATGCACGGCGAACAAGACGGCCCGCAGCGTCTCGAGGATCGCGGGCCGCAACGCGACAGAACCGAGCAGTAGACGACCTGTACCAGTCATGGTCCCAAGAGTACATAGAGCACAGGGACCCGAGCAAGGATATTCCATTGCACTTGACAGGCATTGGCCCCGCCTGAATGCGTGTCCCAGGCGGGGCCATGCTCTGTCCACCAAGTCTTGCTACGGCTGCCGGGACGGCCGGTTGCCCCTGCGGGCCCCATGGAAGGCCCGGATCTCTTCCTTGGTCAGCGCGCCGTCCTGGTTGGCGTCGGCTTTGTCGAACATCTGCTCGATCGGCGGAATCCCGCGATCCCGCGAGCGTCCCGCATCGGTTCCAGGACCGCCGGCAGGAGGCTGCCCGGGCGCACCGGGTCCATCCGGGCGTCTTTGAGACCGTGGTGCCCAACCGGCTCCTGGGCCGCCCGGCGACGGCTGCCCGGGACGCATCCGACCACGCTGGCCGGCACCCGGCTGCCAACGGCCACCCATGGCGCCGCCGAATCTGTCGGGCGTTCCTGGACGCCTCATCCTCCGGCCGGACTGGCCGGCCCTTGCCCGCATCTGCTCGTCGGCCGGACGCCAGCGTGCGAACAAACGGCGAGATCCGCTTTGCCCACGGCCCCACGGACACCACGATCCGGGGCCACCCTGCGGACCACCCGGTCCCATGGGCCTCTGCCCCCGGGCCCGAAAGCCCATGCCCGGCCCACCGGATCGCCCCCATCCCCGGCCGCGACCGCCGCCCCAGCCCTGGGCCATCACGTCACTCGCAAAAAAAGCGAGGACTACACCTGCGACAATCAGTGATTTCCATCCTGCCTTCATAATTGGCTCCTTTCAGTCTATCGTAGCCTGCTGTCTTCAATTCATTCCTACAGGGCCCTTCTTCTGAAAGGATAGTGAGGCCAATACCGTCGCCGGTTACACGGCGGCCGAGAAATCTCTCCAAATAGGGCGCGGCGGCACGCCTACGGCTTGCGTGCTCGGGGCCTCTGGAGGGGGAAGATCTCCGATTTGGTGCGCCCCTCGACAAGAATCCGTTCCATGCGCGCCAGAATGTCCGGATGCTTATCGGCAACGTCATTCTGCTCGCCAAGGTCCGTCTTCAGATTGAAGAGCTGGACTTTCTGGTCCGGCTTGAGGCGCACGGCCTTCCAGTCCGCCATGCGAACGCCCTGCCGGCCGTTCAACTCCCAATATAGATGATCGTGCTTCTTCTGCCCGTCGGACCGGCCGGTGAGCGCGGGCAGCATGGAGATCCCGTCAATGCCTGTCGGCATCGGCTCACCGAGCAGCTCGGCACACGTGGGCAGGAAGTCCCAGAACGCCGAGACGTGGTCGCTCTCGCTGCCTGCTTCGATCTTGCCCGGCCAGTGGGCGATGAACGGCACCCGTACCCCCCCTTCCCACACGGACCCTTTCAGGCCGTGGAGAGGTCCGGCGCTCTCGAAGAACTCGGCATCGACTCCGCCCGCATAGGTCGGGCCGTTGTCACTGGAAAACATCACCAGGGTATTCTCATCCAGATCCAACTCCTTGAGCAAAGCCATGATGCGCCCGACATCTCGATCCATTCGCGTGATCATGGCGGCGTAGCACGCCCGCGGATGCGGATGGGGGACATAGCCTCCTTTCTTCCCGTCATACGGCGGGTCTGGCCAAAGGCCCTTGTACTCAGCCAGCGAGTCCTCCGGCACTTGCAGGGCGACGTGCGGAATCGTGAACGGAACGTACAGAAAAAACGGCTTGTCCTTGTTCGTCCGGATGAATTTCAGGGCCTCCTCGGCAATCAAGTCATGCGAGTAGACACGCTCGGCGCCGTCCTCGTTCTCCTCGATCCGGAAGATCTCGCCGTCGCGCCAGAGGTGATTCGGGTAGAACGTATGCGCCTGCCGCTGGCAGATATAACCGAAGAAGTGGTTGAAGCCCTGTTTCTGCGGGGCGCCGGAGGTCCCGACGCGACCGAGCCCCCACTTGCCGAACGCACCGGTGACGTAGCCGGCGCGCTGAAACAGATGGCCAACCGTAAAGGTATCCTCGGCCAGCGGCCACTGGCCTCCGATCGTCGAGCCAAGCTTCCAGCCTTCCTGCCCGCCCATTTGCTTGTTGTTCCGCACCTGGGCGTGCCCCGTGTGATAGCCGGTCATCAGCGTACAGCGCGACGGGGCGCAGACCGGGTTGCCCGAGTAATGCTGCGTGAATCGCATCCCCTCGGCGGCGAGCCGGTCGATACTGGGCGTGCGAATCTTCTTCTGGCCGTAGCAGCCCACGTCGGCATAGCCAAGATCGTCCGCCAGGATGTAGACCACGTTGGGCCGTCGTTTCGCGCCTGCAGCCGCTGGAGCGCGAACAGACAGAGACAAAAAGCCCGCAACAGAAACGACGCCGCTGGTTTTCAGGAAATCACGTCTTCGCATCCTAATGTCTCCTATCGACTCATTCACCCGTCGGAAAATTGCCCACGATATCCTTGCTCCGACCGAAATCTCCGTCCGGCACAACGACCGCCACCCATGGCCTACTTCTGTCCAGCATCCTCGTCCGCCAGACCACGGTCGTAGAGCCCTTCTTCGGTTGGTTTTCCAATGCATCCGTATCGAGATTCCAGGCGCGGATTCGGAAATCCGCATTTCGGGGCCTTGCCATTGACAGCGTGATGGTCACATCGCCGCCGGACGAAGTCTCCTGTGACAGCGTGTAGCCGGCGTCACGCTCTGCGTCCGTGTCGTACAGATCGCACATCAGCCAGAGCCAGCGGGAGGACGGATGCACCCAGACCTCTTTGTAGTTGTAGCAGTTGTCGGCCGGCCAGTACGGGACATCGCGCTCGAAGTGCGTCTGAATCCCCACGGGCAGCGAGCCGGCCATATCGCCCGACATCGCCGTATACTGCGGCGCGTAGTCGTGGCCCTCGCCGTACATCGTGCTCTGGCAAAACGGATTGCGGCCGAGGACCCATTCAAGCTGCTGGCGGCACAAATCGAGAAGACGCGAATCGTTGCGCAGTCTCGCGGCGGCGGAAAGGCCCTTTGTCTGCGAGAGGACCGTGCCATGATTGCCGCGGAAGTCGTACCAGACGGGGAACAGCCGCAGGTAATATTCATCGCTCAGCCGCACGCCGTTCTGCACCTGCTCGCGGAACGTCGGTCTGTTGGACTCGTCTACACGATAAATCGAGGCCGGCAACATGCCATACGGGGCCGTGTACCGAGCGACGGTCGCATAGTACTCGCCATAGAGTGCGATCGCCGCATACCATTCCACCCAATCGGGATACTCGGGGAACAAGCCGCACAGCCGCGCCAACCCGACGATGGGTGCCTGCTCGTGGCCCCGGTGCGCATAGTGAAGAATCCGTTGCTTCGTCGGATCGGAGTAGAAAAAGCCCGTCAGTGGGGCATCCCAGGGCGGGATGCTCTGCTGCTGACAGCTCAGGACGGTCCGTGCGAACTCGAACGCCTTGTCGGCGTAATCCTGCTCGCCCGTCGCCTCGTACAGATCGATGGAACTCTGCAAAGCAGCCGCTGCTAATTCCAGGTTCACATTGCGCACCCGTTCTGCTGCGAAGCTCCAATCCTCCCGCGCCGCCCGGAGCGCATACGCGGCCCGGACCGGCTCCCGCTCCTTGAGGACGCGTGCGCCGAGTGCCTCCGCCGACGCGGCCAGGAAGTTCTCAAAGGGCTGACTCCCCGCCCTGACGGTCACATCATCGACGGTCCCCATGATGCCGTCCGTCCAGAAGTCCATGGTCGCCCAGGTACAGCGGCGGCCGTCGCCGAAACGCGTCTTGAGAAGCCAGTCCAGGCCCCAGCGGGCCTCTTCGACCAACCGAGAGGCCAGCGCAGAATCGTCCTGCCGCAACTCGCGGGCCAGCGCGAACATGGCATAGACCGCCTCCGACGTGTTGACGAGGCCTTGCGAGAGGTCGCCGGCATCATGCCACCCGCCGTTGATCACAATCTCCTTGTCGCCGTTACGGACGCGCCAGTCGCGGTGGCAGACATCGTGGATGCCCGGCACTTCCGTGCCACATCGCTGGCAGTAGAAGGAGTTGATCGTTTTCCAAACGGTATCACGCCAGATATCGCGGCGGATATCGAAGGACCTCGTGGTCGTCTCGCCGATCCGGATGAAGTACCGACCGGCTTCTCGTACCTCGGTGAAATCCAACAGGTCAAACGCACCAAGGTGCGTCGTCACATTCTGCACGGGCTTCCTCAGAACCACTCGATCGGTTCGTGCCTCAACGATCTGGAACGTCTTTTCCCTCAGGCCGCCGGCCATCGCGGTCTTGGATGCATCGAGAGGATACCCCGTATGACAGTACGCAATTCGCCCGGGCGCCACGTCCCAGCCTTCGAAGTGGTCCGCCTGGACCTTCTGCAGCTCAAGGTGATCGAAATCGTAGCAGACCGTCGCGGTCGCGCCCGGCTCGTTGCCCTGGAGGCGATAGGCCAGTTCCACGCCGGTGACTTTGTCCCGCCCGAGGTGGGCGATCTCCCAGACGATTTGCTGCCAGCGATTGGGTTCGAGCAGGACGAAGTTGCGTCCGTTGCGTCCGTACGACCCCGGCACCTTCTCTTCGCCGTCGTTGTGGAGAGCCAAGCACAGCGAGATGACGCGGAAGCCCGGCAGAGTCGGATACACCCAAAAAGAGATTCGATTGAAATCCGTCCAATCCTCGCCGTCGAACGTGCGTATAACGGTCGCCGACCCGAACGGCCGGCCGAGCACCGACCCAGGCTTGTCGCCCACCGTCGGCGACGTCAGGCGAAGCGCTTTCGTCCCGTCGTGCGACCGCTCCTCCGTCAGGCTCATCTCACCGAAGCCGTGATGAGACCAGCTATCCAGGTCCTCCATGTCGTCGAGCTGCCTCGCAGCCGACACCGGCTTGGCGAGCCAGCGATGCCGGATTGTATCCTCGTACGGAACGGGCATCGGCATGGAGGGTGTAATGGAAGAGACATTGCCTCTGGCGGTGACTCCCATAACCACCAGGAGTACCATACTGACAATCGGGAAGAAACGTGTCATGATTGTACCCACCTGTGCAAACGTCTAATTGGACCGGCTCACACCTCGACCACAGACCGGCCCTTCGGCAGGTCGAAACAAATCGTTGTCTCGCCGGCGTTCTGATGCCAGGCGCCGCTCCGGAGCCACAGCGGATTCTGCACGCGCTCCAGCTTGACCACGCCGCCGCGGGTCGTAACGGTCGGCGGCTGCGATGGAGTCTCATTCAGTCGCACGGTGAACCGTGAAGTCGCGAACGGCGCCTCACAAAAGATGCGGTTTCCCTTCCGGCTGATCGCCGTCAGCTCGCGCGCGGCCCAGTACCGCGAGATTTCGCCGAGCTTCATCCAGATCAGGTTGTCGTAACGCGTGTGGATGCGCTTCACAACCTCCTTGAAGATATTGAAGCCGACCTCCTCGCCATTGAAGTAGACTCCCGGCCAGTGGCAGACGAGAATCGCCGGCTCGCCCCTGTCAATCACCTGGGGCAGTCTTCCGCTTGTGAGATCCTCGGTAATGAATCGATCCGCCGAGCCCGGATTCAGGCCGTCCCAGCCGCCGAACCAGTCGCCCGTGCAGCCGATGATCGAGACCACGCATTTCGGGTCCGGGCCGTCGAGCCCGGAGGCGTATTCCACGCGAGGAGCCACACTCTGTTCATCTGTAAACAGGTGGCGGAAGTAGTGCGGAATCTCCGCGCCGAAGACGTCCCGACACGACTCCAGCGTGGCCTGCGCCAGTTCCGGCAGCACACGATTGCCGAAGCCTCCGGGCGTGGTGATGCCCTCGCAATCGAGCCCGACGTTTCGGAGGATGCGCAGGGCGTAACTCATGTAGTCGGCAAGCTGATCGACCGACTTGCCGTCCGTCCAGCGCCAGTTCTCCATGAAATACTCGGTCCGCTCCGGATACGGCCGTCCGGTCTTCGTATCGATGACCCAGGTGTGCGAAACCATCTCCGGATGGATATCCCAGTCCGGCATCATCAGTTCGCGGACAAGCCGGATGCTTTCGTCGAGTTCCTTCTTCGACCAGCCGGGCAGGTCGCGATCGAGCCAGCCGACGCAAGCCGGGTATGGAACGATGCTGTACTTGCCCTTGATGCCGTGCTCGTGGCACCACTGCCCGAATTTGCGTACGAAGGAATCCGGAATCTCCCGCGGCAGTTTCCGCCAGTCCTGCTTGTAGTTGTCCGGGAACGCCTCGGCGAAGTGCGGGATGCCGAAATGCGCAAGGTTCACAAGGCACGTCGAATCGTCGATGATCAGGCTCATGGGAACGCGGCCGCAGGGGTTCAGCACCTCCACAGGCGCCGGTCGCGCGGGGCGATCGCCTTTTTCCTGGGCCCTCGCCGTACCGCTCTGAAGACCCAATCTGACGGCGGCGGCAGTCAGTGCCAAGCTCCCCAGCAAGTGACGTCGCGACATGGAACCTTGTTGATGGATCGCCTTGACAACATCGAAATGCTCTTTTCGCTCGCGTGATTGACTGGCCATAAGCTGCCCTGCCCATGAAGTTCCATCGCGAATCATCTGACCGCTCATGGTAAACGCAAGCCTGTGGAGTGTCAACCCTCTTGCCCCCGAAAGCGAGGCGCCACGGGCCGTCTGCCTCGCAGCAATACCCTGGGATGGTCAAGTCACAGCAGCGTCTCCCTGTTGCCGCGTGGATGAATCCAATAATCCCATCTGGGTGGCACGCCGAAGCAGTTCGACGACGTTGGCGGCCCCCATTTTGCACATCAGATGACCTCGATGGACCTCTACAGTCCGGGGCGAACGATGCAGGGCGGTGGCGATCTCCCGGTTGTTCTTGCCGTCCAGCAGGAAGTACAACACCTTCATCTCGGCCCGTGTCAGGTTGAGGTTGTGGAGCGCCGCTTGCGAGGCGTGTTGCGCGAGCACGGCTCTGACGGTCGCCAGGAAGGTATCCCGATCCAGCGGCTTCTCAATGAAATCAGAGGCACCGGCTTTCAGCGCCCGCACCGCCATGGGCACGTCGCCGTAGCCCGTGACGACGAGCACGGGAAGCCAGGGCAACTGTCCTTTTGCGGCCTTCAGCAGTTCGATTCCGTCCTTCCCGGGCATCTTTACGTCCGTGATCAGCAAATCGCATCTCTCGCTCGCTAAGTGCGCGAGGCAGTCGTCGGCGCAGTGAAAACAGCACACGCACATGCCGACCCGTTCGAGCGTTTTGGACACCACATCGCACACCCTCGGCTCATCGTCCACAAACACAATGTGTTCTGTCTTGCTCTCGTCCATCGGTACACTCCATCTGCATCACGTCACTTCCGTTCGATGGGCAGCACAATGGAAAAGGTGGTCCCTTTAGCCCACCGGCTGTCCACTCGAAGCTCTCCCCCCATCTGACTGACGATGCGCTGCACGATACACAGGCCGAGCCCCGTTCCCTCGCCTGGCGGCTTTGTCGTGAAGAACGGCTCGAAGATGCGATCGAGGTTCTCCGGAGCGATCCCACCACAGGTATCGGTGAACTGCAGTTCCACCCGATCGTCCTGCCGGGCCCCGACAATACGCAAGGATCGCTTTTTCGAGCCGTCGGCCGCTTGGATGGCATTCTCCATCAGCGCGAAAAACAGTTGCTCAATATCCTTCGCATGCGTGTAAATCGGCGGAAGGCCCTCCAGCCCATGCGCTTCCAAACGGATACGGGCTTTCTGTGCGCTCTCCTCGAGCAGTTGTATCACCCGACGGGCCACGGCGGACAGGACGACCTCTTTGACGGCCTTTTCCGAGGTGCGCCGTGCGAACCCGCGAAAACGATCCACAATGGCTGTGACATGGGAGATCTCCGCAAGCACGTTCGTCAGGTCCTCGGAAACAACCGGCCAACAGGATGTCCCCTCCACGTCCTTCAGGACGTTCTGGATGGAAAGCCGGACCACGGTCAGAGGCTGCGTCAACTCGTGCGCCAGGGTGGCGCTGAGGGTCCCCAGAGAGGCCAGTTGCTCGGCCCGGATCACTCGCTCGCGATGGGCCTCCAGTTCATCCTGCGCCTGCTTGAGCTCATGGATATCGCGAGCGATAACGAGCGCGGCGGTTATTTCTCTTTCACTGCTCTTCAACACCTCCACGGTCGTGTTGTACCACCGCATCTCGCCGCCGACATAGGAAAGACTGACCGAATTTCTCCCTTTGCCTGTCCGGATCACGCTTCGAATATGCCCCATCTGGCGGTCAGCGATCTCTCTGGGAAACAGTTCCCACATACTCTTGCCGACGAAATTCGCCGGGGCCCCGCCGAGTCGTCTGCCGGCCGTGCTGTTCATGAATCGGAATACACCCTGCTCATCGACGATCGCAATCGCCTCGCCCGCATTCTCAACGACGGCGCGATACCGTTCTTCACTCTCTCTGAGCCTGCGTTCCAACTGCTTTCGCTCGGCAATGTCCGCGTTCAACTCGGCCACGAGCCATTCGCCGCTCTCCGCCTGGAATGGAATGGTGGTCACCTGAATCGGTCGGTTCCCCTCTTTCGGCAGAATCTCATCGGAGATGACGATTTGCTTTTCCTCGAAAGCCCTGGGGATTCCGCACCCGGAACATATGCTGTCTCGGCCCCTGAAGTACTCGTAGCACTTCCTCCCCTCATAAGGACCATATGACTTCTGCCACGCGGGGTCCACGTATCGAAGGTTGAAGTCTCCGTCAATAATATCGAGTCCGGTCCTCGTGGCGCCGAGGATAAACTCGATCTGCCGCTGAAGCTCTCTGACCTCCTCCTCTGCCTTCTTCTGCCCGGTTACATCCCGGACAATGCCTTGCGTGCCCACGATCCGGCCGGCGACCATGAGCGGGCCAACGCTGATCTCGACACAGTGCTCGTTGCCCTCCTTATCGTTCATCGCGACCTGGCTGCTCGTTCTCTGTCCGTTCAACCCCGCGGTTCGCAATTCCTGCAAGCTCGGAAACACGTCAGCGGAAAACCATTTCCCGTAGTGCGTGCCGACGACCTCCTCCGGGTCGAATCCCATGACCCGCTCCATCGCCCGGCTCACACTGAGGATAATCCCCTCGCGGCTTGTCGTGTAGATGATGTCATTCATGTTCTCGATGAGGTCTTCGCATCGCTGGCAACTCTCCAGGAGTTGCCGTTCGTCCGCGACGCCGTCCAGGGCCTGCAACTGCGACCGGGTCTGTGTGAGTTCCCGCGCAATGCCGTCTCGCTCGCTCTTGAGGGCGGCCACCTGCCCGCTCAGCCGTTCGTTGGCTCGCTCCAACTCAGCGATGCGATCCTGCACGGGCGTCGCCTTCTTCAAGGAAGGACGCCTATTCTCACGTCTCCCACTCATGCCACTCCCGTCACCCACTTTCACCACACGTAGCGAACGCCTGCATCAGTCCGACCGAGGACTGTCCAACGTCAACCGACGCGTCTGCCATGCCACGTCAAATCAACTGAATGTATCCTACACGAGGACGCCGAGCCAATCAAGAGAAAGTGCGACGGCCGGCCATATAAGATGAGAGAGCGGCAGATATGGTTGTCCGGCTATGTTTCGGCCAGGATGGCTTCCACGCTCTGGTCCGTCTGCTCGGATACCGCAGCCGACATGTCCTGACGACTCACCGGCAGGATCACGGTGAAGGTGGAGCCCTTGTCCAACTCGCTTTCGACCTCGATCCTGCCGCCATGACTGGCTATGATTCTGCTGACAATCGGCAACCCGAGTCCGGTTCCTTTGATCTCTTTGCCCGGCCGTTGAACGCGATAGAACCGGTCGAACACGTGGGGGAGATCCTCCTTGGGGATGCCGAGCCCTGTATCACGGATCTTGATCACAACGTTCTCATTCCGATGATGCGCCGATACTTGGACTCGCCCGCCTTCCGGCGTGAATTTGATCGCGTTGCTGATCAGATTGGCCAGGGCCTGGATGATCCTGTCGCTGTCGAAGACGACGCTGGGCAGATTGGCTACGAGTTCAACGACCAGATCGATCCCGTTCTTCTGCGCGTGCGGCCGCATGGTCGTGCAGGCTTCCTCAACGGCGTTCGCAATGCCGCTCTCCCGCATGTCGAACTTCATCTTGCCCGCATTGAGCTTCTGGAAGTCGAGGACGTCGTCGATCAGCCTGGCCAGCCGGTCGATGTTGCGCTTGGCGAGATCCAGGAAATGTCTTTGGTCTTTCTTGATCTTTCCCGCCACTCCGTCCAGGACGATGATCACCGCCTCCCGGATGGCCGTCAGCGGCGTGCGGAGCTCATGCGAAACCGTGGAGATGAATTGGGCCTTCATCTCCATCGCTGCCTTCAGTTCCTCCTCCGCTCGTTTGCGGTCTGTGACATCATTCAGCGCCACGAGGACGTGCTTGCCCTCGTCCAGGTTGACCGGCTCGACACTCGCGGACAGCCACGGCCGGAAGGGCTCATCACTGCTGCTGAGCGAAGGTCGGATTTCACGGCCCCGAATCGCCTGCCCCGAAGCCAAGGTGGTCGAAATCAGATTCCTCAGCGAACAGCCCTCACACGAGCGCGTCGCTTCGGCACACTCGCTGAACTCGACACTTCGCGTGCAAGCCAGCGCCTGGCAGACGTCGTGATGGATGAGGTTCGGGTATCCCTTGCCCGACATCTGCCGGATGGCATCGTTGGCACGCACGACGCGCAGTTCCTCATCCAGCAGCAACATGCCCAGCGGCGCAGCGTCGAAAATGGCTTCCAGGTTCTTCTGCTTGCGGTCCAGGATCTCGTGGGTGCGCATCCGCTCGGTAATATCCGCATCGGCACCGCGATAGCCCAGCAACCGGCCCTCCTTATCGAGGATCGGGACGCCGCTGCGAAGCAGCCACACCACGACCCCATCCTTCCGGACGCTGCGTGCCTGAAACTCACTGAAGACATCCTTCCGCTCAAAGATTTCACGGGATCTCGCCTTCAGTTGCGCCGCGTCGTCGGGGTGAAAGAAGTCGTTGAGATGCCTTTTGCCCAGAATCTCCTCGACTTTGTAGCCCAGGATCTTTTCCACGACGGGGCTGGCGTAGGTGTACAGGCCGTCGGCATCCACTTCCCAGATCCACTCTCTGGCATTCTCCACGACTTGGCGGAAGCGTCTCTCGGACCTTCGCAGGGCCTCCCCCATGCGCTTGCGCTCCGTGATGTCGCGAACGACCCCGACGGATCCAGAAATCCCCTCGTCAGAATCCTGCACCACGCTGAGCGAGATATCGACGTCGATGATCTCGCCGTCGCCGCGGATCATTTTCGTCTCCAGATGGTGCTGCATGCCTTTGCGGCGAAGATTCATGGCGCAGATCCTCTGCCATTCGGACGGCGGGTACAGAGACCTGACGTCGCGAGCGAGCAAATCGTCCTTTCCCATGCCGAGCAGGTGTTCCGTGAACTGATTCCACGAGACCAAGCTCCCTTCCTTGTTCACCACCATGATGGCGACGGCTGAATTCTCGAAGATCGTGCGGTACCGCCGCTCGGCCGCCTGACACCGGCGCTCCACCTTCTTTCGCTCCAGCGCATAACGTATGGAACGCATCAGAAGACGGCCATCCACCTGTCCCTTGATGAGATAGTCCTGGACGCCCGTCTGCACCGCCCGGGTCGCCATGCTCTCATCATCGAGCCCGCCAAATACAACGATCGGAACCTCAGGAGCCTGGGTCTGCAGTCTTTCTATCGAGTCCATGCCGTGGCTGTCGGGCAGCCCCGGATCGAGCAGGATCAGATCGAATGGATGATCCCGCAGCAACTCCAGAGCACTGGCCAGGCGATCGGCGCAGCGAACCTCGTATCCGTGATGCGAGGACTGAGCCAGCAGCCCCTCAAGCTGCTTTCTGTCCTCAACGTCATCGGCAACGATCAGAAGTCGAATGGGCGTTGGCGCTGTCAATGGCATCCTTCTCGAGTCCGGTTTCTCAGGCACGTGCCGCATTGAGCGTCTCTCGGGCCCTCACCCGTCGACGTCGACAACTCACGAGTTCTATCCGAGCTTTCCGTCTTTCAGGATCGTGTGGATCTTATCCATGAGTTGCGCAAAGTCAAAGGGCTTGGTGACGTAGTCGGAGACCCCGCGGGCGGAGGCGGCAGCGATATCCTGCGGCTCGCACCGAGCCGTAAGCATGATGACGGGAATATGCTTGAGGGCCGGGTCCGCGCGGAGATGCTCGAGCATCTCGTGGCCGTTCATCCCCGGCATGTTCGTGTCGAGCAGGATGAGGTCGGGCTTCTCGGCCGCGGCCCGTTCGAGACCCTCTCGGCCGCTTGAAGCCGTCACCACGTTGCAGTTGGCGAACTTCAGCCGGTACTCGACGGTGCTGACGATGTCCGGCTCGTCGTCCACAACCAGGATTTTCACCTGTGATGTCTTCTTCTTGGCCCTGAACAATCCCAACATCCTGATTCCTCCTCTGACGTAGAAACACAATGAACATCTCCCCAGGCAAATATCACCGCGGCCTGCAAACCGTGGCCCGGCGCCCGTGGAGCGGCCCGGCTAACGCTCGTGCTCGAGACACTCGGTGGTATCGTTCCCCCCCCGCTCTCCGGCTCGCGGCGTCAGCAGAGACATTGTACGGATCCGATCGGACTGGGCCGCGATGTCATCCGGGATCGGCTCATCTCCATGGATATGCGGCGACAGGAGCACGACCAACTCCGAACGGTTCGTCACGGTAATCGTACTCCGGAACAAGAAGCCAATCAGCGGCAGGTCACCCAGAAGCGGAATCTGATTGACGACCTCGACGTCCTCCTTCCGACGGAGCCCGCCGATAATCACGGTCTGGCCGTCCTTCAACAGTAGCGATGTATTGGCGCGTCGTGTATCGACCACCGGCACACCTCTTGTGCTCTCGCCGGTCCGGACGTTCTGCTCCGTGTCCACGGTGAGAAAGATGTTGTTGCCGTCCGTCACCGTGGCCAGAACCTCCAGATTGACGCCGACTTCCTTGAACTCCGTCGAGGTCAACGCGCCAACACCGCCGGCGGCGGTATCAATCACTTCCTCATAGGGGATTTCTTCGACCGCCTTGATCGTGGCGGTCTGGCCGCTGACGACGAGGGCACGTGGGCTGGCCAGAATCTGCACGTCTCTCTTCTGCTGGATTGCATGGAGCACGTGCCGGATGGTGCCGCTGATCAGGCTGAAATCGCCTCCCAAGCCGACGGTATTATAGGCGGTGGCACTTCCAATCATCTCCGGGGTCGGCGGAACAGCGGAAAGCCGTGAACTCGTCAGGTTCTGTCTATACACGACGTCGTAGAGGTCGGTGGATAGAAGGTCCCAGTTGACGCCGATCTCCGTGTCGTCGCGCAGTTGCACGTCCAGAATGACGACCTCGACCATGACTTGGCGCGGCGTCCGATCGGCCTTCTTGACCTCCGCCAGAATCTTCCGCAAGCTCTCCGGCGTATCGCAGATCACCATTGAATTGTTCTTCTCATTTATGGCGACCGTCCCATACGGCGTGACCATCTTGTCCAAGACGTCTTTCAGGCCCTTTGCGTCAAGGAATTTCAGAACGACGGTCTCAAGCAGTAGCTCAGGGGGCTCGGCAAGCTCAGGCACAGCCGCAAGTCGCGGCCCTTCCGGCTTGCTTTCGCGTATAATCGGGGCAAAAGGATCCTTACGTCCAACGTCTTGAACTGACTCGATCGAGGGCTCAGCAGCCCACAAACGTGTGCGTCCACGCCAAGGCATTGCGAGACTCATAACGACAGCACAGAACACAACATACGTGCGAATCGATTCACTCATCAGAGGAATCCTCCTTGTCCGAGATGACCCAGATGGTGAGAGCGACATCGCACCTGAGCCGACCGGGGTCCGCATTGGAGACTTCTATCCGACAGGAGTCTATCCAGACATCGTGCAGGTGGCCCTGGATGTGCTCGAACAACACGGTCAAATCCTCATACTGCCCTGCTACTGTGAGGTTTGCACGATGCGCGACGAGGGTCGGAACGTCGGACGGCATTCCCGTACCTGGCTGGCTTCGCTCAAAGACGAAATCCACAGAGGCCACCGTACAGCCTACCCCTTCCGCAAAACACTCGAGACGACTGAAGAACTCTTTCGCCTGGGTCACGGTAAAGAACTTCTCGCGGAACGCGTTCCGTTCGCCCTGTATTGCCTGGAGCTTTCGTTCCTTCGCCGCAATGGCGATGCACACGGTGTCCTTCTTGTTGGCAATGCTGCTAACAACCGGCTCATATCCCTGTACCGCTTTGAGATACGTCACATGCGGCCACAGGATCCAGCCACAGGCCGTGATCGAACTCACAAGGATCAGGGCAGCGGACATACTGGCTCTCTTCGAGCGATTAAACGAGTTGACACGATCAGCAAACACAGCATCCTCCCTATCGCGTAGTTCGTAACAGGCAGTCTATCTCGTACTCAATAATGAGGCGGTCATCCCGCTGTCTGTCCAGCTTCGTCAAACACACGGACGCGAACACCCCTCGGTCGTCAAGCCCTTGGACGAACGTCTGGGCGGCACCGTAGGACAGCGTCAAACCTTTGACTGAGAGGCTACGCGCCTCTCGGCTCCACAAGCGAGTGATACACACATCGGTCGGGGCTGCTTCTCTGATGACGCGTAGAATCGACGGCCAATCCACATGGCTGTGTCCGCGCAGAACCTCGTTCATCTGCTCAAGATCGCGCTCGGTCTGTTTGATCTGGCGATCCAAATGACGGGCTTCAGCCGCCAGCGCGGGAGTCGTGTAGAGCTTCTCGGCGAACCGCCGATGGTCGAGATCCTGGTGCATCTTCTCGGTCGTTCGGCTTATGACATGGAGCG
>Ga0114922_10003063_pt1 | contig 15611 bp, 12 predicted proteins | sample AartaG_FD_100975 | JGI IMG/M metagenome (GOLD analysis project Ga0114922, IMG submission 100975) | Deep subsurface microbial communities from Aarhus Bay to uncover new lineages of life (NeLLi) - Aarhus_00045 metaG | ecosystem: Environmental > Aquatic > Marine > Oceanic > Sediment | place...
CGCGACGGCCCGCGCGAAGTGCACGGCTGCATGCTCGTGGCCCGGCGGCCGGACCGGCCACGTCGTGACCGAGCCCGCGCACAGACGCCGCACGTTCCGGACGAGGGCGCTATCCCGATCGGATCCGTTTATCACCACGGCGTGCGCCCCCGAGAAAGCGCCGGTGGGATCGGCGCCCGCGCCGGCGCCGAACAACGGCGTGAGCAACGGCGAGTCGAACCGAAGCACGCGCGCCGGGAAGGTCAGGAGCGGCTCAATCTGCTCCGCCCAGGCAGAGCCGACCAGGGCGAGGGCCGCGCGGGGGACGTGCTGCAGCATCAGTTGCAGCGTCGGCACGGTGAGCAGCGTGTCCCCCAGCCCCCCGGGCCTGACAACGGTGACACGCCCCCCCTCAGGCAAGGCGGCCGCCAGATGGTGCCGCAACGCCATGCCGCCGTCCTCCGGCCTGCGGAAGCCACAGTCCTACGCCAACAGAGAGGAGCCACCCACGTGCGGGCGGTGGCTCCCGAGTCTCCGGTCCAGTAGCGTTACTGGCCGTAAGCGACCGTCGTGAACTTCGAGTAGATGCCCAGGATGTTCTCGAACCTGTAGTCCGCGTAGTGCACCTTGGTGATGCCGCCGTTGTTGGCAGCTTTCTGGATGCTGGCGTCGCCGATGGCGATCAGCCCCAGGATGCTCTCCGTCGACGCTTCGCCGCGCTTTTCGGTGACGGAGGTCTGGTCGTAGTTGAGGCTGAGCGGAGCGTCGATCCGTGCGAACAGCAAGCCGCTGCTCGGAGTCACGGGCGCCCCGTAAACGCCGGCGCAGCCGACCGACAGCCAGAGAACCGCACACACGCCGACAAGCAATAGCCAGTTCCTCATCTCTCTGCTTCTCCTTCAACGAGCAGAACTCAAAGCCTGCGACAGGGACGATCCCTGCCGCCCGACGCCACGGGGTATGCGCGATCACCTCCTTCCCGCAATCACGATCCCCTGGCAAGGCCGCTTTCTACAACGGGCAGGGCCCGATGTCAAGCAGCGGCACAGCACGGGCGAGCAATACCCATGGGCGCGCGCTGAGGCACTGGCCGGCCCCTTTGAAAACCCGCCGGCCCTTGGGCTAGAATGTATCTCTGGCATCCAGGGAGATGCACATTCCTGCTAAGTTGATAGGTACCCAGATGACGAGTGAACGGAATCCGGCCGCCCAGGAGGAGTACGAGCCAGAGGAAGCGCCGCACAGGCAGCTCCTGGATCGGCTGCTGGACTCGCGCACCATCCTGCTGAATGAGGCCATAAGTTCCGATGTGTCCGAAGACGTGACGGCTAGGTTGCTGATCCTCGACGCGGAGGATGGCAAGGCACCGATAGACATCTACATCAACTCCCCGGGCGGCGGCGTGGACGCGGGGTTCGCCATCTACGACATGGCCCGCTTCATCTCCGCCCCGGTGCGGTGCATCTGCACGGGCCTGACCGCCAGCGCGGCCGTGGTGGTGCTGCTGGCCGCCCCGAAGAAGGCGCGGCTGAGCCTTCCTAACGCGCGGTTCCTCATACACCAGCCCTCCGGGGGCGTGCGGGGCGCCACCGCAGACGTCGAGATAGAGGCCAAGCAAATACTGAAGATACGGCAGCGCATAAACGAGCTGATAGCCGAGGAAACGGGCCAGCCCGTCGACAAGGTCGCAGAAGACACGGCTCGCAACTACTGGATGGACGCCCCGGAGGCCATCGAATACGGGCTGATCAGTAAGATCGTCGCTGCCAGGAAGAACCTTAAGTGATCTGCGCCGGGCCCGGCGCACGATGGCGCGTCTGATCGACAGGCAGGCGGTCGCAAGGGCTCGGGAGGGCGCCCACGCAACACGCGATGCAAGGAGGCGCAGCGTGACATGAGGGCACATCGAACCAGCGCAGCGATCTGGCTGCTCGGCGCCCTGATGCTCTGGGGCGCGGCGGCCGGAGCCCAGGAAGAAACGCCCGCCGAGCAGCCGGCCCAACCGCCGCAGCTTCCGGCCAGCGTCCCCGTCCGCCAGCTCTCCCATGAGACTTACCAGCTGAGCTGCATAGACATGCAGAGCTGCATCGAGATCCTCGGGCAGCTTGGCTACACCACGAAGCCGCCCGGCGCGCAGGCGCAACTGGCGCAGTTGCCGGCCGTCTTCGCCATGCCCTCCGTCAGCCCGAAGAGCATCATCGTCGATCCCGGACAGGTCTCCAAGACCAAACTTAGCGAAGAGACCCTCTCCGCTCCGGAACACCGCCTCATAATCCTCTACCACGAGAGCCAGAGCGAGGAGGTGGCGCGGCTGAGAGACCTGCTGGAGGGCACCATCGACGTCCCGGAGCGGATGGTGCTGATCGAAGGCATGGTCATCGAACTGACCGAAGACCTCCTGAAGGAACTGGGGGTCGAGTTCGCGGCCTACGGCGGGGAGTTGCAATGGGGCGAGTTCGCGCGCGAGGCCGGGCGCACGGGCGACAGTCAGGTGCCGCTGTACCTTTTCCGCAACCGAACCGACCTGCCCGCCCCGGCCGACTTGAGGCACCGCGTCCAGGCCACCATCCGCGCCGCCATTCAGGAGGGCAGGGCAGAAGTGCTTTCCAGCCCCTCCGTACTGGTCCTGAACAACCAGAACGCCAACATCCAGGTGACCAGCCAGTTGCCGATCTTCAAGACCATCATCACGGAGCGGACGACCAAGATCGACATAGGCTGGGAGACCGTCGGCATCATCATGAACATCAAGCCAAGGGTGAGCAATGACGGTTCGACGATCGCGATGCAGGTTCTGGTCGAGGTCAGCGAGTCGCCCGAATTCCTCACCGTGGTTACCGGAGAAGAAGAACAGGCAATCGCGCCGCTGATCGATCGGCGGGTCGTGCAGACGGTCGCCCGGGTCCAGGACAACACGCCTTTCATCATCGGCGGCCTGATCCGCAACGAGAAGACGGAGACCACCGACCGGATCCCCATCCTCTCGCGCATTCCGCTGCTGGGCAACCTTTTCCAGAGCAAGAGCGACCGCCGCGAGAAGCGGGAGGTCATCATCGTGCTGACGCCCCGCGTCATAGAGGCGGGCGGCACGCAGCGGCCGGTGCTGCCGAAAGACTCCGAGCAGTTCGACTTCCTGGACAACCGCCTGTTCCGTAACGCTTACCGCCTCAAAGCGGAGGACATCTTCGACCTCGCCTTCCTGGAGGAGAACCCGACCATCCTCGATGCCATGGCCCGCGTGCGGCGCTTCGTGGCGAAGCATCCCGAGTACCGCGAACGCTCCCCGTTCCGGGAGATGTCTCAGGGCAGCATACCGGGCGAAGACGCCGTCGTGGTTCGCATGATCTACGAGGTCGCGAAGAAACTCGGGCTGCACGAGCAGCTCAAGACGGAGCGGATGATCGTATTCGAGGCGGACCCCGAGAAGCCCGCCGGCTTCGACGTCACATTCCTGAAGAAGTTGCTGGAGAAGAGCAGTCCCGACGGAACCGTTGCCGGCTACTTCGCTCGACCGTACCCGAAGGAAGTGCTCCTGTTCCGCTACAATCTGCCCATGGGCGACGGCATGAAGGAGGTGCTCTGTTCGCCGGTGGCGCACCTGGAGCGCAAAACGGTCCAGAGCCGGGACGAGGTAGAGGACGTGCTGCTGGAGATCAACCGGCTGCACGATGACTATACCTATCACGAATTCGCGTTCGTGTTGGACAGCGAGAAGGACCTGGTGCGGCTCAAGGCAGCCGTGGCCCTTCGGGAAATCGCCAAGGTCAACAACTTCGAAGATCTGCTGGTGCTGCGCAACTTCCGCGTGGGGCGCAAGGTGGTGATGCCCGAGGTGGAGAAGAACGAGAGGGTCTTCCTGGTCGACCACGAAGTTGCCGAGTGCTTCTTCAAGAGCGAGTACTACTACCCCGCCCTGAAGGCCAAGCTGGAGCAGGGATACCGGATCGTCGAACAAGCCCTGGCGGCGGAGGAGGAATGATGCGGGGCAGTTGGCTCGCCCTGCCGGTCGTGCTGTCGGCAGTGCTTTCGGGGTGTTCAACGCAGACGACGGCCCCGGCCGACGAGCCGAGCGTTCATGAGCTGGACGAGTTCTCGGTGCGCGATTCTGTCCTGGCGGGCCTGGAGGCAGGCACCCCGGCGGCGGAGGTCCGGGACCTGCTCGGAGAACCGGCCCTGATCGAAGAAAGGCCACAGGACGAAGACGCCGAGATCTGGTACTACGCCGACGGAATCGTAGTCATCCAAAGAGGGAAGGTCGCCTTCAGCTACCCAAGAGCCACCTCGCGACCGTGATCCTCGGACGGCGCGCGCCGCCGCCCCAAGGGGGGACCGCCGAAGCGACCTCACATTCACTCCCGCCCGCCGGCTCGTCGGCGGAGGCCGCCGGACAAACCGCAGGAACCATGAAGACCGAAGCCGTCCATCCCCTCAAGGCGATGCTTGGGCTGACCAAGCCGTACAAGTTCCAGCTGCTGGCGGTGCTGCTGTGCCTGATGGTCCTGGCGGTCTTCAACCTGGCGATGCCCAAGGTTCTCGGGTTCGTCATCGACAACGTCTTCGACCCTAAGGAGGGCGCGGCCTCAACCGATCCGGTCGAGCGCCTCCGCCTCCTGCCGTACGTACTCATCGTCGTCTTCGTCGTGTACGGCATGCGGAACCTCCTGTTCTACCTGGCCAAGACGCGGGTGATGGTGGTTGGGGAGAGGACGGCATTCGAGCTGCGCCAGCGGCTCATCCGTCACCTGCACGCGCTGTCGGTGGACTTCTACCAGCAGAACAAGCCGGGCAAGATCTCGGCCCGCATCATGCAGGACGTGCAGGCCATCAAGCAGTTCGTCCAGGACGAGCTGGCCAACGCCATGCTGAACGTGCTCATGTTCGGCGTGGCGGCCGGGATCATGTTCTACATGGAGTGGTTCCTGGCCTTGGTGACGCTGGCCGTCCTGCCTTTCCACGTGCTGGTCTACTACCTGTTCAGGAAGCCGATAGCGACTTACGCCCGGGAGGCGAAGGAACAGATCGCCGACCTGGGCGGCAGCCTGATAGAGCAATTCGACGGGGCAGCGACCGTCAAGGCGTCCGCGACCCAGCTTCTGGAGCAGGAGAAGATCCGGCGGTCCATGCACAGGGGCATGCGCGCCCAGATCAAGCAGAGCCGCTACTACGTCCTGCAGAAGGTCGCGGCCGACCTCCTGGTCGGCATCGGCATCATCATCCTGTTCGGCGTCGGCGGCTACCTGGTCGTCAGGAAGGGCACGCTGAGCCGCGGCGAGTTCGTGGCCTTCTTCCTCTACGTGGGCCTGCTCTACCCCCGCCTGCTGGAGCTGGTGGGCCAGGCCGGCAAGTTCGCCCGGACCAGCAGCTCAGTCGAGCGCGTCTTCGAGATACTGCACATCGAGCCCAGCGTGCGCGAAAGCCCGCAGGGCTTGCCCCACGAGATCACTCACGGACGAATAGAGTTCCGCAATGTCACCTTCAGCTACGGCAACGGCAGCGACAACGTGCTGGAGAACGTCTCGTTCACCATCGAGCCGCGCGAACACGTCCTGGTCACCGGCCCCAGCGGCTCGGGCAAGAGCACCTGCACGAACCTGATCCCACGCTTCTTCGACCCCCAGCAGGGCGTCATCCTGATCGATGGCAAGGACGTGCGCGAGTTCACGCTGACCTCGCTCAGGCGCCAGATCGGACTGGTCTTCCAGGACTGCTTCCTGTTCAACGACACGATCATGGCCAACATCCGCTACGCCGCGCCCGAGGCCAGCGACGAGGCCGTCATCGAGGTGGCCCGCCAGGCCTACGCCGATGAGTTCATCGAACGCATGCCCCACGGCTACTTGAGCATCATCGGCGAGGGGGGGACCCAGCTCTCCCAGGGCGAGAACCGGCGCCTGATGATCGCCCGCGCCATACTGAAAAGCCCCAAGATCCTGATTCTGGACGAGCCGCTCGTCTCGCTCGATCCCGTCGCCAGGGAAAGAACCGTCGACGGACTGGCCCAGCTGATGAAGAACCGCACCGTCCTGACCATAACCCACTACCCCGCAGAACTGCCCTATGCCCACAAGCAACTGCACGTCTCCGACAGCAAGGTTGCCGTGCGAGACCTGAGCGGCAGGATCCTGGCTTTCTAGGCGGGCCGCCGGGCAGCACCCGACGCTGCCGCGCCTTCCCTTGCTGCGCGGAGACGAGAACGAGAGCAACGGGACCGCAGAGAAGGCCGTCCCCCATGATGAATGACGCGCCCGAGCGTCCGGCCGCGGACACGTTCAGGACGCTCGTCATCATCCCCACCTATAACGAGCGCGAGAACCTCCTCCCCCTTTGCGAAGCCGTCCTGGCGCAGGGATCGGCCGTCGAAGTGCTCGTCGTGGACGACAACTCGCCGGACGGAACCGGCCAGGCGGCCCGCGGGCTGGCCGCGCGCAACCCGCGCGTCCACCTACTTGCGCGCGAGGGCAAGCTCGGACTCGGCACGGCCCACGTCGCCGGCCTCCGGTGGGCGCTGGCCGGGGAGTACGAGCGCGCGATCACGATGGACGCGGATTTCTCGCACCCGCCGGACCGCATACCGGCGATGCTGGAGGCGAGCCGGCGGGCGGACCTCGTCGTCGGCTCGCGCTACGTCCCGGGCGGCGGCCACAAGGGCTGGCCCATGCGCCGGCTTCTCCTCAGTTCCCTCTCGAACCTGGTCGCCCGCCTGACGCTGGGGCTGGAGCCCGCCGATTGCACCGGCGCCTTCCGCTGCTTCCGCCGCGACGTTCTGAAGCAGCTCGCCTTCGAGAACATGGAGGCCACGGGCTACTCCTTCCAGGAGGAGATGCTGTGGCACTGCTCGGGGCGCGGCTTCGTCATCGCGGAGGTGCCCATCGTCTTCGTGGATCGCCAGCGGGGGCGCTCCAAGATATCCTGGCGCGAGGTCTGGGGGGGAATCTCGACCGTGTTCCGCCTAGCGCTCACGCCGCGCGGCCGCAAGCGCCCCCTCGCTCGGCCCGGCGCCCCTGCTGCGGGGGCCGTTCGCCGATTGCATCAGCCCCGCCGGACAGGTACCATATCATGCCTCGGCGTTCGTCCGAGCGATCCTGCCGACGCAGAAAGGAACGGACAGTGAGAACCAGCCACGGACTGTTGCTTTTCGCCTGTCTGGCCGTCGCCGCGGGGGGTTGCGCGGGCCTTCCGTCGAAGGAGGAGCCGGAGGTCCGGGCCCTCAGGCAACAGGCCGCCAACGTGTTGGACACCTTTGCCGCCGCCTTGCGGCACGACACTCCCGAACTGGTCGATCCGCTGCTCGCCCCGGCCCTGTCCGGCGGCAGGAGCAGGGAACTGAAAAAGCGCGCGGAGAACGTCGTGTGGCTCCAGCGCTACGAGGGCTATACGCTCGATTCGGAAGCTGCCCTGGCCGACGTGAGCCGCAAGGAGCTGCAACGGGGCGCCTTCCGTGTGGAGGTGCCGGCGTCCAACCAACGAGGCGAGCGCCTGGAGCATGAGTTCGAACTGGTTCTGATCGACGGTCATTGGCGGATCCGGGACTTCCAGATCACCGACCCCGCGCCCGGGGACGCGCTGGACCTGCCGGCGGCCGTCAAGGACGAGATCATGCCGCAACTGGTCTTCGTCCTGGAGAACATGAAGCTTGGACGCACGGCCGACGTCTTCTACGAACTGCCGGACATAAACGTCTGCCGCCATCGACCCATTAGGCTCTCCTGGTGGCAGAACCTGTTCAGCGGCAAGTCCGGGGGATGGCTCAGCCTGTATGAGGACCTGGAAAGGACCAAGCAGTTCCACTTCCCCGACTGGCCGGAGCCCGACGAGGTCTACGGCTGGGCCTACGTGCCGCCGGGTGGCGTCATGGCTGTCTATGAAGTTCCCTATATCTGGCGCGAAGGAGGCATAAACGAGCCGGACGTCCTTCGCATCCACGTCATCTTCATGAAGATGGAAGGCCAGTGGCGCTTCTACACGCTGCGTCTGTCCGGCGAAGGGATACCTTATACGTAGCGAGCCAGCCGCGGCCGGGGTCCGCCGCCGCAGCGTCACCCGCTTATGCGAACAGATCGAAACGACGGAGAACAGTGGACCACCCTAACGGTCTCTCCGAAGGACTCGGGGGAAGAGCTGCTCAGGTTCCTGAGCGTCCGCTTCGTCACCACGTCCAAAACGGCCCTGCGGCGCCTGATGGCCTCCGGTCGTATCCGCGTCGAGGGCAGTGCTGCGGAGCCGAGTCAGCTGCTCCGGCCGGGCGAGACCATCTCGGTCCCTCCTGACCTATCGTTCTCGGCCCTGCCGGAGCAGACGCTCCCCATCAACGTCCTCCACGAGGACGAGGCGCACCTCTGCGTCGACAAGCCGGCGGGCCATCCGGTGCTGCCGGGGCGAAGGGGAGAAGGCGCCGAGTTCTACGAATCCCTGCTCGCGATGCTCAACCGCGAGGCGCCGCAGGGCGGGCCGTACGTGCGCCCTCACCTGGTCCACAGGCTCGACCGCGAGACGTCCGGCGTGCTGCTCGTGGCGAAGTCCGACCGAGCGGGACGGGCGCTGGGCAGGCAGTTCGAGCGTCACCAAGTCGAGAAGGAGTACCTCGGCATCATAGAGGGAGTCCTTCCCAGGCCCGAGCTTCGGCTTGACATACCGCTCAGACGGATGCCCGGCAGCTTGCTGAAGATGGAGGCAGCACCCGCGGGGGGCAAGCCGGCCTCGAGCGTAGTCAGAATCAAAGAGTGGTTCGGCCACTTCGCCCTGCTTGAGATCCGCCCCCTCACGGGCAGGCAGCACCAGATACGGGTGCACCTGGCCGCCACCGGCCATCCCCTCGCCGTCGACCATCTGTACGGGCGGCGGGAGGAGCTGCGGGGAGCGGGACTCAACGCCATCCTGGGGCGCGACGTCGCTGCCGCGCGGGCCGTCCTGCTGGCTCGCTGTCCCCTGCACGCGGCGTCCATCAGATACCGCCATCCGGGTACGGGCGAGCCGATGGAACAGCGGTCCCCCCTGCCCGCCGACCTGGCGTGGTTCGTCGAGATCCTCCGGGAGGCGGACCCTCACGACTGACGCCCGAGGCAGTCACTCCATCCGGGGCCATTAGTGGTTGCAATGCCGCGCTCGGGATTGTTATCTTGGGGCGGGCCTCAGCCGCGGCGCTCGCCCAACTGTACGGTCATCTGCGGGGAATACGATGGACGCCGGACAGCCCGTCCTCATCATGATCCAGGGACCCGAGCCGGGCTGCGTCTACAAGCTGCGGGACAACCGCGTTACGACCATCGGCCGCTCCTCCCGCAACACGATCCGCGTCACCAGCCCCACCGTCAGCCGCTTCCACTGCGAGGTGGCCTGCATCAACGGCCACTGGGAGGTCAACGACCTCAACAGCAAGAAGGGCACAATGCTGAACGGCCAGCGGATCGCCGACAAAGCCGACCTCAAGCCCGGCGACCTGGTCCGCCTCAGCGCCACCGTCTTCCGGTTCGACCTGGTCGAGGAGAGCGCGCTGCAGGACAGTGCCCTCATAGCCATAAAGGAAGCGGAGCTCGACCAGCAGCTCGTCGTCAAGGGCGAAGGCACCGGCACGTTCGACGAGATCCGCCTGCGGAGCCGCCTGGAACACGAGCAGGCCAGGCAGGATCGCGAGCGGAAGCGCACGGCCTGGAAGATGAACCTCGCCTTCCTCGGCGCCGTGGCCTTCGCGACGGCGGCCCTGGTGTCCGGAGCGCTGGCCTACGCCAGCGGCGGCGCGCCCGGTGTGGCGGGGCCGCTGGCCGGCAGGGAAGACAAAGCGCTGGTGGCTTACGAACAGGCGATGGCCGCCCTCGAGGCCGGGGACCGCCCCGGCGCCATGGCCCTGCTGGCCCGGATGCGGAACGACTTCGCCGGCACGAAAGCGGCCGAGCGGGCCGCCCAAGCGCACTCGGGAACCCTCTGGCTGGCGATTCAGGAGGGCCTGTCCGGGGCCTCCACACATGAGGCGGAAGGCGACTACGCTGCCGCGCTCGCCCAGTACGAGGATCTCGATGGACTCGAGCCGACCGGCTCGGCCCGAGAGCTCATCCGACAGCGTCTCCAGTACACCCTCCGGCTCGCACATGCCGCCTTCAAGACGCTGGAGGAGAGCGCGAGCGAGCGCGTCAAAGAGGGCGACTGGCAGGCGGCGCTGGACCTGTATCGCAAGGCTGCCGACCGCATCGGCGTGCCCGAACTCGCCGGGAAGGCCAGGCGGAAGGTGGAGGAGCTGGAAGCCGCAACGGCGGGCTGACCCGAACCCAAGGAGGTGGCACTCGTGGCGAAGCGATCGACTCGACGTCTGCGCACGAATGAAGAGCGTCTGGTGGAGCAATCGGTCCTCGGCGAGGTATCTTCCCCCGTGAGCGGGGGGACCTGGCGCGTCGGCCCCGACGGCGCCGCCTCCATACTGCCGGGCGTCGGCGGCATTACCTACAACTGCAAAGTGGGCGACAGCGCCGTCGAATGGGAGGCCGATCACGTCGAGCCCGGCGTCTCGGTCAAGAACGAGAAAACTGATCGGAACACAGCCCTCAACACGCTGGCCTGCGTCGGCAACATCGCCCACGTGGTCAGTGGCGACGCCAAGGGCGAGACCGGCGTCGTCACCGGCAAGCACGGCGGCATCGAGCACGTCCTGGCCGACTTCCCCGACACCGTGCTCGAGAAGCTGGTGATCGGCGACAAGATCCAGGTCCGCGCCTGCGGGCTTGGTCTGAAGCTGATCGATCTGCCCCACGTCGCGCTCATGAACCTGGACCCGGCCCTGCTGAAGAAGATGGTGCCCGTGCGAGACGGCGAACGCCTGCGGGTGCGCGTCACGTGCGTCATCCCCGCCGCCGTCATGGGAAGCGGGCTCGGCCGGGCCCACACCTTCAGCGGCGACTATGACATCCAGCTCTTCGACCCGGACGTCGTGGCCGAGCACGGCCTGGCGAACCTGCGACTGGGTGACATCGTGGCCGTCCGGGACGCGGACCACACGTTCGGCCGCATTTACAAGAGAGGCGCCATGAGCATCGGCATCGTTGTGCACAGTTGCTGCAAGACGGCCGGGCACGGACCGGGCCTCACATCGCTGATGAGCAGCGCGGACGGCCAGATCGTCCCCGACGTCGATCCGTCGGCCAACATCGCCCAGTACCTGAAGATAGGCCGTAAACGCCCGAAGCGCCGGGGCAAGTGACCGCTGTGACAGACATGGAACCCACGCCGTTCGCCAAGTATACGCTGCTTGAACACCTGGGCAAGGGGGCCGTAGGCAGCGTGTATCGCGCCCGCGACAGTGGGGACGGCAGCATCGTCGCCGTCAAGATTTTCGAGTCCGGGGAGGAGCGCGAGCCGGAGATGGCCCGCAAGCTGCGCGACCGCGAGGTCCGCATGCTGGTAAACGTCCAGCATCCCAACGTGGTCAGGTTCCTGGGCTCCGGCGAGGAGGGGGACAGCTTCCACTACGCCATGGAGCTGGTCGAAGAAAGCCTGCTGCGCTGCATGCGTGGGGAGGAAGACTTCGAGCTGGTCGACAAGATCCACATCCTCCGCCAGACCACCAGCGCCCTGGTGGCCATACACCACCAGGGCGTAGTCCATCGAGACATCAAGCCGGGAAACATACTGCTGGACCGCGATGCCAACGGCGCCATCCACGTCAAGCTGACCGACCTGGGCATCGCCAAGAACGTGAGCGAAACCGACATCGTGCGCGAGCAGATACCCTCGCGCATCCCGGGCACGCCCAAGTACCTCTCTCCCGAGCAGATCCGGATGCTGCCCGTGGACGGACGGACGGACGTCTTCAGCCTGGGCGTGGTGGCCTACGAGCTGATCATCGGCAGCCCCCCCTTCCATGCGGAATCCAGCCAGGGCTACCTGGCGGCGAACGTCGAGCAGCAGCAGGTGCCGGCGCGCGAGGCCGTCGAATTCGTGCCCGACTTCCTGGACGCCATGATCGAGAAGATGCTGGCCAAGGACCGGGAGGAGCGCTACGACTCGGACGCGCTGCTGCGCGACCTGGAACTCGCCCAGCAACACCTGGTCAGCGGCGCGCCGCTCGTGGAGCGCACCAATCCCGGCTCCCTCTTCTACGAGCCGCCGGCGAGCGAAATGCGGCGCGGGGAGGAGCCCGGCTTCATCCGCTCCATTGCCCCCCTCTCGTGGGGCCTCAGCGCCGTCATCGTCATTGCGGGAGCGCTGGCGCTCCTGATGCTCTGGCCCCCCGCCGCGTCCGGGGCGCTGGCGCAGCCCGGCCCGCCCCAGGCGCAGACTTCCCTGGCGGCGGAGCGCCTGCAAGAGGCCACCGCGGCGATGGATGCCGGTCGGTACTGGCAGGCCCTGTGGCTCCTGCGTGCTGCCCAAGCCGAAGACGCGCCCGCCGAGCTGCGGGACAGGACGCAAGAGGCGCTGCGGCGCGTGCAGGATACGCTCGCCGAGGACGCCTACGCCGCCGCCATGCGGATGCTGCAACAGAACCGCCGGCACGAAGCCCGAATCGCCCTGCTGCGGATGGCGGAGTTCCTGCCCGACGCAGAGCGGACCCGCCAGCTCCGGGACGCGCTGCGCGAACGCGAGCGGGCCGAGTCGCTCGACGAACGCTGGGACGCCGCGGTCCGCAAGTCCTACACGCTGGTGACCGAACGCCGCCACAGGGAAGCCCTGACCGTTCACGCCGGGCTGCTGGAGGAGTTCGCCGACGACCCGGCCCGGGTCCAGTCGGCCCGGCGCATGATCGGCGACCTGCTCGAGAACTGGACCCGATACCTCCTGCAAATGCCCCCGGACCCCGACTCCATCCGAGAGCTGCTCGACGCCGTCGAGGCCCATCGCGCCACCATTCCCGACCGGCCTCCTGCGTCCCTGATGGCAAGGGTCCACCTGAAACTCGCCCAGGCGTACGCGGACCGGCATCAGTATGCGCTGTCCATCCAGCAGTACGAAGCGGCCGCCCTGGCAGGGGACGAGGAGGTGGCAAGTCAGGCGCGTGAGGCGATGGAGCAACTGCGCGAGCGCATGACGGAAAGGCCGCAGGAGGCAGAGGCCATCGCTCCGGTCCTGGAGCGAGACGGGTTCGGCGGCGACCTCTGGCAGGAGCGGACCGATCCCGGCGGCAGCCAGACCGTGGCGGACGGCGCTCTGCAGTTCAAGGCGGAGGGTGGGGCGCGCGAGACCGTCCTCACGCGCGAGTTCGCGCAGCCCGTCCGCACCTTGGGTTTCAGCACGGCGGCGAAGCTCAAGGTCTCACCGAGCATCCTGGCGCAACCGGGACAGGTCCGGTGCGGCATCGGGGTGAGGGACGCCGGGGGCAACGCGTTCGAGCTCTACTTCGACGGGGCCTCCTACCTGGTGGCGCGGAGGTCGGGGCAGATCTCGGCCGGCGGCGGCGTGCGGAAGGCATTCGGCGACGAGGACACGGCCTGGCACGAACTCGGCCTGCGTTACAACTACGAGACCGCCCAGTTGGCCGCCCTTATCGACGGCGAGGCGGTGCAGCGCTACGACCTGACGCTCTCCGAGGTCCGGTTCCACGCCTTTCTGGTGACGCCGGCCGGAGTCGCGGCCGCCGCTGGCTTCAAGGAGCCTTCCTTCCGCCCCTGAACGCCCCGCCTCCCACTCCTGCCCTTGCTCCTGCTCGGGCGCGGCCCGCCGTGCCCCTACTCGTGCTCGTGCTCCTACTCGCCGTCGAACTCCAGGATCACGCCGACGGCCTGCGTGCGATCCGCCACCAGCATGTGGAAGGCCTCCACCGCCTGGTCGAACGGGAAGCGATGGGTGATCATCGGCGCCGTCTGGATCTGGCCCTTGCTGACCAGGTCGAGGAAGAGCTGGCGATTGCGCACGCGCGTCCACTTGTTGTGGGGGCTGGCAGTCTGCGGGTGCATGGCCGCGTGGGCACCCAGCACCTGCAGGCCGCGGCAGTGCAGGTCCGAGTAAAGGTCCAGCGGCGGCGAATCGCCGCGGGGCGATCCGAGCACCACGATGCGCCCGAGCGTCGCGGCCACCTCCAGCGCCGGGGGCATGACCTTCGGGTTGCCGGTCGCATCGATGACGACCTCGGCCAGTTCCCCGTCGGTGACTTCCTTGACAAACGCCAGCAGATCCGTCTCCGCCGGGTTGGCGATCGCCGTGGCGCCGAGCTCTTCGGCCATCTTCAGGCGCTCGTCGCTCAGGTCGACGCAGATGAGCTCCTGAGCGCCGGCCGCGCGCAGGATCTGAAGGGCCAGCAGGCCGACGATGCCCGCCCCAAAGACGACGGCGCTCTCGCCGAGCACGATGCGGCCGATGCGCACGCCGTTCATGGCCGTGGCGCCCAGCGTGTGGAACGTAGACTCCTCGAACGAGATGCCATCCGGAATGCGCACGGTGTCACGCCGCCCGGCTATGTGGAGCGTCGCGTGCCGCCCGGCCGTGCAGACGCGGTCGCCCTCCTTCAGGTCCGTCACGGCCTTGCCGGTGGCCAGGACGGTTCCGGCTGCGGAATAGCCGGACCTGATGGGATACTTGTGCTGGCCCGCCTCGATCTGCTTGGTAATGCCCAGCATGTAGGCCAGCTCCGTGCCCGTGCTGATCAGCGTGGTGCACGTCTGGATCAACACCTGCTCGTCCTGGAGCTCGGGCACGTCGAACTCCTCGATCTCCACTTCACCCTTACGGGGGAACACGGTCTGCCTGGCTCTTTCGGCCATTCGGGGGCCTCCCTTCCGTGCTGCGTCCTTTGCCCGCCGCCCGCCGGCGGTCGGTCGTACTCGAACAGAGCTGATGAGTAACTGGCCGGGAATCTTACCACAGCGGCGCCGGGATGCAAAGTCCAGCCCGACTTCCGCCCCAGGGTTGACGATACGTCGCCCCTCGGCGGGGCTTGCTGTCCACTGGCCGCCGACCACTGCGGATTGCCGTTTGTCATTTGAAACTTGTCACTTTCGTTCCGGCCACTGCCGTTTGACGCTCCCATGCCTTCCCTGTAGCCTTATGAGGGGTACGTCCTTCTATGCGCCCTCAGAGCCGCGACGGAGGGGCCGGTGGCGCTCTTTGACGACGAGCAAAGCAGACAGAAGCTGGAGCCCTCGGCGGACGCGCCCCTGGCCACCCGCATGCGGCCGCGCACGCTGGAGGAGTTCGTCGGCCAGGAGCACTTCGTCGGCGAGGGGCAGCTTCTCTGGCGCATGATCAAGGCCGACCGGCTCGCCTCCCTCATCTTCTACGGCCCGCCGGGCACGGGCAAGACGGCGCTGGCCTACGTCATCGCCCGCCAGACGGAGGCGCACTTCGAGCCCATCAACGCCACCACGTCCAACGTGGCCGAGCTGCGCGAGATCCTCTCGAAGGCCGCCGAGCGCAAGGCACGCTCCGACCGGCGCACTGTCCTGTTCATCGACGAGCTGCACCGCTTCAACCGCGCCCAGCAGGACGTGCTGCTGCCCGACGTCGAACGGGGCACCGTCGTCCTGGTCGGCGCCACCACCCACAATCCGTTCCACTCGATCAACTCGCCGCTGCTGTCGCGCTCGCAGATATTTCAGTTCAAGCCGCTCAGCCGCGAGCACTTGCGCGAGCTGCTGCTGCGCACCCTCCGTGACGAGGAGCGCGGGCTCGGGCAGCACCCCGTCGACGCGGACGAGGAAGCGCTCGACCACCTGGGC
>Ga0114922_10003064_pt1 | contig 15602 bp, 4 predicted proteins | sample AartaG_FD_100975 | JGI IMG/M metagenome (GOLD analysis project Ga0114922, IMG submission 100975) | Deep subsurface microbial communities from Aarhus Bay to uncover new lineages of life (NeLLi) - Aarhus_00045 metaG | ecosystem: Environmental > Aquatic > Marine > Oceanic > Sediment | place: Aarhus...
AGAATATCACCATCGGCACAAACGCCAGTTTCGGCGGTGTTCCCAATGCCTTCGATAGCCTTAGATAATACTTCGGCAGTACCATTATTCAGGCCTATTACCAGGACATCGCCATCAGTACAAAGTGAAGTAAAGGCGTTGTTCAATTCAGCAAGTAACATGCAATCAAGCCCAAACATGGCTTTTGAAGCTATTGAAGCATTGCCGCCATCGGCCAATACCGTAATACCTTCAGCGCCACGGACACCTGTATAGGCGTTGTTAATGTTGCCAAAATGAGCGACAGATGTTATTTTGGCTGTAGTAAACTGCGAATTTTTGTCACTCACTACAACTTCACCTTCGGCACAAATCAAAACATCGGAGTCGTTTTCATTGGCACGCATAGTCACAGACTGTATTGCAGCTTTGCCGCCGTTTTCGACTTTCACCTTAACATCGCCGCCTTCGGTATAAAGTACTTTTTCATATTCAACCGGTTCATCACTTGGCGTATCACCAAGAGTAGATAAAGGTTGATCTACCTGCTCCCACGTGGTTCCTTCGGCGCTATTGGTGCGTATCGTAACGTTAGCAGTGTTGGAAGTTAGGTCCATCTCAGCCTCAGCATCAGCAGCAAATGCCGTTATTTCAGCATGGCCGCCATCTTTGGCAACGACTTTAATATTACCACCATTAACTTCCTCTACTTCTACTACACCACCATCTCCTTCTCTCTCATACGTGGTGGTAGTGGCAGTTGCGCTGATTTGAACATCGGCATTGTTGCTATTTAAGGCATACTGCGCTTTAGCTTCTATTTTGGCTGTGTCGCCGATTCCACCTTCGTCTGTTACCTTAACATCGCCTCCAACAACGTTAACCACAATATTAGCGGTGTTATCAACACCCGAGTCAGCAATGGCTTCGATACTACCCTCGCCGTAATAACCTTCCACCTTAAGGTCGTCATCGGCGGTAATATCAACAGTGGCCTCATTGTTTCTACCTAATGCAGCGAAAGCTGTTACTGCGGCCTCGCCGTAATAGCCTGCTACCTTAACTTCACCGTCGGCGTCAATCGTAACATCGGCGAGGTTAGTCATATTCTGCGGAAGGTCATCCGCAGTTTCAGGGTCTGCAAGTTCCAAAATCCCGTTAAAGGCATCAGCCCTTATTCCGGCATAGTCGCCGCCATCGGCTTTTACCAAAACATTGCCATTATTTTGCTCATCATCTTCAACGGCAAGTGTAGCAATATCAACAAGGGCAGTGTTATTTATGTTATCGCCAGTTAAATTGATAGTGACTCCTTCAGGAAGAGGTCCATCTTCATCAAAATCCCAATCCAGGATATTGGCGGCCTCAGCTAATATTTCAGCTTCGGCGCCGCTATAGGAAAGCACCTCAACTTTAGCGGCGTCAATATCAACGGTTGCTTCGTTCGTAAGGCCATTGAGTGTAAGATTTACAGGTTCACTTGAATCACGCTCAATGTCAAATATATTTCGAGCTTTAGCTGTTATAGCAGCATAGCTGCCAATCCACTCAGGCGATGGATATTCATACGTACCGCCTTCGGCCTTTACCTTCACGCGGCCATCGGCGTCAATATCAACACCGGCGGTGTTAATCAACTTAGAATAAGCAATGTCATCTTCTTCTCCAATATAAAGCGAATTAAAAGCCTCTGCTATTATTTCAGCTTCGCCGCCATTTCTGGCTATTACCTCGACATCGCCAGCGGCATCAATTTTAACATTAGTTGTATTCGTTGGGCCATCCTCAGCAACCGCTCTTATTCCGGCATAGCCTGGGTTGCCATCGCCCGGATCGCTTTTTACCTTTACATCTCCGCCTTCTGTGCCAACAACTACGTCGTCTTCGATTATTTCCGTACCTTTGGCGGTAATCGTAACGTTGGAGGTATTGGTAAAGCCATCATAAGTATATGCGGTTATTTCAGCAGCATCATGTTGCGTTTTTACCTCAACGCTTCGGGCTGTTATATTAATCTCGGCCTTGTTATTGTTATTGTCAGGGTCATCTATGGCAAACTGCGCCATAGCATATATTTCAGCAGTACTGCTGTCGCTTGTTACAATAATATCTTCAAGAGCGGTCATATTAATTATGGCCGTATTGGAAACAGAGGCGTTCTCGGCTTCAGCTCTTATCCTGGCATCGCTATTGTTGTCCCAGTCGGATTGTACCAGAACTCCGCCATCGGTTATAATAGTCGTAGTAGCGGAATTAACAGTGCCAGAATCAGCCCGAGCTTTTATTATAGCATCACCGCCATTGCTGGCTTTTACGCTAACATGGCCATCCTCGACATCCGGATCAACAGTATCCCTTTTTGCCGTAACGGTCACATTGGCGGTGTTTTTAGATGAGCCATCGTGAGCCCAGGCATAAACACGTCCAGTGCCTCCTGAGCCTGTTACTATAACACTGCCGCCGACATCAACTATTGTCTCAGCCTTAGCGTTATCTGCCTCATAAGAGGAAGCTTCCGATCCTATGTAACTTAGTTTGTCTACTACGCTTGCATTCACAAGAACGTTACCGGTTGCGTAAATATCAACAGTAGCTGTGGTGTCACCTGCGTCATCAGAGTAAGCATCTGATGTTATGTAACTTTGTCCGTCTGCGCCGGCCTTGACAAGAACATCACCATCTGCGTCAATATCAACAGTAGCTAATGTGTTACCTGAGCCATCATAAGCCTCAGTTTCGGCATATATTCCGCTGAAGTTTTCAACAGTTACGTTATCGGCATCAATTGTTATCTTAGACGTAGATTCACCTGAGTCACCATCAGCCTCAGCGTAAGACCATATCCAGCTATCATTAATAACTTTTACATCACTATCGGTGGTGATAATATCAACATTTGCTGTGGAGTTACCTGAGCCATTTTCAACGTAAGCGTCAGAGCCTATTTGGCCATCGTCAATGGTTACGTTAGCGGCTGTGACTGTCGTCTTGGCCGTAGCGTTGTTGTTGCCCGAACCATCCTTAGTGAAAGCATAGGTATGCACGTTGCCACTTATATCCACATCTCCATCGGCGTTTATTGTTAATGTAGCAGTAGCGTTATCTACACCATCAGCCACAGCTTCGGCCTTAATTTCGGCATTTACAGTAACATTACCGCCAGCGATAATATCAATCGTGGCTACGGCGTCAGAACTGGCAGTATCGTGGGCATTGATAATATCGTCGACTTTAACATAACCTTTTGCTTCGGCTCTCAGTGTCTCGGTTTCTATCAGGGCCGAGGACCAGATGTCACCTGCTGCGAGGGCTATATTTTTCGCCTCGATTTTGCCGCCGGTGTGATTAATATCGTTATCAGTATCGCCAGTATAGTCTATGGTCATATCCACAATGACGGTACTGCCGGGCTGACGGAGTTTAACCTCATTACCGGCAGCCATTACAACCAAACCATCAGGACAAAGGATCGAGCCGTGATTTCTAACGGTTTTACCAATAAGATAAACGCTATCAGTGGCATTGATTGTACCCCAGTTCTCCACTTTACCACTGCCGCCGGTAAATTCCATCTTGTTGTCCACATCAGCCAAGACGGCCTGGAACGCACCATCCGACATTCCGAGTCCGGAAGCAACCAACTGTGCAACATTTACAGTTGCAGTGGAGCCGAAGACGATACCAGCAGGATTAACTATGAAAACCCTGCCAAGGGCTGTAATATTCCCATATATATTTGATTGGGGACTATCCTCAATTATCCTGTTCAACACAGCATCAGTAGCAAGTGCCTGGTCAAAATGAAGCGTTTTTAGTGCATCGACATTAAAATCGCTATATTCAATGATTGCCTGATGCGGAGCTATTACTGTGGTAATATCGGAACCGGAGGGATTAAGAAAATCAACACCGGTCGTTTGGCTCGTTGATACAATATTACCAGCATTCATCGCCGCCATAGCGACTTGCGCCGGCAGACCAAAGAACATCCAGCAGGCGAGCCAGTATGTTATAATCTGCCTTAAATAATACTTTTTTACAACTTTTCTTACCTTTTCCATTACTTCTCCCTTTAATAAAACACCCTATTGAATTTTTATTTTCCTGTTAACGTTATATTTAATTCCTTTTGCACCCGGAGTACGCGAGCCGGGCCAAATTTTTACCATCTTAACAAGAGGCCAATATTTAGCCGGCCTTTTCCTCTCCTTGTGTCAGGAGTTTTCTTTAAGGGGTAGCCGTAATAGACCCCTCCACTAAAATTATCACCAATTTCAAAAATCGCACCCAAACCGGCGGAAAAGAGAGTTTGATGTCTTTCTTCACCCGGTACGGGGTGTTGTATTGTTGTGCGGCCTATGTCGAGAAAAACCAAAGGAGCCAGTTTCTTGAGCTGATATTTATCAGCCGGTATTGATTCGGCCTCTTCGGAGGGGTTCATGACCTGGTCGTATTTGATAAGATCGAACTCATATTGAAGTGATCCGAGGATACCGCCGTCAGCAACTATTTCATATTCATCGTAGCCCCTTACCGAGTACATTCCGCCAAAGGTGGTCATCTTTGCGGGGATAAGTCTTTCGGCCGAAGTAATCCATCGTAACGAGCCGCCGATGCGCTGTACTTTATTGGCATCGAGAAAATGGCTGTGAGAAGCGGTTGTGTTGTATATAACGAAATCGTCATCGGCGCCGTTTCTTGCGGTATTAAATTCGCCGCTGTCGGAGCCGTCAAAATTTTCGTGCCGGTTAACTGTGATGGATGAATTTGTCAGGTCGGTCGAACGATGAATATCAACACCTACACCCCATATACCCATTCTTATATTGCTTCCCAAAAACTGTGGGAATAACGAGGGTGTAATTTTGCTGCGTTCGTAGCTCATCGAACCGGTTATATCGAAGAACCAGCCATCCATTTGATATGCGTTGTAGCGTAATATGCCCCCGATGAACGAACCGTTACCAAGAAAGTTGATACCCCCGCCTTCAGGATTAATATCATACTGGCTGTATCCGCCATATACATTAAGGCGCAGTTTCGGGCCCATGACGGGGAAATCATATGTGCCGTAGAGCGAATAATTATCTTCAATTCCCGATTCCCACGGCGCCTGATAAATCGCCATAAACTTGTCATCTATACCCAACACGTTCGTATTTATGACGCCAACTCTCGGCGTCCACTGCCTGTCCCTGGTGCCGGAGTTGTCAACCTGGATGAAATAGTGCCAAGGGTCGGTTTCATAAATATCGTATGCGACTGTGAGTGTGTCAGGTTCGTCTCCCTGTGTTACAACGGCCGAGACGTATCTGTCGGGATTGAGGTTTAAGAGGTTGACGAAATCATCGAGCTTTTTCTGATTTCCGACCTGTCCTTCTTTTATTGGCGACCACTCCATGACGGCCTCTTTGGAAAGGTATCCTTTTTCCACCACGTTTTGTTCGATATCGTATTGCGTTACTCTGACTTTAGAAACCAATGCTTCGAGGACCTCAACCGGCAGTATGTCATCTCTTAATCTTTCGCCATCTATCATTGCCTGAGAAGGTACATAAACATATATACCCGCATAATTATTTTTTCGATATACAGAAACGATATACTGGGTAAAAGCCCTGATAGTCCTTGTTGAAACCTCCCGAGCCTGGCCGGGCCCCAAAATGACGTCGTGGAGGACCCTAAAATCGTAAAGGTTGGCACTATCGGCCGTCTTTAATGTCTCGGGTGAATCGTTGTAAATCAGAGGCATGTCGTCCAACAATTCATCGGTCGTAAGAAGTGTGTTGCCACTGATTTTAATTTCCTTTATGCTGATTCGCTGGCTTGTATCTTCCGGCAAATCAATTTCCGATATATCTTCCTCCAGCTTTGCTTTAGCTTTTTCGTGAGCCTGGCGCTTAGCTCTTTGCGCATCCTCCCGCATTTGCTCCATCTTTGGATCGTAATCGGTTTTTCGCTGCGCGGCATCTACTGCAAAGCAAAACACTGAACCCAAAAGAAATACAAGAACAAAGCACATTATTGTTTTTGTACTACTCATAATGAAACCCCTTAAATTAACAATTTAGGAACTATCCATACCACCCACAAGAAAGTGTGGAACAAAGCAAATAAAGTATGCCCTGAAAAAACAGATTGATATCACCCCAGAGCAGAAGAGTACAAAAAATATAAAAGAACAAATTTTGATAATGTGTTTTGCGAAATCCCTTCCAACAAAGTCACCACTATAGAGACCTCATTATATAAAAAATCAACGATTAGAACAATAAAAAAACGTCCTTTTTATGCTTTTTTGCGGTTTTAATTGCTGATAAACGGATTTTTTGCTGTAATGACTATCAAGGTCTTATAATAACTACATTTTATCTTGTCCTGGAAAAATTTTTCATAAACGGCGCTGACCCATACAAACGTTAAGAAGGCAAATATCCAGAATGCTTGAATATGCAGATGAACATTTTTTACGCGCGGGAACGAACCAGCTACTACCGGCCTTTTTACGGGCTGGATTTGAGCGACAGGGTTCTCATGAATGTATACAGAAAAAATGCACTTAAGATAATCGGGAATAAAAAAAGTTCGGTTCGTTGAATCCGCAGACAAAAAAGGCGAGCTGCCAAAATTCCTCGTTACTCAGGTCCGAATTTCTTCCGTTCTTTAATACTTTCGATTAAATGAGATTAACCGGCTTCACTCGCAATGCCAACCGGTGGTTGTGACAAAGGATTAGTTTAGCAAGCAGCGTTATTCTTTTAATGCATTCACGCAATCCGGACATAGCAGGTCGCCCGAATCCACTTTAACCAGTTGCTCCTGTGGAAAATTATTTCTGCCGCAACCGTCACACTTTCCATTATTACCCGATATGGAACGAATTTCTATCGGAGTTGTTTGATTAGCTAAATCAGGCTCTCTTTCGCGGTGGTTTCCAAAACCGGCTCTTTTTTGTTGGGATTCGGCTTTGCGTCTGAGCTTCATTTCAGCTTTTAACTTCTGCTCGGTCTGTGCTCTTGCCGCCGCTTCGGTTTTTCTTTGCTCTTTGGCCTTTGCCAGGGCCTTGATATATCCTCTTCTTTCGGCCCTGGCCTTTTCTTTGGCCGCGGCCTTTTCTTCGGCCCTGGCAATTTTCACAGTCCTTTCAGTGGTGATTTCCTTCACCTGAGCTTCCAAAGTCGCCCTTTTCTGAGCTTCGGCCTCGGTTTCGGCTTCAGCTCTGCATCTTGCTTCAATCTCGGCTTGTAATTTTACCTCGACCTCGGCTCTTGCGTTAGCCTCCAGCTCAAATCTTCTTTCCGCTTCAGCTCTTGACTGAGTTTCGGCCTCCAGATTCCTTTCCATCTGCTCTATTGTCTGGGCATAGGATCTCGCTTTTTCTTCAGCCTCAGCTCTGGCCTGACTTTCCGATCTGGCTCTGGCATCGGACTCAAACCTTGCCTTTTCCTGAGCATCAGCCATTGCCTGTAACTGGCCGCAAATCTTTGCCTTTTCTTCCAGTTCAATTCTGGCTTTCTGTTCGGCTTCGTCTCTTGCCTGTGCTTCTGAAGCGGCTCTTCGGTCGGCTTCTTCTTTGGCTTTCTCCATGACCTGGGCTGTTGTATTAGCTTTTACTCGCTCCTGTGTTTCAGCGGCAACCCTTTCTTCGGCTTTTCGTCTTTCCTGAGTCTCGGCTTCCAACCTTTGCTCGAGTTCGGCCCTTGCCTGAGCCTCTAATTCAAGTTTTCTTTCCTTCTCAACTCTTTCTTTGATTTCCGCCTGAAGCTTCCTCCGGGTTTCTGCTCTTTCTTCGGCATAAGTTCTGGCCTTTTCCTCGGCATCAGACCGGGCTTGCCTTTCCACAATCGCCGTAGTTTCCGCTTCGTGCCTTGCCTGTTCCTCGGCCTCAGCTTTTGCTTGCAGGCTGCCACAGAGCCTTGCCTTTTCTTGAAGTTCGGCTTTAGCTTCCTGGACAGCATTATCTTTGGCTTGCAAAACCGCTTTTGCCTGTGCCTCTGCCTGGGCTTTAGCCTTTTCATGAGCCTGGGCGGTGGCCTGGGCTTTAGCCCTTTCCTGCGCTTCGACATCCGCTTTTTCCTGAGCCCTTAGTCTGGCCTGAATTTCGGCTTCTAACTTTTCCCGGGCCTGGAGTATGTCCTGATTCCGGGCTTCAATTATTTTTTCTACCTCATTTATTTTTTCGGCATAAGTTCCGGCTTTGGCCTCGGCTTCAGCACGGACTTGTTTTTCTTCTTCGACTTTATCTTGTGCCTCAATCCTTGCCTTGATTTCTGTTTCAATCCTGACCTGCAGCTCACCACAAATTCTTGCCTTTTCTTCCAGCTCGGCTTTTGCCTGCTGCTGAGCCTGGGCTCTTGCCTCGGCTTCGGCTCTTGCCTGAGCCTGTGCTTCATCCTTTGCTTTTTCGAGTGCATCAGCTCTGGTTTGTGCTCTGGCCCTTTCCTGTGTCTCGTCTGCGAGCTTTTCCTGAATTCTGTGCCTTGCCTGGACTTCGTTTTCCAGCTTTTCTTCAGCCTCGGCCCTTGCTTGTGCTTCTGCCTTTCTCTGCTCCTCGGCTTTAGCGGCAGTTTCGAGATAACCATCTTTTTCAGCTTTCGCCCTCGCTTTGGCCGCTGCCTTTTCCTGGGCTTTGGCTATTCTGTTTGCTCTGGTGCTCGCTATAGATTTAAGCTCGGCTTCGATATCCGCTCTTTTTTGAGATTCCTCTTTCGCGAGATCTTCTGCTAGTTGTTTTGCCTGTATATGTGCTTCTAACTTTTCCCGCGTTTCGAGTATTTCCTGATTCCGGGCTTGAAGTATTTTTTCTGTCTCATTTATTTTTTCGGCATAAGAATCCGCTTTTTCTTCTGCTTCAGCTCGGGCCTGTTTTTCAGTCCGTGTTAATTCTTCAGCCTGAGCCCTTGCATTTTCTTCAGCTTCAATTTGAGCCTGCAACCGGTCGCAGATTCTTTCCTTTTCTTTCAACTCTGCTTGAAGCTGCTGCTGGGCCTTAGCCCTCTTTTGAGATTCTTCGTTAGCAAGAGCTTCGGCCTGGTTTTTTGCCTTTTCCAGAGTTTCCGCTTTGGCCTGGGCTTTTGCCCTTTCCTGTGCTTCAGCATCTGCTTTTTCCTGGGCTATTTGTCTTGCACGGATTTCAGCTTTTAACTGCCCCTCCGCCTCAGCCCTTGTTTTAGATTCTGCTTTTCTCTGCTCTTCGACTTTTGCTATTTCCTGATTGTGTCCCGCAAGTTTCTGCTCAGCTTCTTTTAGCACTTTGCTGAGCGAATCGACATGCTGCTGAGCCTTACTTCCGGCTCTGGCTTCACTGGCTGCTTTTTCCTCTGCCTTTGATGCAGCCTCCATGTATTCTTTTGCCTGCTCCTGTGCTTTTGATTTCGCTTCCTTTTCCGATCTGGCCTGTGCCTCTGCTTTCTCCATGCCTTCGGTTTGTACTCTTAACTTTTCATTGACATCTTCTAATGCTTCCTCCAAGGCTTTTATTTGGGCTCTTGCCTGGGCTTCAAACTCGGCATTTACCTGGGCCTGAGCTTTGGCTTTGGCTTTTGCCTGGGCTTTTTCCTTTCGTTTCTTCTCTAATTTTTCTCTCTTCTCAGCTTTTGCTTTTGCCTTTGCCTTATTCTTATTAAAGCAAGGAATTAACATATGGTGAGGCCAGTGTTTTTCTCCGCATATGTGACATGTTGGTACGAACTTCTCTTCTTCTTTGGTGCCGACCATTTTTTCAGTCATTTTCGAGCCTCCTTCCTCTTTCTGCTCATCTACACTGTTATCAATCATAGTGACACTATCAAAACCACCGATTATATTTTTCAGACCAGGGATTTTATGCACCAATTAATAACCCCGTTCCGGTGAGTTACGTTCGCGTTTGAAGCTCGCTTTTTCAAAGCCGAACATTTACACGAAAGCAGTGGATTTTAGTACACAATCGTTGTATTGCCAAGCGAAAAACTTGTGCAATACCGGTCAAATCTCTCAAAATTAAAAAAAACTCAGTTGTATGACTACATTTATTTTATCACCGGTTAAGATTTGGCAAAGTGAAGAAGAGGTGAAAGTCCACAAACCTTTATAATTAATGGCTTTACAAAATTTCGTTTCTGTATTGTTAAAATGGATAAAAACTCAATAGTGCTTGTACAAATATTGGCAATCTCCTGCAAAGGGCTAAAGAAAGAGACTCCAGAGAGGTATTTTGGGCAGTGGGCAGACAATAACAGCTCTGATTGAGCAAGCTCGAGCTGCCGCTTGTTTTATACTTTTCAAAGTCTATAATGTTCCTAAAAAGTATGCCATGAGAAAAAGAAGCTATATTTATTCCAGGAAAATAATGATTATGAAAGAATTTCGCGTTCCGATATATTTTCTGATTTTTGCTGTCATTATATGCGAAATCATTATAGAGACGAGTTATGCCGGCCGGAGTTCCAATATGCCTGTTCGTGAGACGATGAACTATCTCGATAATGGTAATATTCGTTTGGGCATAAACCTTGACCTCGGCGGTTCAATAACATATCTGGCCGATGCAAAAGAAAAAAACAATATTATCAATAACCATGACTGGGGACGACAGATTCAAATGTCTTTTTACTCAGGACCCAATCCTTTTACACCGAACGGCAAACAACCTTCAACAACATGGGCCGGTCTGGGCTGGAATCCGATTCAGTCCGGTGATTGTGCAGGGAACCGCTCTGATGTAGTGGAGCACCGCAACGACGGGAAAATGCTTTATGTAAAATGTATTCCCATGCAATGGCCGTTAGATAATGAGCCGGGGGAATGTACCTTCGAAACATGGATTCGATTAAATGAAAATACTGTGCTGGTGCGAAGCCGTATCAACAATAAACGCACGGATAAAACGCAATACCCGGGACGCGGCCAGGAACTTCCCGCAGTTTACACCAACGGGCCGTGGTATCGTCTAATGAGTTATACGGGAGACAAGCCCTTTACCGGCGATCAACTCTCCCGCTTTAGAAAAACATGGACAAGCCTGGAGGATGTTGACGGCGATCCATGGGAGAATTGGCTGGCAACGGAGAACTGGGCCGCTCTTGTCGATTATAATAATTGGGGGCTCGGTGTCTTTAAGCCTGACACGTTTTCATTCAAAGGAGGTTTTTTCGGAGTTCCAGGTAAAGGTGGAAGTAAGGACGGACCAACAGGATACATTTCACCTATTCAAGATGAAATACTCGATCATAATATTCAGCATGAATATGAATACAGACTTATCGTAGGTATTCTGGATGAGATTAGACAGTATGTTTATGAACATTCTGTGGGAAAATATTTGCCGGATTATCGCTTTGAGAAAGACAGGCAACACTGGGTATATCGCAACGCCGCCGATACAGGATGGCCCATAGATGGGAAACTGCACATCAAGCTCGAAAGAAACGACCCACAGTTGATTGGGCAAGTTGGATTCTGGCTTGCAAGCGATGTGCCGAAAATCTTTATTCATGCGGCATGCCGTACACACGATACCAATGCACGACTATACTGGAAAACAAGTGAGGAAAATAGCTTTACAAATGACAAAAGCGTATCTTTTAATCTTCGTCCTGACGGGCAATATTATTATTACGAAATCGATTTAAGCTCGTGTCAGCATTATAAGGGGGTTATTACAGGCCTTCGCCTTGACCCGGTTACTACAGGTAACAAGGGTGATTATATCGAGATAAAATCAATTTCCTGGAGAAAAAGATAAAAAAGTTTAAAGATTATTTCTATAAATATATAGTGACATGATATTGAAAATGGAAAGAGGGTATTACCACCAACAAAGTCTGATAGTGGTTTAACATTGATCGCATAATAAGCTGGAAAAGAATGAGCGACCTCGATAAAATAGCAAGCCGAAACCAGGATAACAGATAGAAATATACTGATATCAAAAAAAACGCATATTAACCTGCAAAGAATACAGATATTAAACAGGGGTGTGTAAGATGAAATGTTTCAGGCTAATAAAAATCACGGCGTTGGTGCTTTTGTTTAGTTTGTGTATGAACGGGCTGGGTGCTGAGAACGATAAAATTCTCTGGCAGATTGGTAACGAAGACAATAATACCGCCGAGTTCGCATTAGGGCCGGACAGGAGCAATTTGTATTCGGGTACGTTCCCTCATGATGTACTGTTCGTGGCCGGACAATCCGATGCAAAGAAGGACTGGTCTTATATACAGCCGGGGCCGGCGGATTCCTGGGCAGGCAGTAAGAGCCATACTTTTACGATTATGTTTGGCCTGAAAACCACACCTTTAACAGGCGAATGTAAACTCCTTCTGGATTTTGTGGATACCCACAGTGCCAGACCTCCCAAAATGCAAATCATAATAAATGATGAGACCTTTACCCGCGAACTGCCCCACGGAGCCGGTGACGCCTCGGCTCATGGCCAGGTTGACAAAGGCCGTGAGCATCGACTGGCCATAGATTTCCCTGTCCGTACGCTTAAGGCGGGCACTAATGAAATTAAGATCAAATCATTAGAAGGCAGTTGGGTACTTTACGACCATGTAACTCTAAGAACGCCAAGCGATGTTCAAATAGAATCGCTCAAACCTGCTACCAGGCTTCTGGATGTCTATAGCCAACCTTTCTTAGTCAAAAAGAAAGGGGGTAATCTGTATCAGCCTGTTCTGGCATCTGTTATGCATATCGGCGATCCCGTAGAGGCAACAGTCGCTGTCAAGGGTTCGGATTTGGTCGAACAGACACTTAAGCCGGGCTTTAAGGTAATCGAAGGTTTCGCACCTGTGGTGGACAAGCCGACTTCAGTTGAGGTCAATGTCAAGGTGGGGGGTAAATCTATAGGAAAGCAAAGCCTGAACATAAAACCAGTCCGCAAGTGGGAGATTTATGTGCTGCACCACTCCCATGTGGACATCGGTTACACACATGTGCAGACTGAAGTTGTGCGCAAGCACTGGGAATATTTTAAGCAGGTCATTGAATTAGCCCGCGAGTCGGCGAATTATCCGAAAGGAGCGTGTTTCAAATGGAACGTCGAAGTGCTGTGGGCTGTGGACAGTTATCTGAAACAGGCCACACCAAGTGATCGCAGAGCCTTCATCGATGCAGTTAAAAAGGGCTGGATCGGTCTGGACGCTTTATACGGCAATGAATTAACAGCTTTATGCCGTTCGGAAGAGCTTATTCGCTTAGTGGATTATGCCCAGAAGCTTAGAAGGCGTTATGATTTGACGATTAATTCGGCGATGATTACAGATGTGCCCGGCTATACATGGGGCATAGTGCCGGTGCTTGCCCAGAGCGGGGTGAAGTACTTTTCGGTTGGGCCAAATCGCGGGCATAGAATCGGCTATACGTTATCGACATGGGGCGATAAGCCGTTTTACTGGGAGTCACCTTCCGGCAAGCAAAATATACTCTGCTGGTTGGCGGGTGAGGGATATTCCTTTTTTCACAGCGGGCGTCTCGATTCCAGTAAGCTTTTTGGCTATCTCAAAAGGCTCGGGGACTCGGAGTATCCTTACAACATGGTCCAGCTTCGCTATTCGATTGGCGGTGATAACGGCCCGCCCGACCCGAAGCTGAGCGAATATGTTAAAGACTGGAATGAAAAGTACGCTTATCCCAAGTTAGTTGTGGCGACAACCAGTGAGATGTTCGATGAATTCGAACGCCGCTATGGCAACATAGTGCCAAAGGCCCGTGGAGATTTCACGCCGTACTGGGAAGACGGGGCGGGCTCATCAGCACGAGAGACTTCTATTAACCGTGATGCCGCTGAACGTTTGGTGCAGGCTGAGACGTTGTGGGCGATGCTCAATCCGGCCGGCTATCCCGACGATAAGTTCTATGATGCTTGGCGCGATGTGATACTGTACGATGAGCATACCTGGGGTGCTCATTGCAGTATAAGCCAGCCCGACAGTGATTTCACAAAGGCCCAATGGAAAATCAAGCAGGCCTTTGCGCTCGATGCCGAGGACGAGTCGCGCAAGCTTTTGGGTGATTCATTAGCAGGGCATCGAAAAGAAACAACAACAGTTACGGCAGTGGACGTTTTCAATACTTCCTCATGGACGCGAACGGATTTAGTTGTGCTGCCGAAAGATATGATATCAGCCGGCGATCTTGTCAAAGACCCGGATGGAAAATCCGTGAAATCACAACGGCTATCGACAGGAGAATTAGCGTTTCTTGCTCAGGACATAGCGCCTTTTTCCGCCAAACGATTCACCTTACAGGCCGGCAAGGTTCGCAGGTCAGGCAATGCCAGAGCACAAGGCACTGAGCTGAGCAGCAGAAGAATTGTTTTGAAAGTCGATGACAAGACCGGTGCTATCGGCAGTTTCAAGCTGAAGGGAAAAAATATCGAGCTTGTGAACCGCGAGAGCGGGCTGGGGCTTAACGATTATTTCTACGTGGCCGGCAGAGAGCCGAGTGACCCGAAGCGCAATGGACCGGTTAAAGCTCGTATTAAGGAGCAGGGGCCTCTGGTTGCTTCGCTGCTTATAGAATCCGATGCGCCGGGATGCAACAAGTTATCTCGTGAGATACGTATCATCGACGGCATCAACCGTGTGGACATCATCAACATTATAGATAAAGAGAAAATTTACAAGCAGGAAGGAGTACATCTAGCATTTGCTTTTAATGTGCCAGACGGCGTTATGCGAATGGACACACCATGGGCTGTAGTTCGGCCCGAAGCCGACCAACTGCCCGGCGCTTGTAAGAATTATTTCACAGTTCAGCGATGGGTCGATATATCCAACGACGATTATGGCGTTACCTGGGTGACGGTCGATGCACCGCTGATAGAAGTCGGTGACATTACATCAGACCCGAGGGGCAAGACTGTAGGATGGCTTAAACACATCGAACCATCAACGACACTTTACTCGTATGTGATGAACAACTACTGGGAAACCAACTATAAAGCAGGCCAGGAAGGCCCGACGACGTTCCGTTATTCAATCAAACCCCATCGGCGGTTCGATTCGGGCAGGGCGGCAAGGTTCGGTATAGAGTGCAGCCAGCCGCTTATAGCTGTGCCGGTTGATAGTACGGCTCCTCTTCAGCGAACAATTCTGAGCGTTAAACCCGCAGGGGTAATAGTAACCGCTTTTAAGCCCAGCGAGGACGGTACAGCCCGGATAGTGCGTTTGTTCAATGCGAGCGGAAAACCCGAAAAAGCCAGACTTACTTGGGCGAAGCCGGCGACTAAAACAGTATGGCTGAGCAACCTGGCAGAAGAAAGGATTTCGAAAATAACCAAACCAATAAGCATGGCGGCATACGAGATAGTGACACTGCGAGTACCGTTAACCGGCAAGTAAGGAATAAACTATGAATTCACGAGAGCGGGTTTTAGCGGCGCTGGAGCATCGAGAAACCGACCGTGCCGCCGTTGATTTTTCCGGGCACCGGTCTTCGGGCATTGCCGCAATTGCATATCCGAAACTACGAAAGTATCTGGGTCTGGCAGCCAAGCCGATTCGAGTTTATGACGTCATTCAGCAGTTGGCCATTGTTGATGATGATGTGTTAGACAGATTCGGGGTTGACACAATCGAGATGGGCAGGGGGTTTGCATTAGACGAGAAATCCTGGTCACCGTGGACACTGCCGGA
>Ga0114922_10003065_pt1 | contig 15601 bp, 13 predicted proteins | sample AartaG_FD_100975 | JGI IMG/M metagenome (GOLD analysis project Ga0114922, IMG submission 100975) | Deep subsurface microbial communities from Aarhus Bay to uncover new lineages of life (NeLLi) - Aarhus_00045 metaG | ecosystem: Environmental > Aquatic > Marine > Oceanic > Sediment | place...
AGCCTGCGAAAGTTTTTTCCGAAAGCGGAAGAAATATTTGCCACAATTGCAAACGCTTCTGACTGAAAACTTCCACATTCAGTTAGCTTAACAACAGGAAAACTCAATCGGGAAGAGTATAACGATATTCTTTAGCAGCTTCCCGAGCAATCCAATTCCAGGTGGTGAGGGTGGCGATGATATCTGGATGGCAACACGTCCTGACCGGTATTCACCTTTCTGTAATATAACAAATCAGATTGGGATTAACACCGCTGCAAGTGAAGGAGGACCAAGTGTTTCACCTGATGGCCTTACGCTCGTCTTTGATTCCCATCATAATGGACCGTCCCAGTTGTTCAAGGCAACACGACAGTCTTTAACTCAACCTTTTGGCAACATTGAACACCTGTCGGCATGCGATACGCCCGGAGGCTGCAGTGCCAATCCCTGCCTGAGCAGTGACGGCAGTGCGATTTACTATCGATCACACACTGCAACGCGGTCAACTGATATTTATGTTTCGTATTTGATAGAGGACGCGGTTGAGCTCGCCGTCATTCGCATTGAGGATGCAATTGTTGAAAAGGTTGAGGCACTGGAAAGAATCGATGCTTCGCTGGAGAAAGAATTGGCGGCGTACAAATCGCTTGAGGAAGTGCTCGAAAGTGGAGATTACGGCGATTTGAAGAAGGGTGACATAGTTACGGCGATGCAGACAATTCATTCGGCCATTCAGCATCAGGAGCTATCGAAAAAGGCGCTGGAGAAAAGCATTGAAAAGCTGCTCTATTCGCTAAGCGCACTGGGCTATGGGCCTCAACCGCCAGGTTCGAACTGGCCGCCCAATGTGACTATTACCAGGCCGCAGAATGGAGCCGAGTTCAATCCTGACCAGAATATAGAAATCGAGGCCGATGCACTGGACTATGACGGTTCAGTGGTTATGGTGGAATTCTTCGCCGATGAGAACAAAATCGGAGAGGATAACGATGGGGCTGATGGTTGGACAACCGATTGGTACGAGCACCCGGAAGGTACCTACAGCCTTACGGCCAAGGCGACGGACGACGATGGAGCAGCGACGACCTCGGCGGCAGTGGGAATCAGGGTGGCCGAAGAGCCACCACCGCCGCCAATTCCTCCACCACCACCGCCGCCAATTCCTCCACCACCACCGCCGCGCCCATAGTGAATCCGAAAGATAAGTGGATGGCCAATCACGAGTGACATCAACCACGATGGCGTGGTTTCGCTTATTGCGAGGCCACGCCTTATTCTTGCGCGTGCCCGGCAAACGCAGGATAAGTCAATAACAGAATAATCAAGAAAGCCGGCGAGTTGGTCGATTATTGAACGAGGCAGCAGAAGGATTAAATGTTTCAATTGACTTGGTCGGTTGAGGCGGTATATTCCTGAAGGCGCCGGGATTATAGGTCGGCAAGGATTTATGTTTATGAGTTCGAGCGATAAATTAAGGCTTATACGGGTTTGTTTCATTGCGCCAAAAGCATACCCATTATTTAATCAAAATGTTAAAGAAGTATTCGGCGGGGCCGAGGTGGATTTGTACTTTCTGGCGACGGAGCTGGCAAAAGATGAGAACTTTAAGGTCAGCTTCATTACAGCGGACTACGGGCAGGAAAAATCTGAAACTATTGAAGGCGTCAGGCTTATTAAAAGCGTGGGTCTTAAGAAAAACCCCCTGAACGGTGCTGTCAAAATTTGGCAGGCGATGCAATGGGCCGATGCTGAAATATACTTCCAGGAAACGGCGTGCTGGGGAACATTCTTGGCTGCGATGTTTTGCAGGTTACATAATAAAATGTTTGTTTATCGTACTGCTAATCAGGGCGAATGTGATGGAACGCTTTTGGGAGAGCGCCGTTTGTTGTATAAAGCATATCGCTGGTCTTTGAAAAAGGCAAGACAAGTCATTGTGCAAAATGAGATAGATAAAGAAAATCTGCAAGACTCTGTTGGTATTCCTTCGATAGTAATACGTAACGGACAGCGACTGGCGGAATTAGGTCAAAAGATACGGGATTCTGTGCTTTGGGTTGGTCGAAGTACACACTTAAAAAGACCTGAACTTTTTGTAAAACTGGCCATGAATTTACCGAATGAAATGTTTACGATGGTCTGTCAAGAGGCGACAGACGATGAGAATTATGCAGCATTGATGGCCCAGGCCAATGAAGTTAAAAATCTGCAATTTATTGAGCGAGCGCCGTTCAGTGAGATTGATAGCTACTTTCAGCGAGCGAAAGTGTTTGTGAATACGAGCGATTCGGAGGGTTTCCCGAATACATTTGTTCAGGCGTGCAATTGCGCCACGCCGATATTGTCGCTGAAGGTCGACCCGGACGGTTTCATAACTAAGCACAATTGCGGTATCGGTTGCAATGGCAATTGGCAGCGGATGCTTGATTCGCTCAAGGAAATACTTGTTGATGAACGCTATCTGGAAATGGGCGAAAACGGAAAAAAGTACGTAGAAGAATATCACGATGTGACAAAGATTGTACAGCAATACAAAGAGCTTTTTGAAAAACTTGTGAAGTCCAGGGATGCTACATCCGGATGATTAATCTACCAGATACTACAGCAACGCTAAAGACGATGGGAGTAACCGGACCATGACTGACGAAGCAGTTCAGCCCATTCGGGTTTGCTTTATTATTTTGAGGGCTTATACGCTTTTCAATCCTGATGTTAAGGACGTGATTGGAGGAGCTGAAGTGGATTTGTACTTGCTGGCTACGGAACTGGCAAAGGACAAAAAATTTGAAGTCCGCTTTGTGGTGGGCGATTATGGCCAAAAACAGATCGAAGTTCGAGAAAATGTGACTATTATCAAAAGTGTGGATGTAAGCAAAAATCTTTTTCTTGGAAGTTGGCGCATCTGGCGAGCTCTCCGGCGAGCCAATGCTCACATCTATGCAGGGGAAGCTTTCTCTTTGAGCACATTTCTGCAGGCTCTTTTCTGCAAAATCCATAAACGAAAATACATTTATCGCACGGCCCATTCGAATGAGTGTGATGGCACATATATCAGGAAACACCACTTTAGAGGCAAGGCGGTCATCTGGGCTATCCGCACTGCATGCGAGGTTTTAACACAAAACTACACTGATGCACAAAACCTTTTGAAGACAGTAAATATCCATTCTGAAGTTTTTCGCAATGGATGCCGCTTAAAACCTTTACAAAAGACTACACGTGACATCATATTGTGGACTGGACGCAGCGGGCCTTTGAAGAAACCATACCTTTTTCTCGACATCGCTCGTCAAATGCCTGAACTGAGCTTTACTATGATTTGTCAAAGAAACGTCGGTGACATGAACTATGATAGTCTTGTCAAAGAAGCTGCTAAAGTCGATAATCTACAGTTCATTCGCAGAGTGCGGTATGATGAGATTGAAAACTACTTTGAGAGGGCCAAGGTCTTTGTTAGCACAAGTGAAGCAGAAGGCTTTCCTAATGTATTTATTCAGGCATCTAAGTGTGGAACACCTATTTTGTCATTGAATGTCAATCCGGACGGTTTCCTCGACAAGTATGAATGCGGCATGTGCGCAAACGGCCACTGGGAGCTTTTTGTGGATAAGCTCAAAAAAATACTCGTCCGTGAGACGGCACACAAGTTAGGTAATAACGCAAGAAAGTATGTTGAAGAACACCACGACATCACTAAAATTGTGGAACAATACAAAAGTTGTTTTACTCAAATCGCTCAAGGCTAAAAATGACTTGAGTTTTTTTAAATGCCCCGACCGGAAATCCCCTATAAGCAACTAAAACAGTTGTATTTTGTGACAAGAGCTTGATATATTAGAAGGAATCAGACTCGATACGTTGTTATATTTATCTTGACGCATTATCTTAAAGGACAAAAGGGCTGACAAAAAAGAAAAGGATGAAAAATGACACGAAAAGTTTTTCTCCAGCTATTGCCGCTGTTTATATTATACCTTGCGGTCTTTTTCGCACTTGCAAAAGAGTCCATTGATTATGGTGATGAGATAAGATATGCGACGTACGCCGAAAATCTAACCAAGGGATTCTACGCACCTTCAGACACGCGCGCTTTGTCCAGCGGCCCGGGCTATCCGCTTCTGCTCACACCTTTTGCCTTTTTAGGTATTCCCTGGTACTGGGCCAAAATGCTAAATCCGGTCTTTATGTTCCTGGCAGTCTGCTTTATTTACAGTGCTGTCAGAAAATATATGTCGGAAAAAACCGCTCTATTTTTCACATACTTATTTGGTCTTTACCCACCCTTTTATGCCGAACTTTGGTTGTTATTGACAGAGCCTTTTGCTTTGATGTTAGTGAGCTTGTTTGCATTCCTCACAATTAAATGGTATGGCGGCGGCAAACTTCGCTATATGCTTTCTGCCGCTGTCGTTTGTGCACTTATCGTTTTGACAAAAGTTTTTTTCGCCTACGTCACTTCTGCGATTCTGCTGTTATCACTGGCCCTTTCGAAGCCCAGACTAACCTTTCGAAAGGCCATCCCATTCTATTCAATAGCCTTACTGCTTTGCATACCATACTTAATATATACTTACTCTATCACGGGAAAATTCTTCTGCTGGGCAAATTGGGGTGGCTACACTCTATACTGGAACTATACTCTCGGCCCTGACGAAGTCGGCGGCTGGAATTCATACAAAGATGTCGCAACACGGCCTGAATTGGCACATCACCGTCCTTTTTTTGAGAAGCTCCGGAAACTTGACTGTGTCCAAAGAGACGAGCTCATGAAGAAGAAAGCGATTGAAAACATCCTCAATAATCCTCGTAAAGCCCTTCTCAACTATATATGCAATTGGGGGAGGTTGCTTTTGAATTTCCCGTTCTCTTACAAGTACCAACACCCGCGTACGTTATTATACATCGTGCCAAACAGCATATTTTTAGGAGCAATAGTATTTTCACTGTACCCATTAATAAAACTTCGCAGGTACCTGCCGCCGGCCATTGTCCATGCTTGTGCTGTTTCGGTTATATATATTGCAGGCCATTCTTTTTTGCTGGCGGGAGCAAGATATCTTTGCACCATAATACCGTTCATCTTTATAGTACTTACCTATACCGCAACCAACTTGGTAAGGGTACAGCCTCGCACAGTGGAACCGAAAATGATGTGAGCAAAACGACATTCCTCAACTGACAAGAAGTGATTTAAATATATAGGCCAGGTCACGTGCGATGATGTCGGCGCTATAAAACTGCTCCACCACTTTGCGACCCTCCAAACCTAATTTCACCTGAAGCGACCGGTCATCATAAAGCGACACCAAAGCATCATACCATTCGTCGGGTGAGCCGGCCGCCAGGCCGACATCACCCTTGTCCAAAACTTCCCGGTTCATCCCCACGGGTGAAACAATCACAGGCAGCCCCACCCCCATATACTGCAGCATCTTGAAAGCGCATTTCCCCCGCGACCATTTGTCGTCTGCCAGCGGCATAATACCCACAGACATCGAATGTAGAAAACTAACCTCTTCTTCCGCACTCCACCGAATAAATCGCACCTTCTCCGCAGGCAGCAAGCTGTATTCCCACGGACGGTCTGCTGTCAGAATCAGTTCCGCCCCGTCATGCTCCCGGAGAAAACGATTCAGCACTGGTTCGATAGTATCGAGATATTTGAAGTTGCTGGACGAACCCGTCCACCCGATGACAAACTTGTCCCGTTGTTCATTTGCCGGCTCGGGACGCAAGGTATACCTGTCCAAATCAATCGCTGTGGGTACAACATAAACCTTTTTACAATATTTGCCGAAGTACTCTGCCAGATATGCGTTTCCCGCTATGACCGCATCCATTGACCGCGCAATATCAGGCATGGCAAACCAGCCGAACGGCCGGTGAAGCCATACCGCATCATCAACATCTAATATACGAGGCCGTTTAAGCAATCGCTCAAATGTTTCATAGCCTACTGCAAATTCCCTGCTAATCCAGACCATATCAGCATCCCGCGACCGAAAAAGCGCCGGAATCCGAGTCACCGCTTTAAAGGGCCCCGGAAAATAGTAAGTCTTGTCCGAAAACGGCATAAGCTCTTTAACAATCACGCCGCTCTCGGCAAGCCGGCTTATATATTGCCTGAGCCGGAAGCGGGAAGAGGGCCTGTTAAACCCGGCGGTTAATGCCGCCAGGGTAATCGATTGTTCACGGTTCGCAGCAGGACTCATCACTTATGTCTCAAGCAGCCTAAATTCTCTTGTTCGTTCTTGTTCTACCCGTGTTCATTCATCCCTGGTAAATACTATTTCGATACCATAGCAAGGAAAAATGTAGCAAAAATCTTCCTCGTACCACTCCTGGAAAAATCTGCTCAGGTTGAAAATCACCCCCACCATCTTTTTGATAATTCTTCCGAAGAAAAACGGTGAATCAAAAACAAGTTTCAGCGACACAATTCTTATCTTCGTATCAAAATAGTAATCCGGCACCTTTCGCTTCAACTGATACCTTGAATCGACAAAATAATAAAAACTGTAAAGGCCGAAAAACCTCTTATGCGTAGGGTCTGAATAATAGTAAGGATTTGAAAAATGCGGAACAAAAACAAACACCCTGCCCTCCTTCTTGAGCACCCGCACAATCTCGCTCATAAGCTTTTCAAAATTCTGCACGTGCTCGAAAAAGCTGCGGGCATAAATCTCGTCAACGCAGCCGTCCGGCAGGAAATCAAGCCCTTCCTCAACATCGGCAACGACATCCACTTCGGGCAAATCTATCCTGTCGACGCCGATGACGCCCGGCCTTTTATGCCTGCCGCACCCAAGCTCCAGCACAACAGGCTTGTCACCGCTCAAAACCTGGTTCAAATCAATCTTTATCACGGGCTCCATCAGTTATCCCAGTCAAAAATAATAATCTGTTTTTACTTTTTCTAATCGCTGATGTTCTTTGGTTTTCTAACTTGTAATAGGAACAGATTCATAGCCACTTGTATCACAAAATACAGCATCGAAGAGATAACGCCGCCTAAAATACCATACAGCGGAATAAGTGTCGCGTACAAAACCACTACCGCAATCATAGATACGATTCTACTAACATTAATCTCCCTGTTCAATTTATATTTTATCATGAAATGAGTAGCTATCGTGTCCAGAAAACAAAACGGGATAATAACAACATAAAGCCGGGAAAACCCGACCACATCCAAACATTCCCGGCCATACAGGAAAAGGACCGGATACTTAATGAGCGGGTACAATATAATCGGAATCAAAAACGATAGGAGAAAAAACTTGTAAAAATACCCGACAGTAATCTTTTTCGACTGGTATAAATTCGGTATTATCGCTTCCAATGTGCTTTGTATTATCCTGAAAAATACATCCGTAAATTTCATTACCAAACCATAAACGGCAACCTCGCCGAATGGAAGTAACGCCCCTATCAGAACGATATCCACCCTGCCGAATACGACCGTGGATAAAATCACTATCGTTAATGATAAACTTTGCCTTTTCCAGTCCGGATCCACTTCATCATTTTTCAGTGAGTTTAAGACTTTCAAATGATAAAAGATGTTAAAACCGCTGCTGACCAGAAAACAAGAAACAAGAATGACTATGATATTTTTGGTAAACACTATCGAGGCCGTAATAGCAACCAGACTGATAAAAAACTTTATCGAATTATAGAAGGCCAACCTCCGAAAGCCGGACCTTCCCTTCAGAAACAACATCCAGTTCTGTAAACCCTCCTCAAATGGAAAAAACAAGGCAACTGCAATCAAGCCTATTCCCAATATTCTCGCCTTAAACAGGTAAATGAAAATACCTGTTATGACCAACAATGGTATCCCGATTAGGCTCCACGAAAAGCTGAATCGCGTCGCTCTGCGATAAACACCGTCATAGACCTGGGCCGCCGTCCTGAAAACACAAATTCGAACACCGGGAACCGAAATAATTGAAAATAGCCCGAATATCCCTAATATAAACAAATACTGCCCGTACAGCTCCTTGCTGCCTAATCTCGTTAATACAATAGAAACGGCCAAAGCAGATGCTGTAGTGATACCTTGATTGATATTTGACCAAAATATTTTGGATGTGTGTGGTTTGACCTCCTCGATAAATTTTATGGTCTTGTTAATCATATGCCACATTCTCGATATCGATAACAAATGGCGCTACATCGCTATATGTTGAACGACCTATATCTGTTCTTCTCTCAGGCCGCCAAAAACAACAAGACTCCATAGGTCCGCCGGATACATTTTGTAATCTGCCTTACGGCCCAGTATAGCTCAAGTCCTGGTCAATCTTTATTTACAACGTATGCCGCTATTCCCAACTCTCCCCACACAATCACTTTCGTGGACAACCACTCCACCCAATTGAAAAACCTCGCCGGCAACATGCTGTTTCTCATCTTATAGAAATCAGTAAGACTTAAAACATTGTCAGTTGATACAAAATCAAAATTATTATTTTTTATAGTTCTCATGATCGACTTGTAATCATATATATTTACATGAAAGACCGGATTGAGATTTCTTGTTAATGTCGGCAAGTTATTCTTCAGACGATTGACATTCCTTTTTATATATATTGACCTGTAGTCCATTACAGAAAAAACAAAGAGCCCGCCTCTCTTTAACAACTCTTTCACCAAATTCAGACTATTTTTTACATCTTGTAAATGTTCCAAAACAGACAACATCACGACTACATCAACCGGACCAAAAGATTTCAGTTCACTGATATCTCCGATTATTCTTTGTCCACGTTCTGTAGCAAACTCTGTTTTCTCACTGTCTAAATCATACCCCACGGCATTAACACCATAACCCTGGACCGTATCTAAAAAATCTCCCCAGCCACATCCAAAATCAATGATTTTCAAATCTTCTAACTTCTCTTTTCCCAAAAGTTTCAGTGTGCGTAATATATTCGCCCACATGCGCGCTAACGACAATCTTTTGTTAATTAGCAGTATTCCGTCCTTGTTCTGTGCATGGTTAATAGAATCCAAATATGCCCTACGCAGAGTATCATCATCCCATATATACTCACAATAAACCATCCCGCAATTTCTGCACTTCGAATAGGTAAGAAACTCTTCTTTCCCCTTTATAATATTCTTGAACTCTTCAATCTTGAACTCTTCCAAACGATAAGGTGGAGCAACTACGTAAAGTGATTCAGGGGTAAACCTCATAATTACCACAGCTTCGGTTGAATCACATACGGGACAATTACGTTTATTCATATTTTCCTCAGGTACTTGGCTTTTATTACCATCCTAAATTTCTAATATGTACAACTTAATATCTAATCCTTCTATAGATATCTATAAGTATCGGAGGGGTAATCCTCTTCACAAGTGTCTCCCATGACCTTCCTGCTGGCTCGTGCCACCGCTTCTTCCAATCTCCGAGCTTCATCATAAAATCATCTATTTGATTTTTTGGGCTTTCACCCTTAAAACCTACACCTACAACAGTATGAGGGAACTTTTCGTCACCGGCAAAATCAACAAAGCAAGAACCAAAAATCTTGAGAAGAGACTTAAAGGACTCAGGAGTAAAACGCCAATAGTCGTATGGATAGTCATGAATAGGAAAGTTCATGACCGAACTTATTATGATAATTCCATTTGACTTGAGTATTCTGTACGCTTCCTCTATTGCTTTCCTTACAAATTCAACATGTTCAAGAGTGTCCAGAATTAGAGCTGTTCCCACTGCTTCTGACGGCAAGTCTACGTTATGGAGATTTAGAATTCGATCTACTCCAGGCCCTTCTTGCATGTCACAACCGACATATTCTTTGCCGGCAAAGATGGGACGAAGGTCTGCAAGGCCCTCCTGGCCCCTAACCTGAAGCGCTCCAAACTCATAAATTGGCTCATGAACAGGTAAGGTGTCAGCAACAATTTTTACAAATTGTTTGATTAACTCGCGCATAGTACCTCCATTTCATAAATTTGACGAAATAGCGTCCAATGCTTTGTACGAATCTGAAGCTGCTTATGGGCATGGCCGCCTCTTGTTTCGCCACCGGGAACATCATAGAGATAATACACCCTCTTAATCTCAAAAGGTACATGGTTATTTTGCTCGATAAAGGTGAGACTGCCCCTCACGTCCGTTATTTTTGGAAGCTCTATTATTTTGCACTTCGACAGGTTCATAATAACCTCTTCCGCAAAGCTTTAATATTGCCAAGATTGAACATATTTCTGATTAACCGTTTATCATCTTCCTTCCCTGCTGCTAATCATTTGAGCCTATGTACCCTTCTTTTTCAAGGTGCAGGATGATTTGCTGTACGCACTCTTCAGGCGACATCTCGGTAGTGTCAATAGTCAGTTCTGCGTCGTTCGGCTGCTCGTACGGGTCGGATATTCCCGTGAATTGCTTGATAATTCCTGCACGCGCTTTTGCGTAATTGCCTTTGCGGTCGCGTTGTTCGCAAACCTCCAACGGTGTTGCGACATGTATTAAAACAAAGCCGCCTGCGCCCTCTATCATGCCCCTGACATCCTTGCGAACACTGTCATAAGGCGCGATGGGTGCACAGATTGCGATGCCGCCGTTTTTTGTGATTTCCGAGGCAACGAAACCAATCCGGTGGATATTGAGGTCTCGGTGTTCTTTTGAAAAACCCAGTTCCGAGGACAAATTCTTTCGAACGATATCGCCGTCCAGCAGCGTTACCGGTCGTCCACCGGCCTCCAGCAGCTTTACTACCAGCACATTTGCCAAAGTTGATTTGCCGGCAGCCGACAGCCCTGTAAAGAATACCGTGAATCCTCGTTTGTTTCGTGGCGGATAGGTGCGCCTGAGTTCCTCGACAATTTCCGGGAAAGAGAACCAGGAAGGAATATCGCGGCCTTCTGCCAGACGACCCCTCAGCTCGGTTCCTGAAAGCGTTTTGACCGATGCCCCCTCCGGGACCTCATCTACCGGCATATACTCGTCCCGGTCCTCGACGTACACCATCATCTTGAAGGGGACCATCTGCATACCAAGCTCATCCTGATGGCTCTGGAACACTTCTTGCGCATCGTAGGGTCCGTAAAACGGGCGACCGCTGGAGTCGGAGCCCGGGCCGGCGTGGTCTCTGCCGACAATCAAGTGCGTACATCCGTAGTTCTTACGAATGATTGCGTGCAGTATAGCTTCTCGCGGCCCGCCTAATCGCATGGCAAGAGGTAACAGGCTTATCATCGCCGTGTTGTGCGGATAATGTCCAAGGATTGATAGATAACATCGGACACGCGTGTAATGGTCCACGTCCCCGGGCTTCGTGAGGCCGACGACAGGGTGAATGAGGAGGTTTGCTTCAAGCTCTCTTGCCGCCCGGAAAGTAAGCTCCTGATGGGCACGATGCATGGGATTGCGAGTCTGGAAGGCAACCACGTGACGCCACCCAATGGCTGTGAATCGCTCTCGGAGCTGCTGCGGCGTGAGCCGCAATTCAACAAAGTCGTAATGATTAGGAAGTTGCAGGCATTCCAGTTTGCCCCCCACATACCATTGTTCCGTGCCGTTTATCAGATATGCGACGCCTGGATGCTCGGGATTCACCGTTCCAAATACCTGCTCGGCTTCCTGCATTCGCTCGCCCTGCCAAACCTCTTCCACATTCATAGCGGCGAGCAGGACACCTTCAGGGTCTCGAAGCGCCAACATTGAGCCGGTATCCAGATTCTTTGCCACCGCCTCAGACACGTCAAGCGTAATCGGAATCGGCCAAATAGTGCCGTCCGCCAACCTCATCTTTTCGCAAACGCTGTCATAGTCGCTGCGGCAAAGGAAGCTGCGAAGCGGTGAGAAGCCGCCGTTCGCCAGCAGTTCAAGGTCGCAAATCTGGCGGGGCTTCAGGTCCCAGGAAGGACAATCACGCGAAAGGCCTCTGAGCTCTTCGGCTCTTTCCTGACCAACAACCAGGTTGACGAGTGTCCCGCCGTGGGGCCCAATAAGATGTGAACGCATTCTTTGTTCTCCTTGTATCAAGTACTGCTAATATCTGTTGCGGAAACAGCAGAATGTCTCTGCGAAAGCAGGAATCCAGTTTTTGGGCTGTACACCCCTGCTTTCGCAGGCGTGACATAGCGAAAGAGGCCTTCCGCAACAGGAACTAATTAGTATTTGTTGCGGAAACAACATTTTGTCATTCCCGCGGAAGCGGGAATCCAGTTTTTAGGCCATAAAACCCTGCAAAAGCAGGGGTGACATTGCCAATTTCGGCTTTCCGCAACAGGAACTAATTAAATATATACTTCTATTATCGGATAGAAGTTCCCGCAAACCGACTAAATCTTTCCACTGAAGACCATAAACTATCTAAATCCCCTAAAATAATGTTCAAAAAAAGTCCGAAAAAATGATGAACAGCTTGTTTGAAAGCCGTATCTCGTATAGCTGGATTGTAATCGTAAGCAGTTGATGCCGAAAAAGACCTGGTAAAAACAGGTGCGCGGGTTAAGCTAATTGGATTTCCGGATTTACAGTCTTGGAGTAGTTTCTTAACGCATACCGAACCTGCTGCATAAATCTTTTACTTTGGTTTGTGTCTTTTCTCTCAAAGCCCCGTCTATTCTGTATTCACTATCGCTTATCGGTTCTACCTTCCTCAATACCGCGTCCATCAACGCCGATATGCTGTCCATCTCTTTGGCCCCCATCCCATTCTTCGTAACAATCGGCGTCCCTATCCTGATACCGCCCGCAGCCGAAGGACTTTTTTCGTATGGCAGATGAATCATATCGACAATTATACCGCACTCTTCCAGACACTTTTGTGCTGTCGGCCCGGTCAAGCCCTGCCGCAGATTCGCCACGTCTATAAGAACCATATGGTTGTCGGTCCCGCCGGCCACCACTTCATACCCCAAATCCATCAGGTTACTTGCAAGTCTTTTTGCATTTTTTACGATTTTGAATTGCCGGGACCGGTATTCATCGGAAAGTGTCTCTTTGAAAAACACGGTCTTGGCAGCAATATTATTAAAATAAGGCGTTCCCTGCACTCCCGGAAATGTTACCTTATCAATATGTTCCCATAAAGATATGTCCTTTGTCCCCACCTTTATCCTCTGGTCATAGTCTTTACCCATCACTATCAGGCCGCCCCTCGGACCTCCCGGCTTATACGTACTCGTCGTCGTAAAATGCGCATAATCTATAGACGATGGATGTGCCCCGGCTATCACCAGGCCGGATATGTGTGAGATGTCCGCTAAAAGGTATGCCCCAACGCTCTCCGCAATCTCTCTAAACTTTGCAAAATCTATCGTTCGCGAATAAGCGCTGGCCCCGCATATAATCAGCTTTGGTTTGAATTTGACTGCTTGCTCCCTGACAGCATCGTAATCAAGAAGAAGGCTTTCCTTGTCAACATAATAATTGTCAACTTCAAAGAATTTGCTCGTAAAGGAAATCCTCGACCCGTGTGAATAATGCCCTCCCTGTTCCAGCGCAAGGCTCAATATCCTATCGCCGCTTTCCAATATCGCGGTGAGTACAATTTGGTTGGCCTGTGAGCCGGAATGTGGCTGCACATTCGCATATTGTGCGCCGAACGTCTCTTTGGCCCTGCTGACGGCCACGCTCTCCACGTCGTCAACAACCTCACAGCCTCCGTGCATTCTGGCCCCGACAAAGCCTTCGGCTGTCTTGTTCTGAAGCACCGAGCCAAGCGCCGCCAAAACCGCCATTGAGCATTGGTTCTCCGCCGCCATAAGCTGCAAAGTATTTTGCCTCCGCTCGTATTCTCTTTTAAGCAACTGATAAACCTGTCCGTCGGATTCCTTTAGGGCGCCGAATATGGCTTCGTGATACTGCTGTGAAGATAAATTTTCCAACAACTCTCGAATCCTTTCTTCAGTCAACAAAAAAGCCTGTCCTTATGTATATCGGCTTTAAGTAGAATATCAAATCAGTCTCAAAAATTCAAACCTTCTGGCTGCTTTCCAGGAATTTTTCAGCCATAAAAGCCGCAAAAATGTGAATCTGGCGGTTCGTCTTCATTTTTTTTACGTATCTCGACCATCCTCCGCATCTGAAAGTCACCGATTTCGTGTTTGACTTCGTGTTTTAAAGTGTTAGGATACGCAGACTGTATAATCATTATTACGCTGTCCGAAGAGGTCAAATACAATTAGGATATAATGACTTGAAACTCCTTCCAGAAAGAAATAAAACCCTGTGGCTATTGTTGTTATTAGCGGTCATATTAACAATCGTGATCTATCGAATAGGCTTCCATATCCCTGTTCCCGCATTCGACGAAGAAGCTATATCAAACTTATTACAGTGATAGCCGGGTAGCGCGTGCAACAAAACTTATCCGCCTAAGGAAGTTGCAAACCCCGAATCATTCAATAAAAGAGGTTGAGCAGAAAAGCAGCAAGCGTATCTCGCACTAAATACTATTCTCTAAATAGTAAGCTCGTGATTTTCCCTCTAATTTCTTGCATATTGTGAGCAGACCGGATAATATCACAGTCCAAAGTAAATACTCAAAGCAGAATGAAAAATAGAAAATAGCCGCACTGTGGTGGCTGTTGATTGAAAGCCGGCAGGACCGGCAGGTGTTTTCTCAAAAACGAAGGGAATAAACATAATGAACATTTATGTGGGGAATTTATTGTTTGACGTCACCGAAGACGAATTAAGAGGGCTTTTTGAGCCTTTTGGCCAGGTTACAGAAGTCCGCCTGATAATGGATAAGTTCAGCGGCAAATCAAAGGGGTTCGGATTCATTGAAATGCCCTCTAAAGAGGAAGCAGAAAAAGCCATCGAAGAGCTCAACACCAAAGACTTGAAGGGACGCCAAATGAATGTCAACGAGGCAAAGCCAAAAACCGACCGTGGTGGAAGCCAAAGGCGGGGAGGTTTTGGTGGTGGCCGGGGCGGCGGTGGAGGACGAGGCGGCGGAGGCGGACGTGATAGAGGCGGCAGAAGTCGCTTCTGACAGCCGGCGCTGCTGAAAGAATAAATACGCAAAAGCAGGCAAACAGCTTTTCTTAAAAACTTATTAAAGACTAATACAGCCGAAGGCCGAATTAGTCGCTCTGCGAAGAAAGGACAAACTGAAATGGGCGATAAGGGAAAAAGAGATAAAGGCAAAAGAGAGCAACAGAAAAAGGCCACGCTTAGCCCAAAGGAAAAACGAAGATTGAAAAAAGAAAAGAAGGAGAAATAATTGCCGGAGCGGCCGAGGACCCAAAATACGACAAAGACCTAAAAAAGGTCCCCCCTAAGGGGCAGGCGGGCACCTTTAATTATCCTCGGAAGGACCCCCAAAAAAAAGCAGGACGGCTCCTGTTCATCCGTCCTGCTTCGTTGTTGTGGTTCTTCCTGAAATTATTCAGCTTCGACGAGCTCCCTGGAAGGAATATCCATTATTTCAGCTCAATCGCTTTGAACTCCGTACTGTCATTTCTAAACATGGCAAGTTTTGCAGACCAGTTTACCAAAGAAGCAGTCTGAAGCTCGGTTTGTCTTTTCCGCAGTTCAGCCAGTTTCCGATTAGTATCTTCACGGGCGGCCTTCGCTTCAATCAGTGCACTGGTTAAATCCGTTCGTTTTAAGGCCATCGCATGTTGCTCATCGGCCATATCG
>Ga0114922_10003066_pt1 | contig 15596 bp, 15 predicted proteins | sample AartaG_FD_100975 | JGI IMG/M metagenome (GOLD analysis project Ga0114922, IMG submission 100975) | Deep subsurface microbial communities from Aarhus Bay to uncover new lineages of life (NeLLi) - Aarhus_00045 metaG | ecosystem: Environmental > Aquatic > Marine > Oceanic > Sediment | place...
GCTGATCCCCGTGGCCCGGCACTTCGCCACGGGCGGCTCCCCGCCCAGCGCCATCACGCTCGGCCCGAACGGCGAGCTGGTGATGGAACCGCTGCAGCGATACGTCCAATTCAGCAGCCACGGCGACCGCGTATGGGAAGACCAGCAGGTTAAGCTCGGCTGGATCGAAGCCGCCGAGGACCGCGCGGAACTGACCATCGCAGAGGGATGGGAAATAGCCATTGAGGCGCTGGCCCTGAACTACCGCGTCAGCCCGACCGAAGTGGCTATGCTGCGCCTCCTCACGACGCCGAACATGCCCCGCATCCTGGAGGCCCTCACTGACTGGCCAGCCATCAAAGCCGTGGCCAAAGCGACGCTGCAGGCGGAGTCAAGAAAGAACGGTGCGGACACCCCCGATGGGTCCAGTACCAGCGACGCTGGCCCGTCGTCAACCTGCCTTCTTCAGAGGGATCGACAATGAGACTTCTGAACGCCATTCGGCGAGGCCGACAGCGACGGCGCGGGCCTGACCGGCACGTGACGTGCGGGCACTGTGGAGCCGAGTTCGCCGTGCCGGGCCGGACCATCGGAGCCGCCGGGCTTGGCATCCTTCGCGGCCTGGCCGGGCGGATCGGCGGACGGTTCGGCGACAGGATCGGCGGGCGAGCCTTCGGCGCCGTCGGCGGGCGTGGCGTCCGCCTCTTCGGACAAGACGACTTACCGTGGCCGCCGCAAACGTACGGCTTACAACGGGGCGATGGCCGCACAAAGGTCATCTGTCGCCGATGCGGCCAGGTCCACCTGGTCATAAACGAAACCCAGGCCGAACGGGATAGGCGGCTGGCACATAAGCAGCGGGCGATCGAGCAACAGGACGCCCGACACCAAGCAGAACTTGCGCAGCATCCGGGCGTGTTGAGACGAGCAGCACAACGCAAGCAGAAGCGCAACGAGGGGGAGCTGACATGATTGGCATGGTGAAGGGATGGATCGGACGGCTCTTTGGCCGCAAGGCCAAAGCACAGCAGGAGCCGGGGCCGACGGGAACGGCCTTCCCCGACGCGCTGGCGGTTTCGGAAGCCGACGAACAAGTCGCCGCAGAGGCGGCTTGGGCGCGCTATCAGCACGGCCCCGGCACGGCAAGAACGCCACGTCAGACGCGGCCGGCCCCCGCGACGGCCGACCCTCTGAAAGCGGCCCGCGACCTGCTACAGAGCTTGCCCCGCGACTTGCCGGCGAACGTGATGACGGCGGTGCTGGAAGGGCGACTACAGCCGGAGGCGGCACGCGCCGCCTACTACGCCCGCGTTGCTGAGGAAAACAAGAGGCTCAGGGCGCGGATTCGGGCCGCTGGCCTTGACGGCGAGGAAACGGCGGCGAGCTTCAACCGGCCCGACGGCATTCACCACGGAGACACGGAGAGCACGGAGAACGCCAACACCTTGGACCACGACGGCACAACGAGCACGACGCAGAACGGCCCGGCGATCCCCCATGACGACCCGCCGACCGTAGGGGCACGGCGCGCCGCGCCCAAGCAAGAGCAAGAACACGCGCCCGCACCTCTGCGGGCGGACAGAACAGAGCAACGCGCCCGCCGAGGCACGCGGCTGGAACCGCAACGGCCCTCGGGCTGGCGCGATGCATCTTCATGGTTCATACCACGAACCACAGAGTAAGGAGCAAGACAGATGCCATCGGAAAGCGTGAAGTACAGCATCATGGGGGACTCGGCTTCGGCCCTGGCAGCACAGCGGAAAGTGATCGAAGCTCAGGACAAGACCATCGACAAACTGAAGCAGACCGGCCGCGAAAGCAAGTCGGCCGGCAAAGATGGCGCCGGCGCAATGAAGCAGTTCAAGGGCGCGGCGCTGGAAGTCGTCAGTGCGCTAGGAATGGGCGTCGGGGTCGGTGCGATGTTGAGCAAGGGCCTCGGGCTCATAAAGGAATACGCGGCCGGGCTTCGCGAACTTGGCGCGACCGCCGAGCGTGTTGGACAGGAGGCCGTTGCGCTCGGGATGATGCAGCGGGGAGGGGAAGCCCGCAGCCGCGTAATCCAGGCCGCCGTGCTCGGGGCGCAATATGGCATCCCACGCGGCCCGGCACTGAGCGCGATTCAAGCCCTACAGGCCCAAACCGGCGGATGGAAGGAAGGAACGGCAGCCGCCGAAGAGGCATTCAAGCTGGCCGCGCTGGCGGGCGTGCCGATGGAAGCCGCACAGACGGCCGTAAGTGCCGGCGTCGGCGCTGGCCTCACCCCGGCCAAGGCAGCCACGCTCCCCTACGCAGCCGGCGAAGTGTCGGCCCTGAGTCCTGCAGAGCTGGCGCGAATCTCGCCGGCCATACCGTTCTACGGCGCGGTCAAAGGGGGGCCGGGGGAGGCCTATGGCTTCGCGGCGGCGCTCTCGAAAACGTTCAAGGAAGACTTGACCACATACACGCGGGCAGCAGCCACAGCTCTGACCGCACCCCCGACCAAAGGCAAGTGGGGGCGATATGCAGCGGGCCTGACCGGCTCCGCAGAGGGCGACCTGTTGGCAATGCTCGGGGCACTCGAAGAGCGCGGGATCACGAACACGAAGGCACTTGGGCAGGTCGGCCTAATCGAGAAACGGGAGGCCGCCGCCATTGCAGAGCTGCTCCGCGACTTGGACGAGACGCGGCGCGTGGTCGAAGAGGTCCGGCGCAAGGCCGCCGAGCCGGGCTTGATCGAACGGCGTCGAGCCGGTGCCGAGGTCGGGTTCCCGGAACTGCAACGCCAGCGGGCAATCGCCGAACGGCGTGCACGCGGCCAGGCCGTGCTCGACATGCCGGTCACACCGGAAGCCCGCGCCCTAATGGACAAAGCAGCGACCATATTGACGGAGCGCCAGATTCGGGCAGAGGCGATGGCACGGGCCGGCTACGGCTGGCTGATCGAGGACAAAGCAGGGATGGAAGCGGGCGTCACAAAGGAGTACTTAGCCCAGTGGGGCGACAACCTCCGTCTCCTGAAGTACTATGCTTTGGGAAAGATGCCGGGCGGCGGGCGCCATGCACCGTATACATTCCGACAAGCCTACCGCGAGATCGAAGCCGAGGAACGCCGCAAGGTACGGGGCAGCGAACGCCGAAACCTTGAAAGGCACATGCCCGCCTTGCCGATGGGAGCGCCGACGTTCGACCCCACTGCTCCCATTACGGAACCGCTCATGCCGGCGCGGCCGGGAGCCGTCGAGGTCCCCGGCGTGGTGGGCGCCCTCGGGGCACCGGCTCAGCAGGCAGGCGGCGAAGCGCGGTCGGCCGCGATGCCCGCGACCCAAGCCATCCGGGGAATCGACGAACGCGCGGAACAGCGGCACTCAGAGCTCGTCCATGAGGTGCGGCGCGTTGCGGACGGGCTGGAGAGGATGGAATCGGCCAGTGGCACCGCCCCCATGCCGGAGGTGCCAGCGCGCTGATGGCAACCGCGACCGCCACAATGACGCGCGATGAACTGCTGCGCACGGTCCTGGACCGCATCAAAGAGCGGACCGGCCATCGACCCCAACGGACGGCCGGCGGCTGGCTGGCCCGGTGCCCGGCCCATAAAGATACCAACCCGAGCCTGAGCGTGGCCAAAGGGGATAAGGGGATTGTGTTTCGGTGCTGGGCCGACTGCTCGTTCGAGCAGGTGGCGGCGGCGTTGGGGTTCGAGCCGAAAGACCTCTTCTACCACGACGGCACGACGTCCACCACGGAGACACGGAGGACACGGAGAACGGAAGAACGGCAGCAGTCCCAAGAACGGCAAACAGCGACGGCCCGGCCACAGCCTCAAGAAGGACAGACGGCCAAACGGCAAGAGCCGCCGGCGACGCTGACGGTTGCGGAGCTGGCCGTGGCGAAGGGGTTCTCGATCGAGGTGCTGCAGGGCTACGGCGTCAAGCAGGTCGGCGCGGGCGTGGCGATTCCGTATCGACTGGCCGATGGCTCGCCAGCGCCTCGGACGCGGCTAAGGTTCGGCCCCGACTACGATAAGCCATGGGCCTGGTCTTCCGGCAAGGGCGACGTCGTTCCGTATGGGCTGTGGCGTCTCGCAGAGGCGCGTGAGGCCGGCCATGTGGTGCTCGTGGAAGGGGAGTCGGATTGCTGGACATTGTGGGAGATCGGAGTCCCCGCCCTCGGCATTCCGGGCGCGCTGATGGATAAGACGCTGAAGCGCGAGTACCTGGAGGGGATCGGGCGGCTGTATGTGGTGCAGGAGCCAGGCAAGGCGGGGGCGAGCTTTGTGGAGCGGATCGGCAAGCGGCTGCAGGAGATCGGCTGGACGGGCACGGCGAAGGTGGTGACGTGCGAGCCGCATAAGGACCCGAACGCGCTCTATCAGGCCGTGGGGGATTTTCAGAGGGCCTGGCGCGATAGAATGGACGCGGCTACCCCTTTACCCCCGCCGTCGGCAAGTGCGCCCCTGAGCGAAGCTGCGGCCCCGGACGAGGCCGCTGGCGACGCGGCCGCTCCCCCGCCTCCCCCTCAGGACGTAGACGCGCGCAAGGCGTTTTTCGACGGGCGCACCTTCGTCCCGGCGCGCTTATCTGACGCCATCCGCGAGCGGGGCCTGTTCTGCTACGGTTACGATCCTGCCGAGGGCGTCGGCCGGCTCATGGAATACCGGGCTGGCGTGTGGCGACCGGCCGTCACAGTCAAGCAACAGGCACAAGTTCTGCTCGGGGAAGAGGCACGACGCAGCCGCGTTGACGAGGCCCATGCGTACCTGGAACGCGACGCGGACTGGCGCCCGTGGCCGGAGTGGAACGTCGAACGGCGCCTCGTCAACTGTCTAAGTGGGATGCTTGATCCTGTCACGCTTGAACTGAGCGAGCATAGGCCGGACCTCTATAGCACGTTCCAGATCGGGCTCCCCTGGAAGCCGGATGCCGAGTGCGAGTTACTGGAGACGTTTCTTGTGGACGTGCTGCCAGCGGATGCCGTCGAACTGGCCATGCAGATGCTCGGCTACCTGTTGATCCCCGACCTGAGCGCCCGGAAGTTTTTTGTGCTGCAAGGCCCGACCGCCACAGGGAAAACCACCTTTGTGGAGCTCGTCAAGGCGCTGGTCGGCGAGGATCAAATCGCCTACCGCTCGTTGCAGGACCTGGCCGACAATCGCTTCGCCACGGCTTCTCTTGAAAACCGCCTGCTCGTTCTCTTTGACGACATGGACGCGACGCCGCTCCGAGGCGCCGCCGTGCCGAAGGTGCTGACCGGGGGATTCAACCGGATCAAGATTGAACGCAAAGGGGCCGATGCCTACTCGGCTCCCCTCTACGCGCGGCTCCTCTTCGCCTGTAACGCAATGCCGAGCGCGCCCGACAAGTCACCGGCATGGTATAGCCGCCTCTGTCTGCTCCCATTCACCAAGCCGGTCCCGACCGACAAGCGCGTGCCGGACTTCCACGAGCGACTCACGACGCCCGAAGCGCTGGGCTACCTGTTTGCCCTGGCGGTGTCGGCGTTGCAGGATCTAATCGCCCGGAACATGCAACTGCCCGAACCGGAGAGCGTGCGGGCAGCGATGGCCGAATACATGGGCATGAACGATACGGTCGCCGCGTTCGTAGACGAGGGCTGCACACTGGAGGCGGGCTTATCCGTGCTGCGCACAACGTGGGCAGAGGCATACCGGGGCTGGTGTCACGACGCCGAACTCCGTCCGACCGGGCGCAACCGGGCTTACCGGCGGCTCTGCGATGGCTTCCCCGTGACGGTCGGCAAGTTACCGAACGGGCGTCGTGTGTTCAAGGGGCTTGCCCTAAAGGCGGTGCAAGGTGACGGCAGTTTTGAGGGCCAACGGCACTTTGACGGCAGTTCTGAAACAAGAAGTGCCGTGCGGCAAACGCATTTTCCATAGGCGAGGGGACGTAAGAGATGATGCACGGCACTTACGGCACTTTCTACGTTACACCTGAGAAGTGGGGAGGGGAGAAGTGTAAGGGGAGGTACGTACATATAGGGGTGGAGCTTCAAAACTGCCGTAACTGCCGTTCTGAGCCGAGAGGTGCTGAGGCTGCCCAAAAGCCCGACATTTTCGGGCACAGAACTGCCGCAAAAGTGCCGGCAGAAGTGCCGTGGCCCGGCCGCTGTGCGTCTTGTGGTGCACTTGACGGCCCCGCCGGCCCCGCGCCGTGCGGCATAGCAAAGGGCGTGCCATGCCAGACTGCCAGGAAGGCAGGCGGCCGGGCTCGGGCTGCCGCTCTGGCAGTCCAAAGGGGCAAGGTTCACAGATGCCCTCCAGACAGGTTATGGGTCCTTTCAAGCCCTGCCAGAGTGACAGGTGCATCACTAGGGGGTCCCCCCTTTTTATACAATGACCGGTCGGACAAAGGGGGTAATCTATACCTTTACAGTGCTCTTTCTGGCCAGGATGGCAAGGGCCAGCAATCGGCTCGCGGGATCGGGGCCGTTGCTGGTCAGTTGCGCTTCGCGGCCCGGCCGGATGCACGGCGCCAGAGGCGGAATCGGCTCGGCATAGAGCAGTGGCCTGGCGGGATGGTCCCGCCGACCTTGACGGTGAACTCGGCGGGCGAGCCCGCCACGAATGGAGGGCGTTGACATGAGCAAGACGAGGCAGAGCCCGCTCGCGGTTGCGGACCCGCCCGAGCAGAAAGTCGAAGACGTTGAACTGGTGGAGCAGGACCTTGACGCCGAAGCAGAGGCCCCGGCCCCCGAGCCGCAGGCCACAGAGCAGACGGCTCCGCCCGCCGCTCCGGCAGCCGGCCCGCGCGTAGAAGTGAAACTGCCGCCGCTTCCCGGTGTCCTGCCCGCCCATTGGGGCCAGGAGATCCGAACGCGATGGAGCAAGTTACTGGCTGAAGTGGACGAAGTTCATGCCGCGTATCAAGCAGCGGCGATAGCACGCCAGGCCATCTGTGATCGGGCCTTACAGGAGCCATTCCAAGCGAAGCCGATCCGCGAAACAATCGACGCCAGTTTCGAGGCGCACATGGCGGCGCACGCCCGAAAGCGGGCTTACCTCAAAGCAGCGCTGGCACTGCAACAAGAGGCGCAAGCCTACGCGCGCGAGCAGCAGGTCAGAGACATGGCCGAAGTGGAGAGGACCACAGCACAGATTGATAAGGCGTACGCCGAGGTCGGGCGCGCGCATCATCACAAAGCGAACGTGATGGGGCACGAGAAGGTCCGCGCTGCCAAGGCGCTCGCTAGGGAAACATACGAGTGGGTGGGTGTCAGGATCATAGAAGTGGGCCTTAACGGACCCGTGTCGCTGGAACGTTCCATCCGCGACATGCTCGCCGAGGTGGAGGCCGCCATCCAGCGCAGCGTCATGGAGTTCGCCGGCATCCGGGAGTGACGCACCGGCCGGGGCACACCTCCGCCCCGAGAGGTCGGCCCGCCGGGCGCCGATGGCCCAAAGCCCGGCCGGCCTGGGCGCTGCTCTCGCCCGCACAGGCGGCCCGCCGGGCGCCGCCGGCCGGCAAGCCCGGCATACCTTTGGCAGGAGCACATGATGGCGAGCAAGCGACATGAGACGGCCAGGATGATACGGCCAGCCGGACGCGCGGAACGCGGCCCCGCGACGGCCCCGGCCGGCGACCCCAAGGCTGTCGCCGACCTGCTCGCGGCCTACACGAAGATAATCGGCAAAGAGGCGGCCCTGCAAGCGCTCCGCGACGGGCTGAGCTTGGAGCAAGCCGCCGCCCGCCGAATCCGCGAACTAGAAGCCAAAGGCGCCCGTCGAATCCGCGAAATGAAGGCGGAGAATCGGACACTCCGCGCGCGGCTGCGAGCCGCCGAAGTGGACGCCGAATCCACGGGGGCCACAGCCGACCGGGCTCCGAAGCTGTCACAAAGCGCACGGCGCAAGCTGGGGCCGAACCTGGCGAAGGTCGCGGGCGCAATGCGCCTGCCCGGTCGCGGGGCAGGTGCATCGCCAGCGCAGTCGGGGCCACGCCGCCAGGGCCGGCAATACAAGGGCCGCCCCCTGAGCCCTGGCCTGACGAAGGTGGCCGATGCAATGCGACTGCCCGGCCGTGCCCGCTCAAATCGGGCTGAACCGACCGGCCGCCGCCGGACGCCCGACGCCTGATACACGCGCGCCCGGCCGGGACCTGCAGGCGAGCACAGCCGGACACCCCGGCCCCGTCCCCCGAGAGCTCGGAGAGGAATAGTGTCCGAAACGCGAAACGCAGAATGGCCGACCGGAGAGTGGCTGACCGATATCAGCGAAACGCCGTGGGTCGAAAGCGCCGCCACACTCGCCGAACGGGACGGGCTCACTGTGGACGCCGCCGCCCTGTCGCTGGTGGCCCATGCGGTCCAGCCCTTTATGGATGATGAGCCCACCTTCGTCGCATGGCTGGGCAGCCTGCACGTCGGGGCAGCGTGGCTCTGTGAACATGCAGCCGAGGGCGTGGCCGAACTCCGCAGCTGTGAACGTTGGCTCTGGGCGGAAACAGGCGAACCGCTACTCGGACCGCAGCGCCGGAAGGTCGGGAACTGGTTCGACATTACCATCCGCCTGTGGCGCGAGAGTCCCGACTGGAACGCCTTCCCGCCGTGGCTCCGAAGGGCTGCGCTCGGATATCAGCGCCAGCACATGGCGACCGACGCTTACCGCGTGCTGGTCTTCGTGCTGGTCGTGAAAGACGTCGGCAAGGCGGCCATCGGCGCCGCCTCGTCGGCTATCACGTGGGCGACGTCCGGCTACTGCGAGGCCGACTGGCACGCCGGGATCGAGCGCGAGCGCGCTCTGCTCGCCCGCCTGACGCAGAACTACGCCGCCGTCAAGGCCGACCTGCAGGCGCGGCGCTTGTGGCCCTGGCCGCCCCCGAGCAAGTGAGGGCAGGCCGCACCTTCCCCCGAACCGCCTTCACTCGGCAGCGTTGACCTTCGCGGCTATCTCGGCCAGCGAGTCCCGCACTTGCACTACGCCGCCTGGCAGCCCTGCCACAAGGTCGTGTGGCGTGGGCAGTATCGCCTTTGGAACGGATATGTCGAATACAAGAACCGTCCCGCTCTGGTCGGGGGCCTCGTGAGCGTACTGCACCCGGTCCATATTCACAAGCACCGGCCCCTCTAGCTTTTCGTGCTGCAATGACACCCACATGGTCTGTTCCCTCCCTTTGCGAAGTGGCGGCGACCCCATCCCGTGCACTTCTATCAGATTCGAAGCGCAGTTGCAACAGATCGACGGTGCATGATACGATCCGCCCGCCCCGGCCGCCGCACGGTCCCGGCCGATCCGCTGGCCCGCTCCCCGATGCTTGTCGCTGACCTTGTGGCCGATCACAAGAACACGCCCGCCCTGGCCGATCCACCGGCCCCGGCCGCCGCAACAGTGGCCGCCGATCCATCGGCCGGCCCCCGTCTCGCACGGGCGGCCCGAGCCGAGCGTGGGCGCACGGACACGCGACTCTGAGAACGGTGCCCGCTGGCCGGCCCTCGTCTCGCGTGGCCGCTGGATTCAGATGGCCCCCTTCTGATACCATAGAGGCAACCGAAGCGGTCCGAATCAGGCGGTCCGAATGCACCACACCGCACGGCTGACAAGTCCCCCGGCATAAAAACATGCCGTTTTCTGACAAAGAATCTTCACTGCACGGCGAAGCAGGCGAACGAAGCGAAGGCAGCGCACAATTCTAAGCTTGCCGGGCGCTTAGGCTTGCATCGTAAGTGCTTGAATGACAAGATTTTAGGTCCGACGAAAGAAGGGACTGTCGATCCGAAGGTTGGGAGTTCAAGTCTCCCCGCCCTCGCCACACCATAGGGACGCCTCGTACAGGGGCGTCCTTATTCTTTGGGGCCCGGGCGGTCGGCCCCTGGCATGGTCGGGCGGCGGCTCCCCGTCGCGGCGGCGTTGACGCTCCCCTTGCTGCCGGTATAATGCCGGCCATGCGACGACCGTGTGGATGTCGATCATGGGCTGGCGGCACGGGCGCGACTCGGATGCCGATGCTCTGCCTGGGGGGCGTCCTTTTACTCGTCCTTCTGACCGGCTGCGCTCAGGCGCCGACAACGCTGGAGGGCAGGGGAATGGGGCTGCCGGCAGCGACGGCTGCCAGCGCTTACGAGAAGGAATGGACGGCCCTGGAGGCCGCCCGTCAGTGCGCCCTGGCCGATCTGGCTGAGAAGGTCCACGGCGTGCACCTGGTCGGGGAATCGAGCGTCAGCGACCTGTCCTTCGCCGGTGAGCGGGCCGAGAGCCGAGTCGCCGGGACGCTGGTCGGCGTGGAGTTCGTTAGGGCGACTTACGACCAGGATGCAGAGGCGGCAGAGGTCGTGTTTCGCCTCGCGCTGAACGGCCGCGAAGGGGGCGTTGCAGCTCCGTTCCCCGAGGCAGAGCCATGAAGCTGAGAAAGGGACCTGCGATGAGGAACTTGATTGTCTTTGCCATTCTTGCCGCCTTGGTGACGGCGTCCGTCGGCTGCGAGGCCGTGGTTACCCCGGGCGAAGCGATCTCTGCGGAGGCGGCGCTCTGGTTTGCACAGGCCGGAGCGATCACCGGCGCATGGGTCACCCCGAGGGGGACGGTGGCCTTCTGCGCCGAGGGCACCTCGGTCGCCGCCAAGCCGGATGACCCCATCCACCTGCTGGAGGCCCGGTGCGCCGCGGCGACCATGGCGAAGGCCAACCTGCTGGCGCTGATCGCGGGAGAGGAAGTCGAAGGTCACATGACGGTCGGCGATCTGATGTTTGAAAGCCAGGAGGCCGCCGTGCGAGTGGAGGGATTCCTGGTCCGGGCCATCGTTACGTTCCCTGAGACGCCCGCCATGGATGCGCCCGGCGTGGTGACCGCGCGCGCCGCCGTGGAGCTGACCCGCCGGCAGTTGAGGTCGCTGAACGCTTGTGTGGAATAGCACCGCTCTCGACCGGGGCGGAGCGGTTGGCGCAGTGCGCCTTTCGCAGTCCCTATCTCGAATACGGATAGGATATATGATGAGGCCGGCATCGCCTGTCTGGCGTGCGCTCCCTGCGATGGTCCTTGTCTCTGCGCTGTGCGGCTGCGCCGGTGCGAGCCGGACGGGGGTCTCGGGGCAGGAGACAGTCACGGTGGAGGCGGTGGGATTCGCCGCTCTGGACGAAGGCAAGGCACTGAGCCAGGCACACCGGGAGGCGCTGCTGGACGCGCGGCGCAACGCGTTGCTCCAGGCGCACGTGAACGTGGTCGCCGAGACGCGCGTGCGGAACATGCGCCTGGAAGAGATGACGGTGCGCTCACACGCCTCGGGTCGCCTGATCCAGATGGAGGTGTTGGAGGCCGGGCCCGCGAAGGAAGCGGATCCGCCCTTCTACCGCGTGCGCGTTCGCGCCGTGATTCGTCCGCTTGTTGCCTCGCCGACCGAGTCCGCGTCCTGACTCAGGGGCCAGTGCGCAATGGGATTCCTCCTCAAGGTGCTGCTGATATGGGGGGCCATGCACCTGTACGTTTGGGTCCGCGTCTGGGCCCACACTGCGTTGAATCCGCGGCGCGCGCTGCTGCTGGGCATCGCGATGGTGGCGCTGATGGTATGCCCCTTCGTGGGGACCATGGCGCACCGCGCAGGCCATGCGGCGCTGGGCAAGCTGGTCACGACCGTCGGCATGGTCTGGGGCGGGGCGTTCTTCCTGTTCTTCTGCGTCAGCCTCCTGCATGATCTCTACAATGGCTTGCTGACTGTGGTCGGGCTCGTGATCCCGTCCGCCGGTTCGGCCTGCTTGCTCGGGGCTTACCCCATCCTGGCCGAAGTGGGGCTGGTGCTCCTCCTGACCGGCTACAGCGTTTTGGAGGCGAACCACATCGTGGTGGAGCGCGTTCGCATCGAGACGGCGAAGCTGCCGTCGGACCTCCCGCGCGTCCGCATCGTGCAGATCACGGACCTTCACCTGGGAGTCAGCACGGGAAGGGGCAGGCTGGAAAGGGCGCTGGACCTGGTGCGCCGCGCGGAGCCGGACCTGCTCGTCAGCACCGGCGACCTGGTCGACGGCGAGATGACGGATCAACTCGACTTGGCCGACCTCTTGGCTACGCTCGACGCGCCGTTGGGCAGGTACGCGGTGACGGGCAATCATGAGTACTACGCCGGCCTGGAGCATTCCCTTGCCTTCACCCGTCGGGCCGGCTTTACCGTGCTCGAGAACGAGGCAGTCCGAGTATGCCCCGGGTTGACGGTCGTTGGTTTCAGCGACGAGACCGCCCGCCGCCGGCGCGGCGGCGCCGATTGGAACGAGGGCGAGGTGCTATCCCGGGCGGCGGACGGCGATTTCGTGCTGGTGCTCAAACATCGCCCCCTGGTCGAGGCCCCATCCGTGCCGCTGATGGACTTTCAACTGAGCGGGCACACCCACCGGGGCCAGATCTTTCCGTTCAGTCTCATCGTGGCGACCTACTACGAATACGGTCACGGCCTTGTGGAGATAGCTCCGGGCAGGTACCTCTACACCAGCCGGGGCACCGGCACGTGGGGGCCGCCTATGCGGCTGTTAAACCCGCCCGAGGTCACGGTCATCGACGTCGTCCGGCGGACGGGCGAGGAATGAGGGCCCCGCCTCGGGCGTCAACGCCCGGCGTCGGCCGAGGACGCGGCGGACTCCCAGAGCCACAGCACCCCGTTCAGCAGCATCCGGTCCGCGTCGTTCGCATAGACGGGGGAACCCTGCCAGGCCGACTTCTCCAGCGTGGGCGTGTTCGAGATAACGAGGACGCGGCCCTTCCCGAAAACCCGTGCAGCGGCCACGGGCGGCGCGATCGTCTTTGACCACTCGCTCGCGAGGTGTGGGTTGCCGCCGAGCAGCGCCCAGCCGGGGTTCTGCATCGCCAGGGAAGGCGAAGGCATGGGCAGGACCACGCGGCGCACTCCGTTTGTGATCGGATGGCGCACGAGCGGCGCACAGATGGCGTACTCCGTGGGGTAACCCTCTGGCGCCTCGTCCGAGACTGTCAGTTCATCGGCGTTTACCACGATCCCGAACCAGCGCAGCAGCGGCTGAAAAGGATGGGAAGGGACGGGCTGGGCGCGGCCTTGCCCCGGGCGTTGCACGGGCCGGTGGGCGCCGATGAACAGAAGTCCGCCGCCGCGCCGCACACAGTCCACGATGGCCTGCAGCTCCTGGCCGTCGTAGCCGGGGACCGGCCTGCCCTCTCCGCCGTCGCGCACCAGAAGCACGGTCGGTTCCTCCAGATCCTCCGGGCTGAGCGGCCGCGTCACGGGCTGAAGCGTGATGCTGTTCTGCGCGAGCATTTCGGTCATCGGCTCGGGCAGATCCGTGCCACGGTACGTGTCCAGCAGAATGCGCACCTGCCGGGCGGAGTCCGTCACGCGCTGGGGCGCCGGGGGACCGACCAGGCGGGCGCGCAGGCGCTCGCCCCGATCCTTCTCGACGGCTGCCGACCACAGGTGCTCCGAGTCGACGTAGCTTCTGGCTTCCGTGATGTCGTACCCCGCGCCGAGTGCCGCGCGCAGCTCGCCATATGCGTCGTCGAATTCGCCCTCGGCTGCGTACAGCATGGCGAAGCCCGCTTGGCTTGCGGCCTCACGGGGATCGTAGCGGTACGAAGCCAGCCTGACGATCTGTTCCGCGCCGATGCTGCTGAGCGGGATGCGTCTCTCCGTCCCCGAGACCCGGATGATCGCGTGCGTCTCCGTCACGTCCACGAGAGTGCCTTCCAGCCGGATCCCCCTTCGGAGCGAGAGGACGTAGTCCTTGCCTTTGGACTCGCGCAGCTTCTCGTAGGCAGCGTCGACGACATCGCGGATGCGGTTTATTGTGCGGCGCTCTTGCCCTATGCGGCGGGCGAACCGGCGCGTCTGCTCGTCGCGCGCCATCTCGTCCAGCGCGGCCAGGGCTTCCTCGTAACGCCGCTCGCCCGACAGCTTGCGCACCGGTTCGAAGGCGCTCTCCTCCGGCATGTTGGCCGCGGACGGCACGTCGTCCGGGTCCAGGACGCCGAGCTTCTCGGCGTCCGCGCCGTCGGCCCTCGCGGCTTCCATGGAGGCCGTCGGCACGAGGTTGCCTTTGAGCACGAACTGCTGGTTCGGCGCCACGGTCACCGCCGAGTGCAGCGGCCGGAAGCCGTCGGCGCTGACGACGACCCGATGCGTGCCGGCCGGCACGTTCATCAGCACCAGCGGGCTGCGGCCGTGGGGTATCCGGTCCAGTTCGACGTCAGAGCCGGGCGGCTCCACCACCACGGCGATGCTGCCGACGTTGGTGAGCCTGCGCAGGGCCAGTTCGACCTGAGCTGTGGCGCCCCCCTCGACCGTGGCGATTGTGGCGGCGGCCTCGAACCCCTGCTTCTGCGCCTGCACTTCCACGTCGCCGGCAGGCACGTCCGGAATGCCGCAGGGGCTGACCCCCTTGAGTTCGCCGTTCACGTAGACGGCCGCCTCGGGCGGGTGCGTGACGATGTAAAGGCCGCCCAGGACGCTGGCCGCACGTGCGGGCGCTGCCGCTCCCGCAAGCGTCAGCGCGAGCAGTGCAGCCGCCGCCCTGACCCATGTCCGGACCCGGCGCCTCGTGTTCCTGACCCCTGCAGATGTGGTGCTCACAGTTCGGGACCCTCTCTGCTGGTGCGCGCCATCCGGGCGGCCAGGCGCATGGCCTCGACCAGCGACGCTTCGTCGGCCCGGCCCCGGCCCGCGATGTCGTAGGCGGTGCCGTGCCCGACGCTGGTGCGAACGATGGGAAGCCCCAGCGTGACATTTACCACGCGCCCAAGCCCGGCGAGCTTGACCGGAATCATGCCCTGATCGTGATAGAGCGCGACCACCGCGTCATACCTCCCGTCTGCGGCCTGGGCGAAGACGGTATCGGCGGGCTTCGGGCCGCAGGCGGGGACGCCGGCCCGCCGGGCGTCCTCGAGAGCGGGCGCCACGATGCGGGCCTCTTCGTCGCCGAATCGGCCGCCGTCGCCGCAATGGGGGTTGAGGCCGCATACGGCGATCCGGGGCCGGGCGACGCCGAAGAAGCGCCTCAGCCCCTCCGCTACTATTGTAATGGTACGGGCGATGTCGGCCGCGTTGAGCTTACCCGGCACCTCCCGCAGCGCAACGTGCGTGGTGGCCAGCGCCACGCGCAACCGCCCCGCCACCAGCAGCATGACGGCCCGGGCCGCACCGGTCAGATGCGCCAGCATCTCCGTGTGCCCGGCGAAGGGGCTGCCGGCGGCGGCGATCGCCGCCTTGTTGATCGGACAGGTGACGACCGCATCCGCTTCGCCGGCCAGCGCCATGTCGGCCGCCGTCTCCACGTAGTCCAGAGAGGCACGGCCGTTCACGGCCTCCGGCTTGCGTGGCTCCAGCATCTGGGCGGAGAAGTTGGCCAGGTTGATAAGGGCGGCTTGTCCCGCGAGCGTTTCGCCGCGCTCGGCAAGGGGCAGGTCGAATCGCTGACCGAGCCGCTCTGCCTCGCGGCGCAGCACCTGAAGGGCACCAACGACAACAATCCTGGCATCGACGGGGAGCTCCGGCGAGCGCAGGGCTTTCACGACGATCTCCGGACCTATCCCTCGCGGGTCGCCCATGGTGAGCGCGATGGTGACGGGTCCGTCGGCGGGCGCCATCAGAATCCCTGCTGTTCCAAGTCCTCGAGGGTCAGTTGGGATCGACCGAGCTCGATGCCCGACTCCTCAATCAGGCGCCTGACCCACCGGCCGATCA
>Ga0114922_10003067_pt1 | contig 15595 bp, 13 predicted proteins | sample AartaG_FD_100975 | JGI IMG/M metagenome (GOLD analysis project Ga0114922, IMG submission 100975) | Deep subsurface microbial communities from Aarhus Bay to uncover new lineages of life (NeLLi) - Aarhus_00045 metaG | ecosystem: Environmental > Aquatic > Marine > Oceanic > Sediment | place...
GCCTCACTTGGACTAAATCACAACGACACTGTGCTTAGTGGATGTATGTATCGTTGGATATTATTCATCTAAGCTCTTGGTACAGTCCAACACACCCCCAATGAACGACTATGTTTACATCGAACTTGACCGAGCAAATTGGAAATATCCAAATCCCAATGCAAATAGCAAATAGACCGCCACCGTTGACCAGCCGAGGGAATTTGTCACGCTCGCAAACTGACCCATAAGTGCCACAACGAAGCCAACACCCTCGGCAACAAAGAGTGCGAGGACAATGGCCCTGCGAGCATCCGAGTCGGTGGTGTCGCGGGCAAACCATGACAAGAAGGCAAAACCAACGAGAGAAGCCCCAAAGAGATGCCCTACATATTTCAATGGTGCGTCTACATAAGAACGAATGCAAGACCAAACACAGCCGAAACGATAGCATTTATGATCATAACGTTTTTAAGTTTCATCTTACTGCTCCTTTAAGTATCAATCCTTCGAAATAGCAGGCGGGCTAACAACCTCGAGCTGCAAAGTCCTGCGTACTTTGCAGGGAGGCGCCGGGGCATTCATCCTAACCAGGAATTCCCACCCCATAGTATGAAAATCTCGCCGAATCCCTCGCGAAGCACACAGTCGGTGCGGTCGCCTCCAGCGAAACGTTATGCAGCCTTAAGAATTTGAGAATGTGTACCAGAGATCGTTCCTCGAACCGCTGCGCTTGGAAGGCTACTCAGCGCACAGCCTTCATAAAACAGCCATTGCTACTACAAACACAGCGGAAGCGCTTGAGCCTAATGGAATTCCTGAGCCGGGGAAGATCGGGGGTGAAACGGAGAAGGCACTGGCATGTGCAGCGATTCTAGCAGATAGATATCGTTACTCGGGAATAGTGCTGGCAGCCAGGAAAGCGAGATGGCACGATCCGCCGCAGGAAAGCGGTAGTCCTTTCTGGCTACGCCGCTTGAGCTCGGCTATAGACAACGACCACGCTGATAATGATGATTCCACTCAACATGATCTGCCATTCCACGCCAAGGCCTGCCATGAGGAGAATGCTGCATAGGCACGAAAGGATGAGAACTCCCAGGAAGGTCCTCTCCACACCCCCACGTCCACCCGAGAACAAGGTCCCACCAATGATCACAGCAGCGATAGATTTCAGAGCAACATCCGCGCCAACGCCGGCACCGCTTTGAAACGTTGGGTAAGGTGTCCGAGCCCAACCGAGGTACAGAAGTCCGGCTGTGGCAGCCAACAAGCCACTGAGCATGTACACGAGGATCTGGATCCTTTCAACCTTGATGCCTGAGAAGCGGCATGCAACCGGATTGCTCCCCACAGCTCGGACTCGCCACCCAAAGGGAGTGATCCTCAGCACGAAATAGAAGAGGATGCTGAGTAGGATCCAAACCAGGCTGATATTTGGAAAATCAAGAATCCGTCCGGTGCTGAATGCAATCAGCTCCTCAGTGGCCCGCCCGTGGCCGCCACCGCCTGTCGTCACGTAAAGAACTCCAGTCAGAGAGATCATCATGGCCAGAGTCATAACAACATGAGGGATTCTTGCTTTGGCGATCGCTACGCCGTTAATGAATCCAACCACCGCCCCGATCGCCAAGCATGCCAGCGCAGGGAGCAGCGTGTCCCCTTCAACCATGAGCAAAGCTCCGGCCATGGTACTGATCCAGTAGATCGAACCGATGGAAAGATCCAATCCGCCTGATAGAATGACCAACGTCTGAGCCAGGGACAGGATACCCAGCATCGTATTGCAGTACAGGACCATGGTCAGGTGCCTGTAGGTCAGGAAGCCTGGGGTGACTAGACTGGCTATCACCATGATTAGAATCAGAGCCAGAATCAGAACGAGAAGCTGCTTGGTAGATGATTCCAGTCTCATCTTGGAGGTCATTCGGCCTTTCTACCTTTCCCGGTGAAATAGAGCTGGAGGCCGGCAACGCTGGCTAGCAGCGCACCTTTGACAATGAACTGGTTCCAGATGTTGATGCCGAGGAATTGCAGAATACGCCCCAAGCAGGAGATGATCAGGGCTGCGCCTAACGTGCCTCCATAGCCGCCCACGCCGCCAGTAACAAGAGTGCCCCCCATGAACACCGTGGTAAACGAATCAAAGAGGTACGGAGCGCCTGCCTCGGCATTTCCGCTGCCGATTCGGGCCGCGATGAACAACCCTCCCAGTGCGGATGCAATGGCGCTCGTGATGTAGGTTTTCAGTAGGGTCTGATCAATGTTGATTCCCGACATGCGGGCGCGTTCCGGCGCGCCTCCAACGGCATAGATCTCGCGACCGAATCTCCTCCTCTGCAGAACGAGACTTCCGACGACGGCTGTAGCCACCATGATCAGGAAAGCAGTCAGTGGAAACTCACCGACCTGGTATAGAAGGAACTCTTTATAACCATCCGGGATGTAACCCCCAGGGCTAGGCCTGATCAGCAGATTAACTCCCGTAAGGAAGAACATCATGCACAGAGTCATGATGAATGGATTGATGCCCAGTTTGGTGATCCCCACGCCATTGATCGCCCCGATGATTACGGCGATGAGCAGCACCAGAACGATGCTGGGCAGAACGCCATGGACCATGGCTACGGAAGCCACGGCCGTCGCCATACTGGCCACCGCACCGACGGATAGATCAAATCCTCGACTTATTACCACGAAGGTTTGAGCAAAACTAATGAGGGCAATTGGAACTGCGCTGGTGAGGATGTTTGAGAAAGTCGCCATCATCCGGAAGTACGGTGAGGCGATTGAGGCGATGATCCATATTAGAACAAGGATGACATAGACATAGTGAGTCTGAAGAAGCGCCCTCAGCCATCCGGCCCATGATGTTGTTTTGCGGTGAGAAAGGGATGGTGTGGATTTTTCAGCCATAGTATGAGTCGACCAGCTCCTCTTCATCGACTTCAGCACCCAGGAACTCTCGCGTAATCTCGCCTTCGTGCATCACCAGGATGCGATCGGGCAGATTGACCACTTCTTCTAGATCGGTTAACACCGCCAGGGTAGGAATGCCTTCGCTAGCTAGTGCTCGCAGCAGGGAATAGATTTCTGCTTTCGCGCCGACATCCAAACCAATGGTTGGCTGATCCATGAGCAGGATCCGCGGTCGAGACAGAAGATATTTGCCAAGAACGACCTTTTGGCGATTGCCGCCACTGAGTTGTTGCACGATCTTGGAAAGAGACGGTGTCTCGATGCGGAGGTTCTCAACCATCTTCTCGATGATCCGGTGATCATCCTTCATCCGGATGATCCCGAATCGCGCTCGATCCGAGATGCTCCCCAGGGATATGTTGAGCCAGACATCATGGCTAAGCCACAAATCTTCCTCGTCCCTGCGGTCCGATACATAGAAAATCCCGCTCTCAATTGCGTCGAACGGGTTTCGGATTCTTCTAGGCTCACTTCTGAGAGAAATATCTCCCTGAGTGCGTGCTAGCATGCCAGCGGTTGCTCGCAGCAGCATGCTTTGGCCCTGGCCTCGTAGGCCTGCCAGCGCAACGATTTCCCCCTCGTGCACATCAATGTTGATGTCACGCAACAGGGAATTGCTGATATTTCTGAGAGAAAGGACAACCGGCGCTTTGGTTTCGATCGTGGATCTGGGCGGGAAATGCATCCCTTTCTCGGTGCCGGTCATCATGAGGACGATTTTCCTACGGATGGAAGTCAGATCCTTCTTCTCCGTGTTGTCTATGCACCCCTGCATTCTTCCGTCTTTGAGCACCAGTATCTCATCACATACGGTGAGCACTTCGTGCAGTCGATGGGAGATGAAGATGATGGTCTTTCCCGCTTCCTTCAGCGCCTGTATGATGTCAAAGAGACTCTGCACGATGTCGCTGGCGAGGGGTGCGGTCACTTCGTCAAGAATAAGGATCTTGGGATCACGGTGCAATGCTTTGGAGAACTCGATCAGACTCTTCTCTGCAGCAGAGACCTCATCAGCTGGCAAGGTAACATCCAGATTCAGCCCTACCTTGCCGATCACGTCGCGGGCTTCAGCTTCCATTCTTCGGTAATTTAGAAGGCCACCATCGTGAAATCTGTCGAGTTGATCAAGGAATACGTTTTCAACAATGCTCATTTGTGGGATCAAGGCATGCTCTTGGAAGACCGCGTCAATCCCGAACTCATAACGTGCCTGATGAGGGTCTCGGATGTGAAGTCTATCTTCAGCGATCGAGATCTCCCCCTCATCAGGCGGGAACAGGCCCATTAGTATTTTCACCAGAGTGGATTTGCCGGCTCCGTTCTCACCTACGAGCCCGTAAATCCTACCTTCCTCCAGAGCGAAGCTAATTCCCTTTAACGCATCTACTCCTGGAAATCGCTTGCTTATGGAGTCCAGTATCAGAGTTCCCATAGCAGGGTCCTAGCGGGCCTGTTCTGTTTGATGCTACTCACATGCTTTCTGGCATTCCTCATCGGATAGGGGAGTATAGACGAAGATGCCTTCTGGTGCGCCCGGTCGCACGTAGTCCGCGAATTGCGCATCGGTGATGACGGGCGTCGGGAAGAAGTACGCCTTCGGAACCGGATACCCCTGTAAGAGCATCTCCATCAGTCGAACACTGATCGCGCTGGTGATCGAAGGATGGGTTGATGCGAACGCCGGGATGTTGTACTCGATGGCTTTCTGCAAGAATCCATTTTGATCCTCAGAGGCGTGCGCATACTGGCCCGGATCCATGCCAAGTTCGACCATAGCATCAATGATGGCCAGGGACATCTGACCACCAACGGAGTAGATCCCATCAAACTCTGGAACTGCAGCCACCATGTCCATGAAGACAGTCTTGGCCAGGTCGTAGGACCAGTCGGCGTACTCGATGGCGGCGATCTCAATGCCGGGATTCTGTTCGAAAACCTCGAGTGCGCCACCACTGCGGGCGTCATCGATTGGGTAGGCCTTCAGCCCTCTAAAGAACAGGATCTTTCCCTCACCGCCCAGTGTCTCTACCAACCATTCGGCCCCTGCTGTTCCATACGTCCAGGGATCATCCGATACAAAGCTGGTGTACTTGGTAGTATCGGCCGAGTCATTGAATAGAATGATCGGGCAGCCAGCATCGTAAATCTCTTCAATGGTGTCGACCAGCGCCATGGGGTCAAGAGGATCCACGACAATGCCATCCAGATCTCCTGCCTTCCACATGGTGAACATGTCCTTGAGGTTGTTGATCTGAGTGTCCACTGATCCGGCGCTGTCCATATGGACGAACTCCTCGATGAGTGCAGATCGTTCCACCTCTCGGGTGAATTCCGCAATGGTCACCTCCTGCCACGGATTGCCTCGCCAGCTGGTGATGTAGCCGATTGTAAAGGGGGCTTCGACGCGGTACTCATGGATGTTTGGAGCATTGTGACCCCAATCTTGGAAGGCGTGCCTTTCCATTGTCAGTGTATAGGCAGTCTCCACATTAAGGTCATACTTAGGGGTCACTGCCGTATCCACTGGGGCCAGTTCTTCTGGTGCCGCGGGTTCGGCGGGCGCTTTGGGTACGAGGAAGTAGACGCCGCTCCCCACAACTGCAGCAACTACGACCAGGGTGATAATAAAGGTACTCATGGATATGGTGCCACTTTTCTTTTCCATTGCGTCTCCTCCGTAGTTCCTTCCAGCTGTACCTTGTCTCCCCTAAGGGATTGTTATTCCGGAAGGGCTTGGCCTGACCGAATTCTGTATCAACTTTCTTCGTGATTGCGCATAGCGGTGAGGTCGTCGTTGATCTCACAGAGTGCGGTATAGGCGCGGTTAAAAATCGGGATTTGCTCTTCGTAGACTTCTCTCCATTCCTCCTTCGGTTCAATAGTTTCGCTCCTCTTGACATATTCCTTGACCCCATCATCGAAGGTGTCGAAGACACCCAGGGCGACTCCCGCGATGATGGATGCGCCCAATACATTGGCCTCTTGGTGAGCTGTAAGCGTGACGATATTCTTGTTGAGGATACTCGCCTCGATGTCACGCCAGAGAGCGCTCTTTGAGCCCCCGCCAATCATCCGAAGCTCCGAGAAGGGTGCCCCTGCCTGCTCCTCCATAGCCTCGCACATTAGTCGGATGTTGAAGGTGATTCCTTCCAAGACGGCCCTGAGAACATCTCCGCGCCCATGGGCCAGCGTGAGGCCCACAATCGCTCCTCGATCGTTCAGGTTGTTGTGTGGTGCCCCTCCCGGGCGCATGTTGGGAAGGAACAGCAGACCTTTGGCTCCGGGCGGTGAAGCAGACGCAAGTTCGGTCATCAGGTCGTAGGCGTCCGTGCCGCGATCCTCGGCGTCTGCAGCTTCCGTCAAGCAAATCTGATCGCGGAACCATTCAAAAGCCACACCGGCGGAGAACATAGCCACCTGCACGACATATCGTTCCGGTACAACGTGGCAGAGCGTGAACGGTCGCATCTTGTCGTCGAAGATGGGCTGTGGTGCAGCGATGGCCAGCCAGGAGGCTGACCCGATGTAGTTGTAGGCAGATCCTTCCTGGATAACCCCTGCTCCCAGTGCTGCACAGGATACATCTCCACCTCCCAAAACGACTGGGGTTCCCTCCAGGAGTCCGATCTCACTGGCGGCTTGCTTACCGATCTTCCCGATCACTGTGTGCGAAGGAAGAATTTCATCACAGAGCTTATCCAGATCGATTCCAACTTCACTGATCAGGTCTGTGGACCACTCCCGACGATGGATATCGAGAAGTCCAGTGTTTGAGGCATCTGAGAAATCAGTGGAGAACTGCCCAGTAAGTCTCTGGATCAGTACGTCTTTAGCCCCCAGGAACTTGTAGGTCTTCTTGTAGATCTCGGGTGCGTTCTCCTTCAGCCATAGGATCTTGGCGATCGGATAGAGTGGGATTGCCATTCCGGCTCCAGTGGTCTGGTAGAACCTCTCCCAGCCAACCTTCTCCTCAATTGCCGCGCCTTGAGAACCACTGCGATGGTCAGCCCAGATCATGATCGATTCCTGAAGAACCTTGCCATCCTTGTCGACCGGGATCCCGGCCATCATCTGTCCGCTGAAGGAAAGCCCCAAAATCTGGGAAGGCTCGACATTCGAGGCAGTTAACACCTCCTGAGTGGAATCAACCAAGGCCTGCCACCAGTCAGCTGGGCTCTGCTCTACCCAACCGGGTTTAGGATAGCGGGTTTCGTACGCGCGGTAGCAGCTCTTGATTAGCTTCCCATCCTGTTCGTAGAGCGAGGCTTTATTGCCGGTTGTTCCCAAGTCATGAGCAAGTATGACATTTCCTCCCACGACTGACCTCCTAGCGTGATCGTTATAAGGAGCTTCTCAGAAAGACGCTCAACGGTGGATTGTGCTCTTTAGGCTTACCCCAGGTTGGAGATAAGTTCGAAAAAAGTCGATGGGTTCATCATTGCTGGTGTAAGACACTCCGGTGATCATTAGGATACTGGTGAATGGGTGGACACCGAGGAGATTCACGATATCAGTATCCACGGCCTCAACGGCCTCGGCGAATCGCTCTGAGCGCACGATTGTGCAGTTGTAGCGTTCACTCAGCGTGGCGTACAGGCTATCCCTTACTAAATCCCCAGGTTCGATGTCAGGAAACTTGGCTTCAGACAACTGGCAATCGCAAACCATGATTGGCTGATCGAATGCGTACCTCAACCGTCTCATATGGACAATACCGTCCCCCTCCTTTAGATCGAGCATCTTGGCCTGTTTGCCAGTAGCTGGAGTTTTCTTCACCCAGATGTTCTCGCTTCTTATCGGCACATCCGGAGGGAACTGGTCTGCAAAGCTCATGCCAGTGGATAGGAAGCCTAGGCTGACGTATGGCTTTTCCTTGACATATGTTCCCGATCGCTTGTCCTGCTTATCCCGCACGACCCAACCCTCATGCAGCAGGATTTGCATCGCCTTGTTGGCGGTCGGCCGGCTCACTTGATAGTAGGAAGCAATGGATTCCTCAGTTGGGAAACGAGACTCAGGTTGGAAAACCTCGTCCTGAATCAGTTTAACAAATAGTCGACTCAGCTGGTAATAGATCGGCATAGGGGAATCAGGATGCAACTCCAGGTTCGCCCTTTCAAACACCTGGTAAAACTCACTATTCAGGTCCGTTGACTTCATCAGCTGGCCCCTCTCCCCAATCAGCTTTGTCTGCGCCTGCTCTCAGATCCTATTAAGTAAGCCCATATATAAACTGCGAACCCACCCAGCATAGGGGGCTGAGTGTATGTTCCGGACTATGCTAGCATGAGCAGGATTTAATGTCAAGTGGTTATTACGTAGTTATGTATATATGTCTTGACTAATTAACTTATCTCGGCTATACTGAGAGCCGCAAATTGCCGGTTCCTCATATGAGCTTCTACTAAGCGAAAGGAGCATCCGATGTTCGTCGAGGTCTCGTATACATTGATCCCGGATGATATTGTCATGCCAGGACCGATCGCTAAACCCGAAGTGATTAAGCGCTCACGAATGGCCCCCAAACCAGATGGAAGTGACGAAGAGGAGGTTCGCTGGGGCTCGTACAACAACACGAGCTTCGCCAAGTTCTTCGTCCATACGGGCACACATATCGATGTACCATTCCATGTAGACCCCGAAGGCTTCAAGCTCCACGAGTTCAGTCTGAACGATTTCATTTTCGAAAATCCCGTGCTGATGGAATTCTCAAAAGGCGACTTAGAGAAGATCACGTTAGAGGAGGTACAAGCCTACGAGCAGGAGTTGGCCAAAGCCGATGTCCTGTTGATCTACACCGGTCACTCAAAGATCCGCAACCAGGATCCAGAGCGCTTTGTGGCCAAGCAACCAAGCTTGACGGTGGAAGCCGCCAACTATCTGGTCGACAACTTCGCCATCCGCGCGTTTGGCATCGACACCATCGGGATTGAGAACATCACGGAGGGTAAGGCCGCTTCGCCTATCCAGTTCCCTGTTCATAAGACCTTCTTGCTGAAGAAGAAAGAGAAATCCTTCGTGATCGAGGATCTCAATCTCGCTCTACTCTTGGGTAAGAAAATCCTCCGTTTTTATGCTATTCCGATTCGCTTCTATGGATTCGAAGCGATGCCAGTGACCGCCTTTGCAGAAGTGGACGCCTGAGATGTACGCCGAACATATTGGACTGTACGCTGGCGATCCAGTGGAATTGGCTAAATGGTACGTCGATACGCTGGGTTTCGAAGTGGTTGGCACCCTGGAGAAGGAAGGAAGACCACCGATCTACTTCCTGAAGGGAAATCAGGGTCTGGTCATTGAGATCTTACCAACCAGTGCACAACGCTCAACAAGGGAGCTTTCGGACCCGGGCTATAGCCATATTGGGCTGGTTGTGGAAGATTTTGATCAGGCTGCTTTTTCCCTACAATCGAAAGATGTCTCGCTGTTCAGTGTCCGCCAAACCAGCAACGGGTGGACTATCGGATATTTCGACGACCCTGAGGGAAACCGATTGGAAATCGTCTACAGACCGCAGTGAGGAAGGATTAGCGATGAGTGTACATAGCATCGTGATTCTCCCCGGCAATTGCCGGGGTTGCCGTAGTTGCCAGCTCGCCTGTTCCTTCGCCAGGCACGGCGTCTTCAATCCGTCCAAGTCGGTCATCGTGATGGAGCGGGACGTAGAAACGGAACACATGGCGCCAGCGATTCTCCCTCTCAGGTGCGACTTGTGCGGCGGGGACCCTGCTTGCGTGAAGGCTTGCCCCTATGAGGCGATGATTGGGAACACCAACCCCAGCGAATACAAGATCCTGATAGAAGCCTGATTACGAAACCTTGAAAGGGAACGTCTATGCCTCGACCTAACCATTGGACGGTGCACATTGATCTGAACTCGGGAAAGGTGACCAGAGAACCGGTAGATGAGCACACAGATCAAGCCCTGATCGGGGGGTGCGGGGTTGGATGGAAGCTGGCGGCAGAGCATCTTCCGGCAGGGGTCGATCCTCTTTCCCCAGAGAATCTGATCATCATCAATCCTGGGCTCTTTGTAGGAACCCTGACGCCCGGCACGCCCAAAACCACAGTGATTACCAAATTCCCAACCTTTGCCTCCGAAGATGGACGCTTCTATATAGGAGCTAGTACCTGCGGCGGTAGGTTCTTCGGCATCGCCCTCAATCAGGCGGGCTGCCAGCACCTGGTCATCTCGGGCAAGGCCTCATCCCCGGTTTACTTGCGGATTCGGGACGAGTGCATTGACCTCGTCGACGCTGAGGATTTGTGGGGCAAAGGAATTCAACACGTTACAAATGAGCTTGTTAGGAGAGAGGGATCAGAGACGGGCACGATGGTCATCGGAACAGCCGGGGAAAACCTGGTTCGGAATTCCCTCACCATTGTGGATAAAACCAACTCGCTAGGACGTGGGGGAATCGGCGCCATCATGGGCTCCAAGAACCTGAAGGCGATTGCGGTGAATGGGACCGGGGACGTCGATGTTGCACGCCCGCAGGAATTCTTCGATTTCGCTCAGGAGCTCAGGGAACGCATCTATCAATGGCCAAAGAGAGCACACTGGATCAAGCTGGGTTTGGCTGCGGGTTGGGACACCTTCAAGCACACACAGTATCCTGGCATCTGGTCCAAGGAAGAGTGGGACGAGTTGTACGGTGAAAAGACTCGCCTGGAAACCGTAGAAGAAGTGATCGCCTGCAATTCATGCATCGTATCCTGCAGGCTCAAATGGCAGATCAAAGGGGGGGAGTTTGATGGTGAAATTGGTTTTGGATCTCCATTCAGTAAGAGTGCTACCTCCGGCATGCTCCTTGGAGTGAGAGATTTCCGCAAGATGATCCATCTTGTGGCAGACGCTAATACGAATACCGGCTTGGATTTCTACACCACCACCCGGATCATAGATTTCGCCACCCTGATGTACGAGACTGGGAGCCTGACCAAGGAGGACACTGGAGGTCTTGAGCTACGCCGGGATTACGACACCTATCACAAGCTTTATGACATGATGGCCAAGCGAGAAGGATTCGGCGAAGTCCTGGCTGACGGCTGGTTCCGATTGAAGCATGAGTTCAACCTCGATCCGCAGGACTACCGGTATTCCGGATTCTGTAAGGGGATGGACTTCATCTATGATGCGCGGCCCTCTAATTTGCACCCGCTCATGATGTCCTTCTTCACTCGGCCACGACCCCACCATGGCGGATCGCACACCCGCACGAACAGCCGCAACAAAACGTTGGCAGAAATTCGGGAGCAAGTTGAAGCCTGGGGATTGGAAGGGAAGACCATCGATCGCATCTTCACGGAGACATCCCACTCAGGCAAGTTCAACGTCGGCCGCTACACCAAGCACATGGAAGACATGATGCGGGTCAAGAACTCCCTTGGCCTTTGCTCAATCTTCTCCTACCAAGGACTGATTTTCGGCACCGACTTGGCTAAGCTATACAACGCTGCTGCCGGTGAAGATCTTACGCCCGGCGAGATGATCAAGCGCGGGGAGAGAGTCAGCAACCTTGCCAAGCTGATCAACGTCAGGGAAGGCTTTACCCGGAAGGACGATAAAGTCCCCGAAGTATGGTTCAACCCTATGCACTCACCCGAAGGCTCGATCGAGATCCGAGACTACTTCAATACCAAGGTGATTGAGAAGGAAGATGCGGAGCAAATTTTAGACGACTACTATGATGAGCGTGGTTGGGATATCGACAAAGGAACGCCAACGCAAGGAAAACTTAAGGAACTAGGGTTGGAAAATTACTCCAACTAGCAAAACCACAACACTACTGTTTGATGGAGGATTAGGTCTATGTTCAAACTTCAAGGCGTTGTACCCCCGATGATCACACCATTCGATCAGCAAGGGGAGCTTGATGTAACCAAGCTGGAGCAACTGGTCGACTTCCTAAGCGACCGCGTGAACGGCTTGTTCATTTGCGGCTCCTATGGGTCGGGGCCCTTGATGAATGTGGAAGAAAGGAAGAAAGTCGCTGAAGTGTGTGTGAAAGTCTCGGATGGCAGGGTCAAGGTCATCGCCCACACCGGAACAACCAATACCAGGGATACTGTGGAGCTCACCCGGCATGCAGAGGAAGTTGGCTGTGACGGTGCAGCAGCGGTTGGCCCCTACTATTACCACCACGTCCAGGATGGCATATTGGCTTTTTATAAGGGGATGCTCGGGGCGGTCTCATCTGACTTTCCGGTCTACCTCTACCACAATCCGAATTTCTCGGGGTATGAGACTCCTCTGGATGCCCTCAAGCGCTTGAAGGATCTGGGGCTGCATGGCATCAAGGACGCGACCTTCAACATCCGCACGTTTGCCACCTACATGCGAGAGCTGGCACCGGATGGATTCGATGTGGTTCTGGGAACAGAGGCCATGTGGACGGCAGCTCGATCGCTGGGCGCGGAGGCTTACATCCCGGGTTTGGGGAATTCCTTCCCTGAGATTTGCGGTCAGATGTGGCGCGAGGGCATGGAGAACGATTATGAAGCCTGCCGGCAGACTCAGTTTAAAGTGAATGAACTGCGTGAGGTCATGTACTTGGCGCGTTCCACACAGTTAGCGGTGTACGCGATGCTGGAGATACGCGGCGTGATGCAGGCCTATCCCCGATCACCCTTCATAGCAGCCACAGAAGAGGAAAAGGCCAACATCCGCAGTGCCCTCGACCAGCTGGGCGTGCTCTAAGCCTTCGCTCCAGGAAGTGATTGCGACCTGAGGCGTTCAAGTCTCCTATGACAGGAGGTTTAGCGTGAAGCGTGTCATGGCAAGCTCCCGCTCCTTTGGACAGTTGTCCGATGTGGGCGCCAGGCTGCTCGAAGGCGCGGGCTTCGAGGTGTGGCGGATCCCTCCCGAAGAACGGCCTCTTGATGAGTCCAAGATGGTTGAGATCGTTGCTCGAGAGAATCCAGAAGTGGTTGTATGTGGCGCTGATCCGATAACCAAGAACGTGCTGGAGGCCAGCCCTAACCTTTGCATGATCATGAAGCATGGGGTCGGCGTCGACAACATCGACATCCAGGCAGCCACCACGCTTGGGATTCTGGTGGCGAACGCGCCCGGAACGAACACCGATGCCGTGGCGGACATGACCATCGCCATGATTCTAGCGCTTTTACGCGGAGTTTATGGCGCTGTGCAGTCCACCAAGAGCGGAGATTGGGCGCGCTACGTCGGACACGATCTTGGCGCGCTTACGGTTGGGATAATGGGGACCGGTAAGATCGGTCTGGCTGTGATCCGCCGGTTGCAAGGCTTCGGCTCCGAGGTGCTGGCATACGATATCGTGCATAACCCGGCTTTGCTCTCGAATTCGAAGGTGCGCTACGTTGAGATGGAGGAACTGCTGCGGGACTCGGACGTTGTCACGTTGCACGTGCCCCTCGTCGCTGCCACCAAAGCGATGATCGGCAGGAATGAGCTTGAAATGATGAAACCCACAGCCTACCTGGTGAATTTGGCTCGTGGAAAGTTGGTGGACGAGGAAGCGCTATTTGAATTCCTACAGCAGAAGAGAATCGCTGGTGCGGCGGTAGATGTGTACGCGGTGGAACCACCCAAGAGCAGCCCGCTTATAGGATTGGACAATTTACTTTCGACCCCGCATATCGCTGCCTATACCTACGAGTCCATGGAGTACATGGATCGGATGTGCGCACAGACCATCATTGACGCCATGCGGTCCATAGCATGTCCAAACATCCTGAATCCACAGGCCATGGGCACCACAGACGATCTTGATCAGGAGGAACCAAACTCATGAACCAGCAGTTCAAAGGCATCATCCCCCCAGTGATCACCTGCTTTGGGAAAGACGGTAAGTTCGACGAGGCAGCCCAACGGGAGGTTGTCAGCTTTCAAGCCAAGTATATCGATGGTTTCTACCCCTGTGGAACCTACGGCAGCGGTCCGCTGATGACCACCGATGAACGCAAGCGGGTGGCGGAGGTTGTGATCGAGGAAAAAGGCTCCTGTAAGGTCATCGTGCACGTGGGAGCGGTGAGCACCCCCCAAACTGTAGAGCTGGCTAAGCATGCGCAGTCCGCTGGGGCCGATGCCGTAGGTGCGATCCCACCCTACTACTACCGGTATACGTCCGATCAGCTTCTCGACCACTACCGCGCTATTCTTGAGGCTGTCGACATCCCGGTGTTTCTCTATAACAACCCTGGGCTATCGGGCAATCCAATCTCTCCTGATATGCTGGCTCAACTAGCAGACGAAGGCCTGGCAGGCGTCAAGGATTCGGCCTTCGATCTGGTCAACTTCTACCTGTACTTGCTCAAAGTCAAGCAGCCGGATTTCACCTTCATCATTGGAACCGAGGCAATCGCCGCCCCTGCGCTGGACGCAGGCGCGAGTGGGGTGATCTCCGGGTTGGCCAATGTATTCCCGGAACTCATGGCCTCCTTCTACCAGACATGGAAGCAAGGCGACCCTCAGAAGACTGGGGAGGCTCAGGTTCGGGTCGTGAAAGCCAGGGCGATTCTTAAGTACGGACCTACCCTAACCATGACGTACGCAGTGCTCAGAATGAGAGGAATCAACGCCGGCTACCCTCGGCGCCCGTACCAGGACATCCCAGCCTCCCTCTACGAGCGAGCCGAGCGCGAGTTCCGAGACATGGGCTTGCTTTAGGGGTGAGTGAGGGATAGACCATTTGGGAAAGGACGCGGTTATAGATACGATGATAATAAAATTGCGGCCTAACGGTTTTGAGCTCAATCGCCCCGCTCGATACTCTGCTTGCCTATCAAGATACTTGATCCAGAACCATTGATCGCGCCCAGCCCACGGGGTCGGCTGTAACGAATGGTTAGACCGCTTCACCTTGGGAATAACCGTCCTGTCTTCTGCATATATGCTTTGTATTCATCGCAAAACTCCTCGATCATCATCTGCTCCTCCTTCGGGATGCGGATTACCAGATCAACAATAGAAACTACGAGGAAAGCGATCAAGAATCAATTCGCAGTGATTAAGGCGATGCCGGCCAGAAAGCACATCATAGACAAATAGATAGGATGGCGTATCTAAATATAAGGTCCTGCGGCTACCTGACGATGCTTCTCTCGCATTTGCAGGAAGGATGACCATTCCATCCCGAGCGTTCTCCGAGACCAAACATAGAACACTATACTAAGGACTCCGAGAGAGACTCCCATCCAGCGTAGCCAGGCAGGAAATGGCACAGATAGACTTCTGGGCCAAGGCTGCTTGATACCATAAAGTACAAGGAAAACGATAAGAGCACTGGAACGGATTGCTCGAACGACAGCGAACCCCCTCCTTCTCGTCGGATCGTTTTCCGGTCGGTAGCCTTATGCTCCCTAGCTACACGAAGCTGTAAGGCAAAATTTAACTAAAAAATAATCATTCCTACGAAAATTACCCAGAAAGCAGGACGAAAGAGTGAATCCATAAACCTTGGTTTGTTGTCCTTAATAGCAGAAGCGGCTTAACAAAGGAATAACAATCCGAAGCAATACCAGTGAAACGTTTTTTATTCGTGTACCGCAGAATACCTGGTAGCTTGCTGCCAGGATGAATGCGGGCAAATGAGGATGGCAGAAATAGAAAAAGATATAAGATAGGGCTATGAGCCCAATAAGACGAACGAAACAC
>Ga0114922_10003068_pt1 | contig 15593 bp, 13 predicted proteins | sample AartaG_FD_100975 | JGI IMG/M metagenome (GOLD analysis project Ga0114922, IMG submission 100975) | Deep subsurface microbial communities from Aarhus Bay to uncover new lineages of life (NeLLi) - Aarhus_00045 metaG | ecosystem: Environmental > Aquatic > Marine > Oceanic > Sediment | place...
ATAAGAGTACCAGCTAAATATCCCGGGAAACGCGCGTATAAAGGACCAAATAAGGGTAAACTTTCCGGAAACCCATTAGGAAAAAATCCTTCGGATGTGTGGAAAATATTAGAAGATGATTGGATGACTGCTTTCTGGGAGTTTCCTAACGTTAAATCTAACCATCCAGAAAAAACTATTCATCCTTGCCAATTTCCGATAGAACTAGTAGAAAGATGTATTCTCGCTCTCACAAATAAAGGAGATTATGTTTTAGATCCTTTTTGCGGTGTAGGAACGACCTTGGTTGCGGGACTAAAACATTCTCGAAAGGTCATCGGTGTAGATAAAGAATTGGAATACATTAAAATAGCTAGGCAAAGAATTACACAATTTTTTGAAGGTGATTTAAAATTTAGACCTTTAGGAAAAAAAGTGTATCAACCTACAGGTCGAGAAAAAGTATCTAAGGTTCCTTCTGAATGGAAAGATTACAATAAATAAAAATTCATGTTCACTACTTCAACCTTAAAAAACATAATTATCAACTTTTTTAATTAAGAACTATTGCTATATTGTATGACCCAAGAAAATTTTGATTATTATCGAGAATTACAGAAGCATCTTGATAAGATGCCAGTTGGTTATCCAGCTACAGAATCTGGACTTGAAATTAAAATTTTGAAACATCTTTTCACGCCAGAACAAGCTCAAATTGCATTAAAATTGAATTTTATTGCAGATCCGCTAAAGAAGATTTATAGAAGATTGAAAAAAAGTGGTTTTTCTTCGGATGAATTGGAGAAGAAACTAGATGAGATGTATTTCAAGGGTTTAATCAATCGCGGGGTTGTAAAAGAAGGAGAAACAGAAAATAAATATTACGGTAGTGCTCCTTTTGTAATAGGAATGTTTGAGTATCAACTAAATCAATTGACACCTGAATTTTTTAAAGATGCCCATCAATACACGCGTGAAACATTTTTTAGTGAAGAATATAATAGTTCGGGTGTTCCTCAATTACGCGTGATTCCGCTAGATCAGTCTGTTAATTTTGAACAATCAATTGCGAATTACGATGATCTTAAACAACTTATTGAGATTGTGGGAGAACCGATCGCAGTAATGGACTGCATCTGCCGAAAAGGAAATGATCTTATAGGAGAACCATGTACAAAGACGAAACTACGCGAGTCATGCTTTTCATTTAGAGCTGGTGCTAAGAGTTTTATAGAAAAAGGTCTTGCTAGAGAAATTACTAAAGAAGAAGCTCTAGAAATCTTACAGAAAGCCGAAGAAGATGGTTTAGTGCTTCAACCGGGAAATTCTCAAAGACCAATGAATATATGTACTTGTTGTGGTTGTTGTTGCGGAGTGCTTACAAGCCAAAAACAGCTTCCTGAATTATCACATTTTTTCGCTACTAATTTTTATGCTGAAGTTGATCCTGATTTATGCATAGGGTGCGGAATCTGTGAAGATAGATGTAATTTGGATGCCATTACTATTGAAGACAATATCGCTCAAGTAGATAAAGGAAGGTGCATAGGATGCGGAGTATGCGTTCCTACTTGTACTTCAGAAGCAATGAAGCTTTTTAAGAAAGAAGAGGAAACACTTCCTCCGAAAAATACTTACTCAACTTACGTAAAAATCATGGATAAAAAAGCAGAACTAGCAAGAGCTGAAAAAACTCAAACTTAATAATTTTTATTTTTCTAATTTAAGCTAAAAGGGGTAATTATGGGCTTACCAGGCATTACGAAAGAGCAGATGGCTGAAGTAGACCGTATAATGGTAGAAGATTTTAAAATCCCTGTTGAGCTAATGATGGAACTCGCAGGCTTAAACTTAGCAATTTTAGCTCTAAATCTATCAAAAATTAAATATTCTAACTACATAATAATTGCTGGCACTGGAAACAACGCTGGAGGCGGTATTGTGGCAGCGAGGCGTTTAGCTTCTTGGGGATTAAATGCTCAAATTATCTTTCCAAAGGGTGTAAATGAACTTAAAGACGTTTCCAAACACCAGTTTATAAGAGCGAAACAATTGGGAATCAAAATTGTCAAAGAATTACCAGTTAATAATTTAGAGTTTAAGGATGATAGCTTTTTTATAGATGCTTATCTCGGATATGGGTTTACTCCCCGTCAAGATGATATTTCTGAAAGTGTTTTTAATTTTCTTTCAAACGTAAATAAAATTCTTTCTTTGGATATTCCATCTGGACTAGATGCAACAACGGGAAGCAGTTATTCGAGCATCAATCCATTAGCAACCTTAACGCTAGGATTCGTAAAAAAGGGACTACTCATTACAGAGCCTAAAAACATTGGGGAATTATATGTAGCTGATATAGGCATTCCAATAAATATATATTATGAAATCTTAAGAAATCATTGGAATCTCCCTTATAAAAAAACTAGTTTAGAAAAGCTTTATTTGGCATTTGAAAATAATTCCATACAGAAAGTGAAAATTAATAAAAATAAAGCCTCGGAAAAGAGTTATTGGACAATTTCTTAAATAATTTTTCCGTACTGATATCTATTTTTAAAATTAAATAATTATGTTTTTAAGGGATACGAGTTTTACAAAATTAGCTCATATTCTATAGCTATTTAGAATTCTTAAAATGATTTCTGATGATAAATGAAATAGAAAATTCAAAAATTAAAATCGATATTGATAATTGTACAAAATGTAAAGAATGCGTGAAAGATTGCGTAGCTAATTTATTTTCTTTCAACCAAGGTTTTTTGCGTTTAGATGATTCTTTTGAGGAAGTTTGCATAGAATGCGGACACTGTGAAGCCGTGTGTCCTGTAAATGCTATTCAACTAAAATTTCATGAGGAAGAAGAACTAGAACATAGTTCGATAAGAGAAGAATTCCCATCATATAATTCTTTTTTAAAACTGGTTTTAAATAGGAGATCTATCAGGCGATTTAAAGAAAAAACAATTCCAAAAGATTTAATAGAAAAATTATTGAAGATCGGAAAATATTCACCAACTGGCAGCAATACTGAAAACATCAGCTATACTATAGTTCAAGAAAGAGCAACTGTAACTGCGATATCAAAACACATAACTAGTAAAGTGACTAAGTTAGTTAACGCGCTTGAGGATCAACAGGGCCGGAAATTATTAGAAAAAAGATTTACAGAAGATGAAATGAGACTCGCTGTTGAAAATCTTCCTAAATCAAAAAGAAAACTCGAAATGATCAAGCAAGGTATTGATTATTGGTGTTGGAATGGGGAGCTAATTGTTATTCATGGAGACAAAACTGTAGGAGGGATTCCTTCAAATACCGCTTTAGCAGCAGCTAATATCATGCTCGCTGCTGAAATTTTAGGGTTAGGAGCTTGTTCATTAGGATATTTGACCTATTTTATAAACGAATCGCAAACAATTAGAGAATTACTCAAGATTCCTAATAACCATATCGTAGGGTATTCCTTAACAATGGGGTATCCAGATGTAAAGTATAAACGAATCCCAGCTCGAAAACCCTTAAGAGTTCAATGGATCTAAAGTTTTTTCTTTTTTGTTTATTACTATATGCATCAATTAGAGGAAATTTTTACATTAACCTTTTTATATCAAATAATCTAAATCAAATGGATATTGAAGGTTTTATTTACCTTTTTAGAGAATAATCATTCAAAATAGGCCCTACAATTTGTTTCCATGTAATAATTGCATATAAACTTAAATTAAGTGAGATCCTACTATTTCCTAACTATTAATATAAAAAGAAAATCTCAAAAATTAGAGGTTAAATCTTATGAGTGAAGAATTAAGCGATGAATTATATTGGAAAAAAACAATAAAGAACCATTTGACGGCATTTATTGTAGTAATTATAGCTGGAGCTATCGCCTTTATAGGAGCACTACTAGTAGTAATATGGTTTATTGAAACATCTCCGATTGGAGCGCAAGGTACGGCATTAATTGGTGATTGGAGCCTGGATTGGATTGTTGGATTTTATATACTTATAATTCTATTTGAGTTATTATTTGTGGGGATACCAGCAGGATTGTTTTTTGGAGTGGGAGGCTATATCTGGTGGAGTAGATTACCAGATGAAGAGAAAGCCGAGTTTAAAGCCAGAGAGAAGAAGAATAAGCATAGAAAGAGAAATGCGGGAGGTAGCGGTGGAGGTGGATTATTTATGTTTATAGCATATTGTATTTATATTTCCCTTTCTTCTAATGGTATTAATTACTATGCTCCATTTAGCAGCCAACCGTATAGTTACTGGGTTTATGGTATGTTCTATACATTAATGTGGATATTTATTATTATAGGAATTCCAGCGTGTATTATTCTCCTTATTGTTTATTTGACGGTATGGCGGAAGAAATCAGAATAAAACAAATTTTTTTTTTTTTTATTTTACTGAGAGATAAGATATAAAAATACTAAGGTATTTAGAAAAATCATTTTTCAGTCGGCTGAAATATTCCTTTTTCAATCAGATTAAAAATTGTTTGATAATCTTTTGGGGAAGAGGTGTTTTCTGGCATTAAATAAAGCGAATAGAAATAGTTGAAATTATTTTCTTTCATAAAAGTTCGGGCTTTACTAACCATCTCTTTCTCAGACGTATTTATTTTGATCTTAGGATTTTCTGCGATTTTTAGCTGGTAAAGAAACGAAACTTTCAAATGCTTTTCTATCAATTCTTTCATTTTGTGGAATGGTTTCAAAATTCCTGCGAAGTCGTCAATCTCTTTTCCATATTGATTATAAATATCATAAGCTAAGTCTTCCATTATAAATTTAAAATTAGCAGAAGGGTTTTCTTTTAAAGTTACAATTAATTTTAAATTTACAAATTCAGTTTGCATTACTATTGAATCCTTGTACTCTATATTCAACGTACGAGATTCCTTTGCTGTTTCTGAAATCGTCGATCCAAAGTTACTAATAGCTTGCAGGAATCCTGAAATTAAGCTAGTATCTATTTTTCTTCCACCAAACGATTGGGAGAATACATCGATTCCAGATTTCGTATCAATCACGATGATTTCGTTGATTTTTGAAATATCTGTAAATTGATTCAAGAATTTTTCGAGTTTAGTTCTTTGACGCGAGTGGATCCTCTTGTATGCTATGAATGATGCCAATCCCACTGTTACCGCTCCAAGAACACTAATTAAAATTATTAAAGGAAACGGAAATTCAGGCGTTGGCGTTGGCGTTGGTTCTGCAATGGAAACATCAAAAATTTGTGATTGAACGCCTGCATCTGTTTCAGTATCACTAAACCAGAACACATAGGCAGTATAAAATCCTTCTAGATCAGACAAGCTAAGGCTGTAAGAAAAGGGAGTTGCTGAGGGGAATGTTATTGTCTGATTCGGTTGAGGTATACCAGCAGGATCAAGCAAAATAAAAATATATGTTCCAGAAAAGGAGGTTACAGGAAGTAAGAATTCTATCTCTTGACCTAAGGTATATTCTGCTATTTGAACATTTAAATCAAACTCAACGTTAGTAGAATCAGCAACGATCTCCCAATCTGCTCCGATGGTTATTGAATCGTTTAAAATAATAATTTTATGATCTGTTGTATCTACTATGACACCTAATGTAATAGGAACATCATCTCTCAATACGCTTATATTCTCCCAGCTACTCGGGTAATTGAACAAAACGCTATAATTGGTGGGTTGTCTTGAGATTATTGGTTCTACACTCCACTTATTTGTTGTACCATCTTGGACTGCAACGGAACATGGAAAATTAAGATTATTAGAAAGAGTTACGCAACAACTAACGTTAAAAAGTAAACTCTCTGAAGCTTGGTTGTTCACGATAATTTGGTAATTGTCGCTATTCGGTGAGAAGTCAACTACAGTCTTTCCTAAATATCCTTCTTCTTCGCTCGTAGTATTAGATATCGGATACACTTGATTATCAATGCTTAAAGTCATATTAATTTCTTCTGGATAAACCGGAGTCTCTACTTTCTGAATCAATTTATGTAAGTATGTATGATTCTGTACTCCTGTGCTCCATTGATCAGTTTCATTGTAATAAGATGTGTATAAACTCGGATCACTAGGATTAATGTTGTTATAATACCACCAAATTTTATCGTCATTAACAGATACAACATCCGAACCATTAATTACTAAAAAATAATTGCCTTTTGGCAATAAAATAGGGCTGGAAAAGTTTTGTCTATGCCATCCTTCAGTAATGGATATATTTATTTCCATTGTCGAATAAACTGAACCATTAGGTTTATTATTTAGTGCGTCATAGCCCCTAATTTGAACTTCTATAATCGTGACACCTCGTTCTATTTTTTTACCATAGAGATCAACTCCGTAAAGAGTAGTAGGTTCAGTTAATTTGAGTTGTACACCCAACCCATGAGTTCGATCAGAACCTTGTTGATAATGAACACGATCATAATCACCTGTGTAATTTTGACTTTCAATAATTTTTAATTCTTTTCCAAATTTTATATCAGTAAAATTAAGCTCAATATCTTGAATAGACCATGAAGATGATGGCAATGAAATATTAATTGAATTTAAATTTTGATGAGTTTCATTAAATTTGGAATATTCGTTCATTTCGAAATTTGTATTGAACGTGAGGGATGGTCCAGTGCCGTTTGCGTTAACAAAATCTACTTTTGAAAATAGAATTAAGAACATAAATAGAACGATCGATATAGCACTAATTCTATCAATAACTCTTGCCCTTTTCATAAGATTATTTAATTATGTAATAATTTTGATAAAAAAGCTTTGTTTATTTTCTATAAGAAATTTGAAATGATAGGAGTTAACTTATGGTACCGACAATAACTAATGGTATGAGTGATTGGTTTGGGTGGTTTCCAGCATCCACTTTTGAAAATAACACCTGCGTTTTTGTCCCAAGCATGGCAAATACTTGTGTGTTTGATACAAAAGAAGGGTTAGTGATTTACGATGTTCCAATTAGGCAATTCGCCCAAAAAACTTTCGATCAAGTAAGGAGTTTTACTAGTAAACCTGTTAAATATATTATCTATTCACATGGGCATTTTGACCACGCTTTTGGCTATGGTCCTTTTATAGAAGAAATAAGAAAAAAAGGTTGGGATATGCCCGAAGTAATTGCTCACGAGAATTGTATCAGACGATTTGAGAAATACGAAATTCTAGATAAATATCACGATTGGATAAATAAGCAACAATTTGCCTCTGTAAGCGGTAGGGGGCAAGATGCTGTTGTTTCCGCTCGCGAAACATTAATCCCTACTATTATTCTCAGAGGAAATGAATCTTCACATTTATTTAAATTAGGCGATGTAAATTTCGAAATTTACCATGATATAGGAGAAACTGACGATTCAATTTGGTTATGGGTCCCTGAAAAGAAGACTATTTGCACAGGCGATTTAATGGTTTCGTCCTTCCCTAATATTGGTAATCCTTTTAAGGTCCAGAGATATCCTAAAGATTGGGCTATAGCAATGGAAAAAATGAGAGAAAAAAACGCAGAATACTTAGCTCCCGGTCATGGGAGACTTATCGAAGGCACGGAAAAAGTTAGAGATGCTTTATCAATTACAGCAGAAGTTATGCATTTTGTCCACGATGAAGTGGTAAAAAGGCTAAACGAAGGTAAATGGTTCGAAGAAATCTACCACGAAATGCTAGAAATTTACCCCGATAAATTCAGAAACCATAAGATTTTAAGAGGTATATACGGTTGTTACCGTTTCGCTATCCATGCGACTTATAGGCTATACCACGGATGGTATAACAGTGGAAATCCTACTGATCTTTTTCCAGCCAAAACGGATGAAATTGCCCAGGAATTATTAAAAATTAATAGCGAAGAAAAATATTTGGAGCACGCTAAAAAGCTTTACTCTGAAGATAAAAAACAACTTGCTTTACACGTTCTTGATATAGTTGTAAAAGGAACTGATGAGAAAAATGGAGAAACCTTAGTTGAAGCTCTTAAGTTAAAAGCTAAGATCTTAAAAGAAAAAGTAAAAAATGAGACCTCTTTCATAGCAGGGAACATTATAAATAATGCCGCTCATCAAATAAAAGAAAGATTGAAGGAATTGAAACAAGATTAAATTAAAAATTCTCACAATAACTAAAGGATAATAGCTACAAATTACATTATTTTAGGTACCAGCTATTCTTTTTGGATATCGAGTTTGTGCGCTGAGATTTTCATGGAGTAGCTTGTTAACCAATTCAAATTTAACCCCGTTGTATTTTTCATCGTACCACAAGTTATTCAACTCATCTAAATCATTTTTTCTATCAAAAAGATCTCCATAATCTCTATGACCTTCGTATATAGTTAACTTAAATTCCTTTGTTATTATATGTCTTAATCTCTCGTACAGAGGTCCAACTTCCTCATCATTTTCAATGTAGCAACAATCTCGTGGTTGGTTGGCAGAATTCTCGGGGTCTTTTAAAACAGCTGACATGTCAAAACCTTGCATATCTGGTGGTTGTTTTCTTTTTGATATCCCTAAAAGGTTTAGGAGCGTCTTTGGGTAGTCTATAGAGCTCATTAAAGCATCTGTTACCGCGGGTTTTGTTATTCCAGGAACTCTCCAAATCATAGGAATCCGAAACACGCCCATATAAGCTGATGGACCTTTAAAAAGCATTCCATGCTCACCCATTAAATCGCCGTGGTCACTGTTATATACTACGATTGTGTTGTCAGCATACCCTAATTTTTCTAAAGACGCTAAGATCTGTCCAATACTAGCGTCAAGTAATGCCACAGTACCGTATGTATAAGCTATGAATTTTCTAAGCTCTTCTTCATTTGTTTCTCTTAACATCGCCCCAGGCATAACATTAATATACGGTGCTAGATAGGGATGCTTCCTCAAATTCTCTAGATCCTTGAAATTTTTTGGCAATTCAACATCTTCAGGCTTATACAAATTCCTATATTTTCCAGGGGGATAAACAGACTGATGAGGGTCGGGGAATGAACAATGTACATAGAAAGGCTTATTCCCATAATCTCCATTGGCGTGCCTTTCCAAAAAAGTGGTAGTACGTTCAGTTACATAAGCACTCGAATATAAGTCGACAGGTAATTCGTGTTCAGAAAACACAGAAAAGAAATTATCAATATTTTTCCACCTTTTCCGCATGTTCTCCGCTAGCCTTGGAGATCTTTCCTCCAACCAATCTAAATAATGACCCGTCAAGCAAGCTCCATGTCCAATCACAGTTTCCACTTCTTGGTACCCATAGTAAGGAATAGGAAAATTCTCTCGTACGGGATACCACCCTTCTTTTTGGAAAACCCAATCGTAAAAAGATTCAGCAGATTTATCGCCGATTCTATAGGGAGCTGTGTTAAATTGATGATGCAACTTTCCAAAAACTGCTGTGTGCCACCCTCTATCAACTAACGTTTGAGTAATTGTTGGGACATCTTGAGAAAGAATCATACCGTTGCTTCGAACTCCATGTACATTAGGGTATAATCCCGTTAACAATGTTGCTCTGTTTGGCATACACATAGGGTTTGTACAAAATGCGTTTGTAAATCGAACTCCTTCGCTTGCCAATCTATCCAAGTTCGGAGTTTTTAACATTTTATTTCCAGAACAACTCATGTGGTCATATCTATGTTGGTCGCTAATGATAAATAAAACATTCATTTTTTCTTTCATTTTACACCTAAATAAGATTTAAACTAAAGACAATATAAATCTATATCTACTTCTTTCATAGTGTTTAGATGTGTGACAAATTTAAGTTATAAAGTAAAAAACCAGCGCCAAGGTTCCTAATACGAAGATTACAATTCCAACAGCCCTTCCCATCGTTTTAGCAGATAATTTTTGAATATATGTAGAGGCAATTATGCCAGATGTAATTGAACCGATTGCTAGATAAAACGAAAGTTCGAAATTAAAAAAGAATCGTCCTTTAATAGTAATACCGAAAATTTGGTAAAATGAGAAAGTACACAAGCCAATTATCATGCTCAGAATTAGAGCTGTACCAACTCCTTTTTTAAGAGGGTATCCATAGATTACAACTAGTGCTAACACAAAAACTAATCCAGAACTTGCTCCAAATAACCCTGAATTGATCCCAACAAAAATACCAAAACCAATCGCTAAAATATAGTACATTCGTGAGCCACGCGATATAAATCCTTTAATAGTATCTGTTTCAGATGTTAACTGCTCGTCGATCTTTTTATTTAATTCGGTTAGCTCTTCTTCACTTTTTCCTTTTTTTACCGTTTTACTTGCCCAGTTCTGAGCCATTTTTTTAACAGATTCGTATGTAGGAAAACCCCTCTTTAGAAAGATAACCCCTAAGAACATAATGAAAATTGGAACAAACCACCCGTAAATGGAACCTAGAGGTGTTGTCATTAAAATAAAAACACCGAAAAAGGTGGTAACTATACCAATAACGATTATTAAAAAGATATCTAACCTTAATTTAAATTGTTTTTTTCTAAAATATCCTATTGATACAGCGGCAGATGTAAGCAAATCATTTAATAGATTTATTGCAATAGCTAAAAACACATCCCCAGTGAATAACAGAACAATAGGAAGTACAATTCCTAATCCAGTTTGACCAATAAAGCTTATACTTATTCCTACGAGTGCACCGATTGAAATTAAGATAACTATTTGATAAATTTCTAATACCATAGTTAATTCACTCCATAATTCCTTACTAATATTTATTATTCTACTAGGTCTTATTTATATCTTTAATAATAAGTAAAACTGAAACCATTAAATCGTTTAAGCATAATTTTTTTATAGTAAAATATCCATGATTATTAGGTTCTAAAACCTTAGGATAGATCGCTTAGCATGTTGAGGAATGGTTATGTATTTAGGGACTAGTTCTCTAAGTTGATCTTGAGAAAAACCTGCTCGCCAGAGCCAATAGATTTTGAACCACAAATACACAGATTTGAAGAAACCATAAGTTTCAAATCGTCTAGTGGATGTTTTTACTGGTGTGCGAATATACGCTATTTTCTTCTTATACTTTATTTTTTTTAAAAAATCTCTTTCAATTTTTTTCGAATATTTTAGTAGTCTCCTGCTTAAATCAAAATCCTCGCAAATCCACATAGGAGAAAATCCATTTAGTTGATCAAATATTTCTCGTCTAATGAAAAAGGCATTATCCCCAGGAAATTCTTTAATCAGATGCGTTAACCAATTTCCAAATCCTTGCCAAAATTTTACGGAGAAATCGAGAAAATTTGATAAGCTAATGTCTGGACTCCACTTCCAATGTTTCTTAAACGCACCTCCTAAAACTTTAGAATCTTGAAAAATTTTGACGATTCTTATTATTGCTCCTCTTGGTAATAACGTATCACCATGTAGAAATAGTAATATATCCCCCCTGGAAGCTTTCGCCCCAGCATTCAATTGCATATATCTTCCTTTTTGGGAATGAACAATTTTATCAGCAAACGCTTCAGCGAGCTCTAATGTACCATCAGTTGAGCCACCATCACTTACGATTACTTCTATAGGTAATTTCTTCCCCGTACTCATTAAAGCAGCCTTTTTAGATGAATTTATTGTTGATTCAAGATTTTCTACTTCATTTAATGTAATAATTATTATACTAACTAGCATTGGAATCACTTGGTTTATATTTACCTATTGTGCGATCTCTAGTTTTACCCTTAATTTCCTTGATATAAAGCCCAAGAGATTCTATCGCCTTAATAGTATAATGTGGATAATGAAAATTATCATTATTCTCTGCTATTTTTAATACTTCAATAAAAGCAAGAAGTGAAACCAAATCCTCTTCAATATCTATGTCAACTAAGGGTGTTAACAAATATAGCTCGATCTCTTCTAACTTACAAAATTTAGCAATTTGAATAATTTCAACTCCATCCGTAAACAGTTTAAATTTTCTAAACCAACTTGGAATAAAACTTCGAGAAAGTCCAACCAAATAGACACCACCTTCTCCAGCAGGTCCGATCACGATATTGTTTAAATTTTCCTTTAAGTTAAGGTGGGTAAATGCTGAATTAATTAATGAAGACGGCATATAGGGTAAATCTGCTCCAAGAACGACTATAAAATCATTTCCATTATCGATCGATGCTTGTACAACTGATTCAAATCTCTCATCAAAAGATGATCCTTGTTGTAGATGATAACTTATAGGTATCGTTAAATCATGAGTTTTTTGGATTGAATCAACAATCTTCTCTAATTTGTTAAAACTGTGCTCAGGATAATATCCGATTTCAATAATATTAGCTTTACTTCGAGAAGCTATGATAATTGTATCCTTTAACATTGCTTCCGCTATTAAATTAACTTCACTATCAGATAATATTGTAGTTTGTGAAAGCCTAGTCTTTACAAATCCGATAGCGGGTACTTTTGAAAAAATAAGTACGGATTTTTTCATCATCATAAAAAAAAAAAATTAATTTATTGAATTTATGGTTTTTTTGCTATCCAAAGTCCTCTTCCTACTTTTTTGTTATGGGCTGCCTGTTGCCATGCGATGACACCCTTTTCTGCAGCTGCATAGAGCTCGACGCCAAAACCAGCCTCAATATCCGGTTTAGCTTTTTGAAGTATATTTAAATAAATATCCATGTGATTTGCAAAGTCTTCTTGAAGATCCACCTTTTCAACCAATTCATAACCTGTAGCCTTTATTAACTCAGCATATCCGTTTAAAGTTTGTAAATTGGGAAATACCATAAACTCCATCAAAATGTCAGATTCCTCTTCTGATACGCTTACGGAACCCCATATCCAATCAGTAAATGCTAATGTACCTCCTGGTTTTAACACGCGCCATGTCTCTTCTATCAGACGTACCTTATCACGTATATAGCACCAAGCGTCCTGGCCCCAAACAACTTCAAATGAGTTTAAATGAGCTGGGATATCGAGTCCAGATCCAATTCTGTATTCGATCTTACTTGCGTAGGGTTTTCCTTCAGTTCTTTTTTTTGCTTCCAACACCATCTCTGGAGTAATATCAAGACCTACTACTTTTATTCCATATTTTTCAGCTAAATGTCTTGCAGGACCTCCCAATGCAGAACAAATATCTAGTAAAGCAAAATTTTGCCCTGCCTTATCAATTTCTGCTTTTCTAGCAAGTAAATCAGTTTGTTCTGGACCACCCACATGTATTTGCTCCCCCATAAGTAATTCCCAGAGTTTTCCACCAGGTCCAGCATACACTTCACTAACATCATTAACACTAAAGTCATATCGTTTATGATCAACCATTGAATTTTTTCCTCGTATTATTTTTATATAGATTGTATCTAAAAGTTAGAACATGTCAATAATATATTATTTATGATAAATTTAAAGCCTAAAATCATTCTTCTACCGCTTTTTTTGATTTAGCTGAGAATTGAAAACACTTTGGATCCGCCGCCATAATGTCTCCATTATAATAATAGGCACTACTCCGGCAACCAAAACAATTTGAATTATTTGAACAAGAACCACAGTTTCCTGGTAATTTTGAAGGATCTCTAAAATCTAACATCAGCAAACGTTGTTTAGTTTTTTCTACAAGAAATTCTAAGCTTTCATCGTGAACATTTCCAAATTCTTTAGTTCTTATAACTGAGCAAGGCACTAACCAACCTTCAGCAGTAACACATACAACCGTTCCGCAATAAAATTTTGAAACATCCATTGGGCCACAAGAGGATTCGTCAGGATAATTAATTCGATCTCTATGTTCGTAAGCATCTTTAATCTGTTCATTATTCGGTTCCCAAGAAGGATTGCCAGTATTGTGAATTACAGGATTAAAGAGCGTCAAACAAGTTTTAATTCCAAATTTTTCTTGGAAATATGAAATCATAGCTTTCGCATCTCCATTTGATAGAGGTGTGGTATATGTGATGCAATTTACAATTGCCCCTGGACTTTTTCCAGCTTCCATCGTGTTTTTTATCCCTTTTAAAATAAGATTTATATTATCGGAGGTATTTTCGTATTGTTTTCCTCCATGCATTAGGTTATACAGGTCAGTATCAAGAGTATCCAAGTGAGTAGATATAAATCCTTTATCTGATACTTCAACTGCCTTCCGTGCAACTTCAGGATTTGCTAAGGGTATTCCACTAGTCCATATGTTATTAACCAACCCTAGATCAGAAGCGTATTTGCATAACTCATACCAATCTTTTCTTACAAGAGGGTCACCACCTAACCAATCAATCATTTTTACTCCCATTTCTGCAGCAGAATCTAGCAAGCTCCGGATTTTGTCAGATTTTAAGCCTTCTGAGCTATCCGGTAAACTACCTGCGTAACAGTAATTGCATAATTGTGGACATTTTAATGTAGATTCGATCTGTAATATATATACTCTACCGTCTTCATAGTACTTCTTCTGGAGTTCAATTTCTGTTGCCATTCCAGCGTGAGCCATTGGAATATCTTCTTTTGACATTTTTCACTCTTTAGATAGTAATTTGGTTCAATTATAATTGAAATAATTTAAAAATGTAAATTATTAAAAACCAATTGTTAATTCTTGAATTAGTAAAGCTATTAAGGAGGACCCCATACAAACAAACACCCACCAAAAACTAAGTTTTGGCCATGGTTTGTTTTTATAGTTGTAGCCCATTTTGACTTGTTCATATAATACTATGGCAGCCCAAGCAAGTAAGGTTATATCAAACGCCCAAGTAGCAAATTCAAGGCTTTCAGGGGGTAGATTAACCAAATATCCTGCATATGTGCCAAATCCTAGAAGTTGATGTTCTAAGGGTAAACGCCCAATTAAAAAAACTAAACTGATATGTGCTAGAAGTACCCAAGTAAACACCATAGTATGAAGATTGATCCAATTCCAAGTTTTAGGCTTTAGTTTTTCTATCAAGAACTTCTTACCTTTAATTTTTTCAGTTATTCCAATAAATACCCACAGAATTGCGATAAAAGCAGAAACATATGTAAGAATAAGCGTATTAAATGAACCGCTTGCGGTCACTGGTAGCATAAAAGCTTGAAAAACTATTATAATCCGTGATACAGCACTTTTATAATACCACGCTGCACCGATATTCAAAATCACTATAGTATATACCCAATTATGAGCCCATCGCATATCTTGGTTAAATGCATCGAAAGCAAAAGGCATAAGCCACCAAACCAAATACGACATACCCATTATGATAATACCTAAACCTGGGCCGATTAGATATTTATTTGTATTTTGTTCTTCTTTTGTAGTATTTTTATTATCTTCAGTCATACTTTTTTCACCTATCAATTTGAGAGATACATTTCTTATTTGTAGTTTATTAATATTATCATTTGCTAAACAAAATCAAAAATTACTATTTTTTCTTAGATTTAAAGTTACTTTCTAGAAATAATTAATTGAAAAAATTTGAAGATTTTTTTATCAAGGATGATTTGGTCAATAGGATTAAATTTAACATCTTTTAGTTCATTAAATATATTTCTTTGCATCTCTGATGAGTGAGACAATATTTTCTCCCAAAAACCTAAATAGAAGTTGTAAAAAATCCGAAGTTTAGGTTCTGAGGGCTCGTGATGTTCGAAAATAAAAAGAT
>Ga0114922_10003069_pt1 | contig 15576 bp, 14 predicted proteins | sample AartaG_FD_100975 | JGI IMG/M metagenome (GOLD analysis project Ga0114922, IMG submission 100975) | Deep subsurface microbial communities from Aarhus Bay to uncover new lineages of life (NeLLi) - Aarhus_00045 metaG | ecosystem: Environmental > Aquatic > Marine > Oceanic > Sediment | place...
CGGCAACCGGGCCATCCGCATCGGCGATTGGAAACTCGTCTCCGCCGGCCGTCGCGGGCCGTGGGAACTGTACAACCTCGCCACCGACCGATGCGAGTCAAGGAACCTGGCAGCCGCGCATCCCGACAAAGCCCGCGACCTGTCCGGCGCGTGGCAGCGCCACGAGACGCAGTTCCGCCAGATGGCCGCCTCCGACGAGTGGCGAGAGTCGGCAGAAGCGTCTGGAGACCCCGCACGCTGAATTCCGCCGGAAGCGGAACTGGACCCCTGCCTGAAATCTGCTATACTGCGCCGGTCGGACGGAACCACACTCTGGGAAGGAGTTATCGCTGATGAGACCTGTGAAACCAGCCGTGCAAGACAGGCCGACGAAGGCGGGGGCCGTGCCGAGGCGCCGGTTCCTGAAATCCGCCGTGGCGGCGGGAGCGGGACTGATCGTGCTGCCGAGCGGCACGCTCTCGGGCGCAGGCGCGCCGAGCAACAAGTTGAATATCGCCATGATCGGCACGTGGGGCCGGGCCGGCGCCCACTTCCGCACCGTGATGAAAGAGAACGTCGTGGCCCTCTGCGACGTGGATGAGCATCACCTGGCCTCGGCCGTCAAGAAGTTCCCGAAGGCCAAGACCTACGTCGACTGGCGCAATTGCCTCGACCAGAAAGGCCTGGACGCCGTGATCTGCTGCACCACGGACCACACCCACGCCTTCATCGCCAACTGGTCGCTGAACCGCGGCCTCCACGTCTACTGCGAGAAGCCGCTCGGCAACAGCGTCGAGGAAACACGCGTGGTGCGGGCGAACTACCTCAAGAACAAGAACAAACTGGCCACCCAGGTCGGCACCCAACGCCACGCCATCGAGAACTTCAACCGCGTCCGCGAACTCGTCCGGGACGGCGCCATCGGCGACCTCAGCGCCGCCTACGCCTGGGGCAACCGCCAACTTCGCCGGCCCGGCTACCTGCCCGCGCAGGGCGAGCCCCCCAGCCACCTGCACTACGACCTCTGGATCGGACCGTCGCCCTTCCATCCGTACAACCCCGGCTACTTCAAGGGCGGCCCCGGCATGAACTGCCTCAGTTGGAACATGTTCTGGGACTTCGGCTCCGGCCAGGTGGGCGACATGGGCAGCCACACGATGGACCTGGCGTGGAATGCGCTCGACGCCGACCTCCCCACCACCGCCGAAGGCGAGGGAGAGAAGTTCAACCCCGACGTCAGCCCGGTCGAGTTGCACATGTCCTGGGACATCCCCGCCAACGACTGGCGCCCCGCCATCCGCCTGCATTGGTATCAGGGCGGCCCCATGCCCAAATCGCCAAAGAACTATGTTGATCTCAAGAAGATCGGCCACGGCGCCATGTTCAAGGGGTCCAAGGGATTCGTGGTGGCCGACTTCAGTTCGCGCATCCTGATGCCCTACGGCAAAGAGTCCGACCTGACCTACTACAAGCCGCGCACCAAGGACACCGTCCTGCCACCGTTGGGCCACTTCCAGGAAGAATGGACGAACGCATGCAAGGGAGACCTCAAGACCTCCTGCAACTTCGACTACGGCGGCAAACTCATCGAGATGATGCTCCTCGGCCTGGTGGCCTATCGCGTCGGCAAAAAACTCCAGTACGACGGCAAGACCGGCCGCACCAACGACCCCGAGGCCAACGCCCTGCTCAGCCTCAAGTACCGCCCCGGCTGGACGCTCGATGGATAGCAGCCAACGGCACCGGCGCTGAGTGAAAGAGTAAAAGGGAGTAAAAGTAAAAGGGGACATTCTGCTTTTTCGGGCCCATCCGCAGTAAGCGTGTGCGCCGAGGGCGAGGCGCCGCCTCACCGCGACCGTACGGGCAGGGACACGCGGCCGCCGATCAGACGCTCGAAATCATACGTCTGCCGCGCCGTCTCCAGCAACTCGGCCCAATCGAGGTCGCGCTTCGCCGTGGCGACCGTGCGGCCGCCCAGGGTGATGCGAATGGGGCGCGAGAAGTCGAGCCGGTCGGCGGCCAGGGCCACGTCCACGCTTTTCACATTCCGCATAAAGACGGCAATAAGGTTCTTGCCGGGCGGCATGCGAACCGTGAGTTCGAACCCGTCGCGTTTCCACAGGGCCCGTTTGGCCTTGGCCAGGTCTTCCTTGCGGGCGATGCGCAGGACCCGCCGCTTTCGGAAATCGAATTCCTCCTTCGCGACGGCCGTCGCCCGAACGTAATACGCCCGGCCCTGGTACAGACGGTGGAAGATAAACTTGCACTCGGCCGGGAACGGGTCGCGGCGAACGGTTTCGAGGAAGGTGCGGATCGTCTCTTTCTTCAGTTTCAGACCGTGGCCCTGGCCGGCGTACTCGATGCCCTCGAAATGCCTCGCCCGCAGGCGTTTCATCTCCGCCGCCGCCTCGCGCGACAGGGTGTTGATGCCCTTCGTCTGGCCCGGCGTGGTGTCCTTCTCGCCCCAGTGCGCCTGAATCGCCAGGTTCAGCACGTTCTGAAGGTAAAACGTGACGGCGTGCGACCCGGCCTCCGTGAGCGGCCAGGAGGCCATCGGCACGGCCCCCGCCCATTCGCCCGGCGAGAACAGGATGGTGCCCCACGTGGTGTACCCGCCTCGCGAGTAGCCGCCGAGGATCGTCCGGTCGGAATCGACGTTCGCGCGACGGCGGACGTCGGCCAGCACGTGCAGCGGATACTCGATCGTCAGCCGCCCGGCCTCGTACACGCCGCCCTGGGGCGAGTCGGGGCCGGCGATGAGGTACTTCTCGGCGTCGGCCCCCAACTGGTGCTCGAAGAATGAGACCGCCTTCTCGCCCGATCCGCCCGTCCCGTGCGTCGAGACGACGAGCGGCCACCCCTTCGGCGCGTTCCCCTGGTACCCCTGCGGAACGCGAAGCGTATAGCGGATCGGCGGGATGCCGTCTGCCCCCGGCGTCTGAAACGTGTGCCGCCCGGGCCCCAGATCCGGCCGCGGGGCACACCGGTGAAGCATCGCCTTGACCTCATCCCACGCCTTCGGTGCCACGGCGCCGAACTCGGCAGCACGACGTGCGCGGCGCGCGGCATCGTCCTCGGCGAAGAACGCACGGAGCCTGGCCTCGGCTCCGTCCGGCTGGACCTCGGCGCCGATGCCGATGCCGGTCCAGAGCAACACCGGCACGCACAGGAACCACACGCGCGTCGGCATGACAAGTCTCCACAACCGCGCGCTCTTGGCCGCAGCGCCGGGTGCCGAGTCATCCGAGCGACGCCGCCAGCACGTCGGCGATCCGTTCGGCCGCGCGGCCGTCCCACTTCTCGGGCACCCCGCACGTGAACCCCTCGCGCGAGACCACGCCGCGATAGGCCGCCAGAATCCGCTCCGGGTCGGAACCCACGACCTGGTTGCACCCCACGTCCACGGTCACGGGCCGCTCGGTGCCGGCGCGGAGCGTCAGGCACGGCACCTTGAGGATGGTGGCCTCTTCCTGGATGCCGCCCGAATCGGTCAGGATCAGCCGCGCCTCGGCCATCAGCGCCAGGAACTCGAGGTATCCGAGCGGTTCGAGCAGCCGAATGCCGCCCAGGCGGTCGGCGTTCTCGTCGCCCAACAGGCCGAAGCGGCGAAGCGTTTTGCGGGTACGGGGATGGACGGGGAAAACGACGGGCAGGTCGTCGGCAATCTGCCGGATGACCCCGATCAGCCGCGTGAGCGTCTCGGCGTCGTCCACGTTGCCCGGCCGGTGGAGCGTCAGCGGGACGTAGCAGCGCGGCTCCAGGCCCAACCGCTGGAGCACGCCGCACCCGCGCGCCTTCTCCAGGTTCCCGAGCAGGGCGTCGATCATGACGTTGCCGACGAAGTGCACCTTGTCATCGGGTACGCCCTCGCGCCGCAGGTTCCGGGCGCCGCTCGGCTCGGTGACGAAGAGGAAGTCGCTGATGGCGTCGGTCAGCACGCGGTTGATCTCTTCGGGCATCTCGCGGTCGAAACTGCGAAGGCCCGCCTCAACGTGCGCGACGGGCACGTGCATCTTGACGGCAACCAGGGCGCAAGCGATGGTCGAGTTCACGTCGCCGACAACCAGGACGAGGTCGGGCCGATACGCGTCCACGACCGGCTCGAAGCGCGTCATGATCTGGGCCGTCTGCGCACCGTGGCTGCCGGAGCCCACCTCCAGGTTGATGTCGGGCCGCCGAATACCCAACTGATCGAAGAAAACGTCGCTCATCCGGTCGTCGTAGTGCTGGCCCGTATGGACGAGGACGGCCGACATCCGGGGCCGCTTCTCGAACGCCGCCATCAGCGGTGCGATCTTGACGAAGTTCGGCCGGGCCCCGGCCACGTTCAGAATCGTGATGGTTCCACCCTCACTCAAGGCCACCGTCCTCCAGGCTCAGCCTGCTTCAATCCGCAAGCGCAGGCACTGGCTGATGAGGTGTTCCAGCACCAGGTGCAGGTCTTCGACGTAACCGTAGTTGCGACTGGCGACGGTGACATCGGCGTCAACCATGTCCTTCAGTTGGCCGCCGCCGAAGCCGATCAGGCCGACCGTGGCCGCCCCGTGGTCTGCGGCAAAACGGACGGCATCCAGGATGTTGGGCGAGTTGCCCGATACCGTCATCGCGACGACCACGTCGCCCGCCTCCAGGAACGCCTCCATCTGCTTCGTGAACACTTTCTCGTAGGCGATGTCGTTGCTGACGGCCGTCATCACCGCGACGTTGTCGGTCAGGCTGATGGCCCGCACCGGCGGGCGGCCCTCGACGGCGCAGCCTTTGACGAGGTCGCACATCATGTGGCTGGCGGTGGCGGCGCTGCCCCCGTTGCCGATGATGAAGATGCGGCGGCCGTCGCCGTACGCCGCCCAGAGGATGTCGATGACGCGGCTGACGGCCTCGGCGTCCACCTCATCGAGAACGGCGCGAAGGCCGCTGAGGTACTCCCGTACAAACGGATCGGCCATCGTCGGTCACGCTCCCACGCAGGTCATCGTCAGAACCCCGAGGCGCCCGGCCAAGCAACGCTTCCGCGCCGTTCACCCCACGCCTGCCCTCCCCGCCGACACAGCGAAAGTAAGTGAACCCACAGGGGCAGGCAAGCGTTTTCCACGGCAACCGGCACGCCGGTGGGGGGGGGCAGCAATTCCGTTCGGTCGCAGGCGGTTGTAGCGCCGGGCTTTATGCCCGGCGGCCGTTGGCGGCGGCACCGCCCAGGATGCGCCGGGGATAAACCCCGGCGCTACGGCCAAGCCGCAGGAAATCGTCCCATGCCAGAAATCGTTGCCCCCCCCCCCGAAACCGCACCACCGAAAACGGTTTCGGCACGGGCGTGAATCTGGTAGACTGTTCCACTTGCTCCAGGGGTGTTGTGGACCGGTAGGGAGAACGTCGTGCAGCCATTGAAGATGCAGCCGGTCTTGAAGGAGGTCATCTGGGGCGGACACCGTCTGGCCGACCTGCTCGGCAAGCCGCTCCCGGAAGGCAAGCCTATCGGCGAATCCTGGGAACTGGCCGACCACCCGCACGGATGCAGCACCGTCGCCGACGGGCCGCTTGCCGGAAAGACCTTGCGATGGATCCTCGAACGCCACGGCGAGGCGATCCTCGGAAACCGGACCCCGGCAAGCCACGGTACCGCCAGGTTCCCCGTTCTCCTCAAGTTCATCGACGCATCCGAACGGCTCAGCGTTCAGGTTCACCCCGACCACGGTGACGCCGCCCTCCATCGCGGCGGCGAGAGCGGCAAGGCCGAGTGCTGGGTCATCCTCCACGCCGACCCCGACGCCTGGGTCATCGACGGTCTCCGCGACGGCGTGACCCGCGACGCCTTCGCCGCCGCCGTCAAGGACGGAACCGTCGAGGACCTGCTGACGGTCCGCCCCGTCAAGGCGGAGGACGTCATCTGGATCCCGGCCGGGCACGTGCACGCGGCGGGGCCGGGCATCGTCTTCGCGGAAGTTCAGCAGACCTCCGACGTCACGTACCGCGTCTTCGACTGGAACCGGCCCGGCCTCAACGGCAAACCACGCAAACTGCACGTGGCCGACGCACTCGAAACGATCAACTTCACGGGCGAGGAGCCCGACTCGGGCGGGCGCGGCAGAACGGCCAACGAAACCGGGCTCTTGATCGACCATCTCATCGATTGCCATGCCTTCAGCCTCAGTCGGATCCAACTCGACGGGCGGCCCTGGGCCGCCGAGACGGGCGGCGGGTACACGGCCCTGATGGTCCTCGCCGGCGCCGCGCGGCTCGTGGCGGGGGACGTGGCGATGCCGCTCCGGGCCGGCGACACCGTCCTGGTCCCCGCCGACGCCGCCGAGTACGTCTTCGAGGCCGCAGAGACACTGACGGTTCTTGCGGCGGCGCCCCCGGGCAACGCTCCGACTCAGTAGGACGGCCATGGCGCTCCAGCGGCTTCAGAAACTCCTGGCCCGAGCAGGCGTGGCCTCCCGCCGGGCATGCGAACAACTCATCGCCGACGGCCGCGTCACCGTCGACGGCAACGTCGTCACGACGCTCGGCACCAAGGCCGACCCCAAGGTCCAGGATGTCCGCCTCGACGGTCGTCGGCTTCGGCCCCAACGCCTGGAGTACTGGATCCTCAACAAACCGAAGGGCGTCGTCTGTACGAACGACGATCCGGCCGGGCGGCGGCGGCCGGTGGACCTCATCCCCGGCACGAAGGCCCGCCTGTTCCCGGTCGGACGGCTCGACGCCGACTCCAAGGGCCTGCTCCTCATGACCAACGACGGCGAGTTCGCCAACCGCCTGACCCACCCGCGGTACGGCGTCGCGAAGACGTACCTGGCCACGGTCGGCGGGTGCGTCACGGGCAACGACATCCGCCACATGCTCCGGGGCGTCCGCCTGGCCGAGGGACCGGCCCGGACCGCTGACGTGCGAGTCGTCAAACGCGGACGGACCCGCTCGACGGTGCGCATCACGCTGCGCGAAGGCCGCAACCGACAGATCCGCCGCGTGCTGGCGCGGCTGGGGCATCCCGTTCGCGACCTCGTCCGGACGCGGATCGGCCGCATCGCCGTCCGAGGATTGCGCGTCGGTGGGGCTCGACGCCTGACGGCCGACGAGGTACAATACCTCAAGACGTTGTCCGTCGAAGCCAAGCCGGAAGCCGGGCCGCGCACGCCGACGGCGCGCCGGACGGCACCCCGCGGCAGGGCCTCGGCCGGGCGCGCCGCGGCGAAGCAAACTCCCACAGGCGCCCGCAAGCAAACGAAACGGAGTCAATCCAAGCATGACACAGATGGAACTGGCAAGGCAGGGAAAGGTCACCGACGCCGTGAGGCAGGTAGCCGAGGCGGACGGACGCGACGCCGAGACGGTCCGCCGCGACGTGGCCGACGGCCGCGTGGCCATTCCCCTCAATAAGAACCGCCGCGCCCACACCGTCATGGGAGTCGGACGCGGGCTGCGCGTCAAGGTCAACGCGAACCTGGGCACGAGCCCCGATTACGCCGACGTCGAGATGGAACTGGCCAAACTCGATGCCGCCCAGAACGCGGGCGCCGACGCCGTCATGGACCTCTCGACGGGTGGCGACATCGCCGACATCCGCCGCCGCCTCATGGACGCCTGCGACCTGACCGTCGGCACGGTGCCGATCTATGAAGCGGCCGCCGCTGCCGCACGCGCCCACGGCAACATCGCGAAGATGACCGCCGACGATATGCTCGCAAGCGTCCGCCGCCACGGCGAAGACGGCGTGGATTTCGTGACGGTCCACTGCGGCGTGGCCCGCCGGATCGTCGAATCCGAGGCCCTGGCGCGCCGCGTGTGCGGCATGGTGAGCCGGGGCGGGACCTTCCTGGCACACTGGATCCGCACGCACGGCCAGGAGAATCCGCTGCTCGAACGGTTCGACGAACTCCTGGACATGGCCCGCGAGTTCGACGTGACCCTGAGCCTCGGAGACGGCCTGCGCCCCGGGGCGATTGCCGACGCCATGGACGCCCCCCAGGTCGAGGAACTCATCATCCTGGCGGAACTCGCCCGACGGGCCGTCGACGCCGGCGTCCAGGTCATCATCGAAGGACCGGGCCACGTGCCGCTCGACCAGGTCGAGGCCCAGGTCCGGATGCAGAAAGAGCTGACGGGCGGTCTGCCGTTCTACGTGCTCGGCCCGATCGTCACGGACGTGGCCCCCGGTTACGACCACATCACGAGCGCCATCGGCGGGGCGGTGGCGGCGATGGCCGGCGCCGACTTCCTCTGCTACGTGACGCCGACCGAGCACCTGGGCCTGCCGCGCCCGGAGGATGTCCGCGAAGGCGTCATCGCGGCGAGAATTGCCGCACACGCCGCCGACGTCGCACGCGGACGCGACGACGCCCGCGCCTGGGACCGACGACTGAGCCTGGCTCGCGGCCGACGCGACTGGCAGACCCAGATGGCCGAGGCGATCGACCCCGCACGGGCCAGGCAACTCCGCGACGAACGCCGACCCGAACACGGCGACGTCTGTTCCATGTGCGGCGACTACTGTGTGTTCAAGGTGCGCGAGGAGAAGGAGCCGAAGCAGCCATGAGGCCCGACCCTCTCGTCAGAGCGACGCTTGCACTCGGGTTGGCCTTCCTGGCGGCGGGCTGCGACGGCGACGAGGCCGAACCCGACCCGGCGGAGGGGCCGGACGTGTTGATGCTGTTCCGGTTCGAGCAGTTCACGTCGGCCGACCGGACCGACGGCGGGGAAATCACGCTCCGGTCTCTGGCCGGCAAGGTCGTGCTCCTCAACCTGTTCGGCACGTGGTCGGCGCCGTGCCGACGCTCCACGCCGCTCCTGGTGAGCCTGTACGAGCGGTACCGCGAGCAGGGCTTTGAGATCCTCGCGCTCGCCTACGAGCAGACCCGGGACGTGACGCAGACGAAGCGTGCGGCCGAGGCGTATCGGAGCGAGTTCAGCGTCCCGTACGTCCTGGCCGTCGGCAGCGACGTCCTCTGGAAAGAACTCCGGCAGAACGCGAGGGTCGTGGGCGACATGCCGACCTTCGTGCTCATGGACCGGCAGGGCGTTGTCCGCGACCTGTTCGAGGGGCTCCCGCCCGGCCGCGAAGCCGTTCTGGCCGACCGCATCGAGCGACTCCTCGCCGAACCGTACGTGGCCGTGCCGGGACAGGACGAATAGATCAGGTCACGTTCGACTGTGGCAAGGCATCGCCAGGAGAAAGAGGAACTCGGCGTTGCCGCCGCCCCCTCGAAGCGGCGAGGGCGTTTCTCCGAGCCGTTCCAGGCCGGCCTCCTGCACGTCGATGCACACGCGCGCCAGAACGGCCTCCAGATGGCGTTCTGGGACAACGCCGGCCTCGCGCTCGGTTTCGGCGGCCTCGTACTGGGGCTTGACGAGGGAAATGATGCGGCCGTCGGTCTTGAGCAGACGCCGCGCCGCCGGCAGAACGTGCCGCTGCCGCGTCCACCCGACGTCGATCGTCACGAGGTCCACCGGCTCGGGCAACTCCACGTGCATGGCGTTCGTCCGCTCCATGACGACGACGCGCGAGTCCTTGCGCAGCGTCCACGCCAGCGTGCCGTAGGAGGTGTCGATGGAGTAGACGCGGGCGGCGCCGCGAGCGAGCAGGCAATCGACAAAGCCGCCCTGGTGGCTGCCGAGGTCGGCGCACGTGGCGCCGGACGGATCGACGGCGAACGCATCGAGGGCGTGCTCCAGTTTCAGCCCGGAACGCGTGACGTACTTGTCCTCACCCGCCTCAGCCATGCGTTCCCCTTTGCCTGTGGGCGCATCCATTGTACGCCCCGAAGACGACGCGGTCCAACAGGCTCGCATTTCCTTGCAACGGACGCGGGGCCGGTGCTACCATGTAAGGGTTCAAAAACCGTGATCCAGAAAGGGAGATACCGATGAGGCGAGTCCTGCTTGTGGCGATTCTGGCGATGGTCGGGGCGGCCGGGTGCGCCTCGGGCCTGAAGCAGGTCTACCACACCGCTGCCGGGGCCAGCGCGCGGTACTACGAGGTCAAGAGCGTGGGCGGCCCGAACGCCCTCGACCGGTTCGCGGCGGTTGGCGTCGAGCGTTTCGACACGTCGGCGATGCTCGGGGCGGTTCCGTCGAGTCTTGCCAACGTCGTGCAGACGGCGGTTGTGAAGCGGCTGGTCGAGACGAAGATGTTCAGCAGCGTCACCAAGGGCGCGCCGGCCGCGGGCGGACTGCTGATTCGTGGCAAGTTCATGGACTTCGACCCCGGTGGCTCGGCCCTCAGGGCCGTCGGCTTCGGCGTCAATCCCTTCCTGACGGCACAGGTCCAACTCATCGACACCGCCTCGAACCGTGTCATGGGCGTGGCCATGGTCACCGGTACCGTCAAGAGTGCCGTCCGCACCGGCAGTGCGGAGGTGGCCGACGGGCTGGGCAAGGCGGTCAAGGGAGTCCTCGAACAGCACCACACGAAGCGGGAATAGCACACGCCGCGCACCCACCACCTCGCACCGTCCGGGGAACGTCAGGGCCGCACGCAGCCGGAGTCCGCCGTTGATCCGGCGGCCGACCTCGAGCAGCCCTGTCTTGGCATCCCGCAGCGCCTACCGCGCGTACGCGTTCCTGAGAAGGGCCGACCGATACAGGTGAGCGAGGGCGCCGGCCAGTGCGGTTGCGGCGTCGTGGTCGGTCGCGTCAAGGGCGGTTCCATCGGTCTTGCCCGACAGGCAGAGGATGCCGAAGGTGGTGTCGTCATGGCGGACGGGCACGCAGAGCAGCCCGGCCGGGGGCGCGCCGGCCGTGCCGGCCTCGACGAGGAGGGTCTCGCCGGTTCGCGAAACGCGTTCGGCCGCGGCCCGTTCGGCCTCGATCCCCGCCAAGCCGCCGAGGTCGGTTTCGCCGAACGCCGCAACGAGTTCCGGGCCGCCGGTCTCGGCGCCGCAGGAGAACACCCGCCCTTGCCGCGCGCCGAGCCCCTGGAGAACCAGCATCGCCCCGTCGCGAAACAGCGGCTGCGGTTCGGATGTGGCCAGGCCCGCCAGGCCGCACGCGGTCCGGAACAGCCCGGCCGCACGTCCCTCCCGGACACGTGCGGCGGAGGTGGCCGGGGCAGGTTCAGTCTCCGGTCGCAGGAAGGCCGGCAGCCGACGGATGTCGTCCGGCAAGACGAAGTAGTCGGCGGCGCCGGCGGCCAGGAGCCGGCGTCCGAGGGGCTCGTCCTCGGGCGCGACGAGCAGGCAGACCGGCACGTCCGGCCGGCATCGCCGAAGGGCTGCCAGCACATCCTGCGCCGCGCCCGTGAGGTCCTCGAGATTGAGCAGGACGGCCCGGGGCGCCTTCCTGGCGACGGCCAGCATCGCGTCCATCGCCGCAGCGTGGGTCCGGACAGGCTGAACGAGACGCTCGACGACGGCGCGGCGGGCGGGGTCGCGGCAGAGGAGGAGGATCGTGCCGTCCGAGTCGGCGGTGTTGGTCGCGGACGGTTGGCCGGTCACGTGTCGCCCTCCTCGCCGAGCAGGACGCGCAGTTCGTCATCGGTCAGGTGGACCGTTCGGCCGCCGTTGGCCTGTTCAATTCTCCGGTCGCCGTCGAGGTTCCGGGCCTCATCGGGTGGCGTTTCTGTTTGAGGTTGCGGCTCGTGCCGAGGCTCCGGGGCGTTGTCCGTCGTTGTGGCGCCCGCGAGATACGACTCGATCGCCGGTGGAGTCGGCGGCGCCGGAGCGCGCGCGGTTGCAGGCTCGCGGGCCGGTAGCGGGGGCGCCGCATCGGACGGTGGACCGGCCGGTTCGGTCGCGGCTGCGGGTGCAGGTGGCGGCGATGAGAAGGCCGCTGCAAGGGGCGGCCGGCGGCGGGGCTGAATCAGAGGGGCCGGAACACGAGGCGCTTCGGGCGCTGCCTCAGACGCAGGCGGCGGCGGTGTCGGCACCGCAGCGGGCGAGGATGCACGCGGAGGCATCGCATCGGGTGCAGGTTCTGCCGGTCCAACCGCGGCTGCGGGTGCAGGCGGCGCGGGAGAGGGCGGTTCACGAGGCGGTGCAGGCGGCGTCGCGGCTGCAGGTTGCGCAGCACGAGACAAGGCAAGAGTCGCGAGAAAACGCGAGGCGTCTGCGGCCGTCGAGAGAACGATGTCGGCGCCCACGAGTTCGGCAATGCGGCCTTTGTACTCGAAGCCGGGAGCGTGGTACGCCACGACGACCGTGTCGGGCCACTCCCGGCGCACGAGGGGAATCAGCCGGAACTCGCCCGGACCGAAATGGTCAACACCCACGAGAATGTGGTCGACGGCCGCTGAAGCACGTTCGGCCTCCGCAACCACATCGTAGGCCGTGGGAACAAGGACCAGCCACACGCCGGCGTCACGAAGACCCCGGTCAAGCATCTCGGCAACCGCCGAGCCGGGCTGCTTCACCAGGACCGAGACGGGGGCGGTGGTGTTGGCGTCCGAGATTGTCTGACCCGCTACCATCCGTGCCATACGCCTACTATGGCTGATTTATTCGGGCGCGTCAAGGCAGCGTTTCATCATTGCGCGTGGCGGCTTGAGCGCGGGGTGGGAAATGGCTTGACAGGTCCGAAACCGAGCCCTATAAGGAGCGGACGATTTCGTGTCGGCATCTGCCGCACGGGCGGCCGTGCTCTGCGGTCAGGTGCGGTCCAATGCGCAGACGTGTTCCCGGGTAAGGAGACTGTTTGGATGGCGACCAACATCGGTATTAACGGTTTCGGCCGTATCGGCCGCATCGTGTTTCGGGCGATGTGGGCCCGGAAGGACGAGTTCCGTATCGTCGGCATTAACGACCTGGCCGATGCGGAGACGCTCGCCTACCTGCTGAAGTATGACAGCGTGTACCGTCAGTTCGACGCGGATGTCAGTGCCGACGGCGAGGCATTGGTCGTCGATGGGACAAGCATCCCCGTCTCAACTGAGAGGGACCCGTCGAACCTGCCGTGGGCCGACCGCCAGGCCGATGTGGTGCTCGAGTGCACCGGCGTTTTCCGGACCCGCGAGGGATGCGAGAAGCATCTGGCGGCCGGGGCGAAGAAGGTCATCCTGTCGGCCCCGCCCAAGGATGAGATCGACGCCGTCATCGTCCTCGGCGTCAACGACGAGGCGCTGGCGCCGGAGCACAAGATCGTCTCGAACGCCTCGTGCACGACGAACTGTCTGGCGCCGGTCGCCAAGGTGCTGCACGAGACGTTCGGCGTGAAGCGGGGCCTGATGACGACCTGCCACGCCTACACGAACGACCAGAAGATTCTGGACATGGTCCACTCGGACCTGCACCGGTCGCGGGCGGCGGCGCTCAACATCATCCCGACGACGACCGGCGCCGCCAAGGCCGTCGGCAAGGTCATCCCCGAACTGAACGGCAAACTGAACGGTTTCGCCCTGCGCGTGCCGACCCCGGTGGGCAGCATCGTGGACCTGACCGTCGAACTTGAGAAGGCGGCGACGGACGACGGCATCAACGCCGCCATGAAGAAGGCCAGCGAGGGCGGCCTGAAGGGCATTCTCGGCTACACCGAGGACCCGATCGTCTCCAGCGACGTCATCGGCACGACCGTCTCGAGCCTGTTCGATGCGGGCGCGACGATGGTCCTCGACGAGACGCTCGCGAAGGTCTGCTCCTGGTACGACAACGAATGGGGCTTCTCGAACCGGATGGCCGACCTCGCGGTCAAACTGGCCGCCATCTAAGACGCAGGCTCAGGGGAACACGGGGGCGGGCGTTCGGCTCGCCCCCGACCAGTGTCAGGCCGACAGGAGGTCTGCCGTGGCCAAACAGACGCTCGACCGGTTGGACATGAAGGGGAAGCGCGTCCTCATACGGGTCGATTTCAACGTGCCCCTCGATGAGAATCTGACCATCACCGATGACCGACGCATCCGCATGGCCCTGCCGACGATCCGGTGTGCCATGGAGGCCGGCGGCCGCGTGATCCTGATGAGCCATCTCGGACGGCCGAAGGGCCACGTCGATGCGAGACTCAGCCTGAAGCCGGCGGCGATGCGGGTGGGGGAACTGCTCGAATGCGACGTCGGCTTCGCGCCCGACTGTGTGGGCCCCGACGTGGAGAAGATGGCGGCCGACCTGACCGACGGCCGGGTGCTGCTCCTCGAAAACCTTCGCTTCCACGCAGGCGAAGAGAAGAACAACGCCGACTTCGCCCAGGCCCTCCGCAACCTGGCCGACCTGTACGTCAACGATGCCTTCGGGACGGCTCACCGCAAGCACGCGTCAACGTACGGCGCGGCGGCGCTGATGCCGGAGGGAACGCGGGCGATCGGGTTCCTCATCGAGAAGGAGTTGGCATTCCTGGGCGGGGCGATCGAGAACCCCGAACACCCGTTCGTGGCCGTCCTCGGTGGCGTGAAGGTGTCGGACAAGATCGGCGTTATCGAGAACCTCTGCAGCAAGGTGGACCGGCTGCTCATCGGCGGCGCCATGGCCTACGTCTTCATGGCGGCCCGTGGCGAGAACACCGGCAACTCCAAGGTCGAACGCGAAGTCGAGAAAAAGGGGAAGAAGAAGGACGTCGTCGCCCTGGCCGGGAAACTGATTGAGACCATCAAGGCCAGCAAGGCCGAGGTCCTCTTCCCGGTCGACCATCTGGTGGCCCGGCAACCCACGGCGGATGCCGAGACCGACGTCCAGAGCCCCGATATGGAGGACGGCTGGATAGGCCTTGACATCGGCCCCGAGACGATCCAGATCTACCGCGAGAAACTGGCCGACGCCAAGACGGTCATGTGGAACGGTCCGATGGGCGTCTTTGAAATGGCGCCGTTTGCCGAGGGCACCCGGGCCATCTGCGACGCTCTTGCCCAGGTCGACGAGGTGGGGACGGCCGTGGTGGGGGGCGGCGACACGGCTGCCGCTGTTGAGAAGTTCGGATTGACCGAGCAGATGACGCACGTCTCGACCGGCGGCGGTGCAAGCCTCGAGTTTCTCGAAGGCAAGCCCTTCGAGACGATTGAACTCATCGACGAGGCCTGAGGTTCCGCCCGAGCGCCTGCGGTGAAGCGATTCCGGAAAAGTTGGCGACCGGGCGGTTTGGCGCCGAACGGGGGTGCCGCGTGAAACGCTCGCTCCATCAGTTGCCGCGACCGGCGATTGCCCCGTCGATCCTGGCGTCGGATTTCGCTCACCTGGCCGACGAGATCGCCCGCATCGAGCAGGCCGGCGCCGACTTGCTCCATGTCGATTGCATGGACGGCCACTTCGTGCCGAACCTCACGATCGGACCCGTGGTGGTCGAGAAGATCCGGGCCGTGACGGACCTGTTCCTGGACGTCCACCTCATGCTCAGCGAACCCGCCCGGTACATCCAGGCGTTCGCCGAGGCCGGGGCAGACAACATCACGTTCCATGCCGAGGTGGCGAGCGAACCGGAGGCGCTGGCCGACCGCATCCATGAACTGGGCTGCTCGGCGGGCATCACCATCAATCCCGACGGGCCCCTCGACCGCGTGGAGCGGGCCGTGCCGCACATTGAGATGGTCCTGCTGATGACCATCTACGCGGGCTTCGGCGGGCAGGCGTTCCTGCCCGAGGTCTTGCCCACGATTCGGCAAGTGAGAGGATGGCTGACGAGCGAGCAGCGGCTCGAAGTGGACGGCGGCGTCTGCACCGAGACCATCGGCGAGGCGGCGGCGGCCGGGGC
>Ga0114922_10003071_pt1 | contig 15570 bp, 17 predicted proteins | sample AartaG_FD_100975 | JGI IMG/M metagenome (GOLD analysis project Ga0114922, IMG submission 100975) | Deep subsurface microbial communities from Aarhus Bay to uncover new lineages of life (NeLLi) - Aarhus_00045 metaG | ecosystem: Environmental > Aquatic > Marine > Oceanic > Sediment | place...
ATGGATTTGCGGTGAAGGATCACAGCTGCATCCATTGTGCCTTGCATCTACGGCAACCTCGACTCGTGAATAATCCAGGCAAGTTGACCTGATTCTTTTTACCACTCTTTTGGCAAAAAATGGCTTTCCTCTTAATATTTATATAAACTGAAAATCTTAAGTCTAAATGAGAAGTAATAAAATTTATGGAGGATGTCCTGTTTCGCTATAAGATCATCGCAATACTGGATGCCTGGTTTAATAATTTAAAGGGTGTTGGATGAAGCTGAGGGTATGGATTAAGCGACATTGAAGATTTAGCCTTCTGATGAGGCTTTTCGAGGAGACCCGGCGCAGCCGGGCTGGGAGCATGTCTGACCCACGGACGGGGGGAGTTGCGCAGCAGCCGAGAAAAACGAAGAAGAATGGCGTTATAAATCTGAAGCGAGCGTATCCATACTCTCAGCTTTATCTGCTTCTTATCTGCTTATTTCTTGTACGAGTATTCATTATTGCAAGGGACAGGAAGGGACTTACCCGTATCCATGCCTCCAAATAACTCCAAATTACAATTCAAATTTAACAATAAAAATTACAAGCTCTGTATTTGTGAGAAAAATTACTATATTTATTCGTTGTTTATACTGATGGTAATTTAAGAGCCTGGATCATTTTAGAAAAATGAAGTTAGTAAGTAAAGACGGGAATAACTGTTTTGATGCTCGATGGCGTTTGATTGGAAATAGTGAATCTATAAAAGATGTTTTAGGTTTAATAAGTAAAGTCAAAGCTACAACAGTCCCTGTTTTTATCTGGGGAGAAAGTGGGACAGGAAAGGAACTTGTGGCCAGAAATATTCATCAGTCCGGACAAAGAAAGAATGCTGATTTTATTGCAATAAATTGCGGGGCAATGCCTGAAAACCTGCTTGAGAGTGAATTATTTGGTTATACTAAAGGAGCTTTTACAGGAGCTGTGAGGGACAAGCCCGGTCTTACTGAAGCAGCATCTGGGGGGACTCTGTTCCTGGATGAGATAGGAGACCTTTCGCTTCCTTTACAGGCCAAATTCCTCAGGCTTCTTCAGGAAGGAGAAATTAGACGTATTGGGGAAAATAGAACCCGCTCCATTGATGCTAGGTTTATCAGTGCTTCCAATAAAAACATCGAGGAGGAGGTTTTGAATGGTAATTTTCGAGAAGACCTGTATTACCGTCTTAAAATTGTTACGATTGAAATAAGCCCTTTAAGAGAGAGAAATAAGGATATTCCTCTGCTTATTAAGCACTTCATTAAAAAACATTCCAGAGAAATAAGCAGTGATAAAATTGAGGTGGGTTCTAAGGCATTAGAACTTCTTCTGAATTATTCTTGGCCGGGGAATATCCGGGAGCTTGAAAATGAGATTCGGAGATGGTTGGTGTTAAATAGCGATTCTTGCCTTATGAAAACTGAAGATTTATCCTCAAGGATAAACCAGCGAAAACTCAGCTACAGTAAACCGGATAATGGATTTTTTCAGGCAAAGGCTGAGTTTGAGAAAAGGTTTTTGAATCAAGCATTGGTCAAGTTTGGCTATAATCGAACCAGAACGGCAGAGGAGATCGGTCTCAGCCGCCAGGGGCTTTTTAAACTGATAAAAAAGCACCAGATAGAAATGCCGAAATGACCGCCTCTATTTTTCTTGCTTGCGCTAGCTTTTTTTGATAAATTGTTGATGGTGGAAGATAAAGCGGTAAAGGAAAAAGTAAAAGTTTTAAAAATCACCTGCCCAGTATGTAGAGTTGTATTCTGGATAGATGCTGAATCAGGGGATTTCATTAAAACCGAAAAAAGAAAAAAGAAAAAAAGTTCTTTGGATGAGCTGCTTTTAAAAGAAAAAAAGAAAAAAAGCGAGGCTGACCGTAGATTTGACACTACTTCTGCAATGGAAAAAGAAAAACGAAAAGAAGCGCAAAAAAAATTTGCAAAAGCTTTTTCTGATATAAATAAAAACTACGAATAATTCCAGTCCGCCCTAACTATCCTTAACTATTCATATAAATAAAGTCAACTTCCTATTTGAGTTTCATCTTCTCTTATTTTTGGAGCCATAGTAAATCCTGTAAATCCAAATGCAATCAGGATAAAAACCGAGGTATAATTCATTATGGCCCAGGGGAGATAAGAGAAAGTAGAGACTCCTATTGTTCCAGTTATATAAACGCCTGCCATACTCCATGGTATTAAAGGAACTATTATTGCTCCACTTTCTTCAGCGATCCGGGACAGATTTTTAGCGGCCAGGCCTTTTTTACTGTAGGCCGGGGCAAGCAGTTCTTCGGGGATTATCATAGAAAGATAAGAACTCCCGGTTACAAGAGCAGTGATAATAGAAAGAGAAATTGATGTAAGCACTAAACTCGAAACCTTACGAGCAAATTTCATTACTTTTTCTAATATGACTGATAAAAGCCCAGTTGCCTGCATAATCCCCCCAAAACTGAAGGCTGTAAAAGCGACCAATTGAGTTTCCATCATGCTCATCATTCCACCCCTTGAGATAAGCTGGTCTACCTGAGCGACTCCGGTTGTGGATTCATAACCGGTATTTATTGCCGTGGCAATTTCCGGGATGGAAGCTTTCTGAAAGATAATAGCAAGAATTCCTGCTATAAAAGATGAAAAAAGCATTCCCGGGATCGTAGGTTTTTTAGTGGCGGCAAAATAGAAGACTATTACCATAGGAAAAAGCAGCAGAATATTGAAGTTAAAATTGGTTTTAAGTGTTTCTGTTATGAGAGTCATGCTTTCTGATTCTACCTTGGAGCTGCCATATCCGAGCCCGACAAAAAAGTAAATCAGAAGCCCTAATATCCAGGCAGGAGTTGCTGACCACATCATATGTTTTATATGGTCAAAGAGATTTGAGCCCGCAGCAACCGGCGCCAGGTTGGTCACATCCGAAAAGGGAGACATTTTATCGCCGAAATAAGATCCGGCTACAATAGCTCCTGCTGCCGGGCCGAGAGGGATTCCAAGGCCCATGGCTATACCGATAAAGGCAACCCCAAGAGTTCCAATTGTTCCCCAGGAAGTCCCGGTGGCAATAGATGTCAGTGAACAAACAAAACAGGCTGTAACCAAGAAGTATTTTGGAGAGATTAATTTTAATCCGTAATATATAACCATAGGGATAGTGCCTGAGGCAATCCAGGTGCCGATAAGGACCCCCACACATAACATAATAAGGATAGCCGGCATAGCTTTATGGATTCCGTCAACAATACCTTTTTCCATATCTTTCCAAGTAAAACGTAAAACAAAGCCTAAACAACCTGTAATGAATGCAGCGGTAATAAGGAGTACTTGAGGACGGATTTTATAGACGCCGTAACCTATGCCAAGGAGAAGTCCCATAGCAATTAGAGGAATAAGTGCTGCTCCGAAACTTGGTTGTTTTTTCATGTGATTAATTTTCCTTCCCCCAGCATCCTTTTGCCTTTGGTAAATGAATCGATAAGGTCTAAATCTTTATCCAGAATGATCATATCCGCATCCATTCCGGATTTGATTTTTCCTTTCCGTATAAATTTGTAGAAGATGGCTGAATTAGTTGAAAAAAGCCTAGCAGCGTCTTCTATGCTAATTATATTTTTTTGTATTAAATACCGAAAGTTTGCAAGTAGGCTTTTTTGAGTAGATATTGTCAAGCCTGTGAGGTTTCCTTTTTTGTCAAATACAGGCATACTGCCGTTACTATCAGAGCTTATTGTGATCCGATCGATTGGAGCGTTATTATCCTGGCAATACCGAATTGAGGAAGCAATGCTTAAATGCTTTTCCTCTATAGCTTCCGGGTCCGGGCCTGCAGTTAAGTCTATATATCCGCCCAGTTGTAAAAATTTTACAGCATCAGCTAGCAAATCCAGATTTCGATTGCAATGAGTAGGAATAACCTGAGTGGGCGGGATTTCGGTTTCATTGATCAAACGCAGGATCAGCTCCAATTTTCTTTTTCCATCACCAAGATGGCAGTGGAGAATTCCGGCTTTTCCTCCCAGCATTCCACCTACCCGGCACTCGGCTGCCAGGCGAGCAAATTCTTCGAAGGATGGCTGGGAAGATCTGTGGTCTGATATCGCGATCTCGCCGGCTCCAATAACCTTGTCTATGATTACCAGATCGGAGCGAATACTGCCGCTTATGGTTTTAACTGGAACTTCATAGGACCCGGAAAAAATGTAAGTTGTAATTCCCTCCTCCTCCAGTCCTCTGGCTTTAGCCAGCAGGGAAGACATATGCCGGGTGATACCATCAGTGCCAAGGCAGCCGATAACTGTAGTAACTCCGCTGGTGATGATATCTTTCAGTGTTATTTCGGGAGCGCGGGAAGACGGCCCCCCTTCTCCTCCACCTCCAAGAATATGAACATGACTGTCGATGAAACCGGGAAAAATATATTTTCCTGAGGCATCGATTTTATGTACATCAACTCCCGTGATGCTCAGTTGGCCTGGTTTGCTAACGGCCGCTATCTTTCCTCCTGCAATAAGAATATCTTGTACCCCGAGCGGCTGGGGAGAGAAGACCTCTCCTTTATGTAATATTGTGAACATTTTCCCTTATCCTCCTAACCTTTTTGAACTATTTATAAAAGTGTCGATATGTATGATACTAAGTAAATTGTATATGGTAAATAGAAAATAGTGAAATGTTAAATATGATATAATAAAATGCAAGATTGAGATGAGCACTTTTGAAGAAGAGTTAATAAAAATTGCGCCCGTTCTTAGCCGGCTTAGAAAAATATCTTTGTTTGGAAAAAAAATAATTTTGGAAGGGGAAGAAAATCTGATCAACAAGGGTCCTAACCTTATTGTTGGAAATCATATTGGAAGCTATAAAGATATTGCTGTTTTATTCGAAATAATACCCAGGCCTATTTTTTTCACCGCCAATCGAATGATCTTCAGTAAAAAAGAATTCAATTTCTTAATAAAAAAGCACCTCAGAAAGCATTTGAAAGATTTGGGAGTGTTTTTTTATAGATTATTTACGCCGCTCAGGATGTATTTTGTCGAATTTATTTCAACCAATATTACCGGGATCGGGACTATTCCCGTCAACCTGGAAGGAAGTAAAAAACATGCGATTATTAAATGCCAGGAGTATGTGGAAAATGGGAAAGCTGTTGTCCTTCTACAGGGAACAGGGAGGATCATAAAAAGCAATCCTAATCCCTATGTGAGCTCATTTAGAAGGGGGCCATCCATTATTTCATACAACTTATTTAAGGAAAAGGGGATATCTGTCCCTGTTACTCCGATTGCTATGTTCGGCACTCATCTTCCCTTTTTGATCCCGAGGAAGATCAAAGTGAAAGTGGGAAAACCCTTGTTTATTAAAGATTATTTGACTGATAATTTTGATGAATCAGTTATCAGATTCAGGAATGCCATGGAGAAACGGGTTCGAATGCTGCTTTATGAGATGGTGAATCCCTCTGTTTCTTTTAGAATCTAGCTAGGACCTCTGAATTTATTTTTGTAAATAATTCATAATTTGTTTTTACACCTATTTTTTCACGCAACTTCAGATAGTAAGATTGAAAGAACTTGTTCTTTTTTACCTCGAGAAGGTTTTTTCTTGTCTCACTTCTGTTGTTTTCGAAATCATCCTGAGAGACCTCTTTTCTGTCAAGCACATGTAATATAATGTAGCCGTCATTATAGTTGATGGGATTACTTATTTCATTTAAGGGAAGGGAAAAAGCAAGCTTATCTACTTCAGGATTTTCCCCTATTACACTGAGATATTGCTCTCTTTGGTGTTCTTCAACTGTTTTGTATTCGAGTTCATACTTTTCGGCGATTTTTTCAAAATCCTGTCGTTTAAGTTCATTTTTAATGGATTTGGCTTTTTCCAGGGCTATGCTCTCTTTTTTCTTAAGGTTAAAATCCTCTAAAACTCTGGATTGCACTTCTTCATACTCTGCTGGCCGGGCCGGTTCTGTCTTTTGTAACTGCGCCAGGCCCATTCCTTTAATAGTGTTTATCCGGGCGAAGCTCTCTTTGTCTTTGAGCTGAAAAAGGTTCCTGCTGAGAGTCCCGGACGGGTCGATATCTTCTATGGGATCACCTGCTTTGAGGGCTCCGGTACTTCTGATCTTGTATCCCAATTTTTGAGCAGCTACATCAAGATTGTTTTCTTTCTGAGCCTTTTTTCCAAGTTCTGCGATCTGCTGGTCTGCGAGATTTATTGCTTTTTGGTCTTTAAGGATTTCTGTGACCTGATTTTTCACTTCTGTCAGGGGTTTCTGAACAGCTGGTTGCTTTTGAGTGGTTTTGATAATGGAAATTCCACCTTCCAACTCTAAAAGGCCGGAAACTTCACCTTGAGCGAGGCTTTTTATCTTATCCTGTTCCTGTTGGGATAGCCTTTTCCATTCGTAAAGGCCCCAGTCACCGTTTTCCTCGGCTTTTTCATCTTTTGAATTGGACTGAGCCAGTTTCCCAAAAGCTTCGCCCTGGTTGATCTTGCCCAGAATGTTTTGTGCTTCTGCTCTGACCAGCTCTTTTTCCTTGCTTTCATAGGGCAGGAATATCCGGCTGGCTTTAATTTTATCAGGTTCTGTGAACTGAGATAGATTGTCCTTATAGTATTTTTCTATTTCAGTATCAATAAGCTTGATATCCTCTTTTAATTCTTCAGTTTTAAAGAATAAGTAATCTGCGGTTCTTTTTTCCGGCACTTCATATTTTTCCTGGTTTTCAGCAAAGAACTTCCGAAGTTCTATAGAGCCAGGTTCTTCCTTCAATTCCATTTTGCTGTTTTCGAGCAGGATATATTCGAGTTGGGCACTTTCAGTGGCTTTTTTATAATTTTCCCAAAGTTCTTCCTCTGAAACCGTTGTTCCGGCAGTAAGTACCAGGATTGTTTTTTGGACGATAATATCATTTATCAAACTTGTTTCGAATTCAGAAGCGGAAATACGGTTCCAGTCTAAGATTTGTTTATATTCTTCAAAACCTACAAATTTCCCGTCTTTTTGAAAAATCGGAAAACTTTTGACTTTTTCACTTATTTCCTCATTCGATGCTCTAATACCCAATTCTTCTGCCTTTTGGCTAAGGATTGTTCTCTGAATTATCTGTTCCAATACCTGCTGGGGAATATTAAGCTGCTGGATAAAATTTGCATCCAGCTCTTTATAATCCTCCTTAAACATTTCCAGTCTCTGCCTTAGATTTTGGATATATGTATCAGCGGATATTTTTTTATTTCCAATAGTAGCGATTGTATTTGAATTGCGAGATTCGCCTAGGCGTCCTGCTCCCCCCCAAACTGCAAATATTGAAATGATAAATGCTATAATGACACCCCATAGAACTGGGGCTAATGATTTTAGATTTTTTCGCATTGATTTTAACATTATTTCACCTCTAATCGTTTCCTGTACATGATTATTCCTTCAGTAAATGCCGCGCGATTATTAAGCGCTGAATTTCTGATGTGCCTTCATAAATTGTGAGGACCCTTGCGTCCCGGTAGATCTGCTCTATGGGAAATTCTTTTGAATATCCATAACCACCGTGGATCTGTAAGGCTTCATAAGCGGCCCTGTTGGCGGCTTCTGAAGCATAAAGCTTTGCCATGGAGGATTCTTTCGCATAGGGTCTTCCTTTATCAAATAAATCTGCTGCCCGGTAGGTCATCAAGCGGGATGCTTCTGTTAAAGTGGCGATATCTGCCAGTTTAAACTGTATTGCTTGAAAATCTGAGATTTTTTTACCGAATGCTTCTCTCTGAATAGAATAGGTAAGAGCTTCATCCAGGGCCCTTTGAGCTATTCCTACCGACTGGGCTGCGATGCCTATTCTGGAGAAATCAAGGCCGCGAAATGCAATAGATGCTCCCTGCCCTTCTTTCCCTAATAAATTGCCGGCTGGAACCTGACAGTCTTCCAATTGAATTTCCGCAGTCAAAGAAGAGTTCATGCCCATCTTTTCTTCGATTTTTGCTACCTGAAGTCCCGGAGTATCCTTGTCAATGATAAAAGCGCTTAATTTTTTCCTGCCGGGTTCGATCTCTGTGCCGGCAAAAAGGATTATTGCTTCAGCATTGTTTCCTGTTGTGACCCAAGATTTTGAGCCGTTAATAATATACTGGTCCCCCCTGCGCACGGCTTTGCTTTTTAGATTGGTAGCATCTGAGCCGGCTCCGGGCTCAGTAATACTAAACGCCCCGATTATCTCACCGCTGGCTGCTTTGGGCAGGTATTTTTCTTTTTGTGTTTCGTTTCCAAATTTAAGAATGGAATGGCAGAAGAGAGAACAGTGAACAGAGATAATTAGAGCCAGGGATGGCATAACCCGGCTGATTTCTTCGATCGCAATAATTAAAGAAAGGTGGTCGGTTTTATTTCCATTGTATTGAGCCGGGACTGACATCCCGAGCACTCCGATTTCTGCCAGTTTTTTAAGAAGTCGAGAGGGAAATTCGTGCTTGTCCTCTAAAGATTTAGCAATAGGCTTAATCTCTGCATTTGAGAAATTCTTGATCATTTCTCTGATCAGTTTTTGGTCTTCCTTGAGTTCAAAGTTCATCTTTATTTTTCTTTTTCAAATAACGGTAAAAGCTGTTCGTAAGTCTTATCCAGGGTTTCGATAAAGATTTTAGCCTTGCCGATCAGAGGCATAAAATTTGAGTCGCCTGTCCAGCGGGGAATAATATGCATGTGATAATGGTCAGCTATTCCTGCTCCTGCACTTTTCCCTAAGTTCATACCGGTATTTAATCCCTGTGGATTGTAATGTTGTTTTAATATCTTTATGCTCATTTTTATGAGATCCATCATTTCGTGGGTTGATTTTTTCTCCGTTTTTTCAAAAGAGCTTGAATGCTTAAAAGGAGCCACCATAAGGTGTCCTGGTGTATAGGGATACTTATTGAGAATTATGAAGTTATATTTGCCTCGGTAGAGAATGAAAGCTTTCCGGTCGTTATTTTGCTTGATTTTGTCACAAAAAATGCATCTTTCCTGTTTAAATATATTTTTAACATATTTTGCTCTCCAGGGAGCAGAAATATAGTTCATTTTTTATTTATAAGATTTTTCAACAACTTGCTAGGCTTAAAGTAAAGGACTTTTTTTGCTGGAACCTGGACTGGTTCTCCGGTACGTGGATTTCTTCCTATTCGGGCAGCACGCTCTCTATAACGAAAACTGCCGAATCCTCTCAGTTCTATCTCTTCTCCTCTCTGGATTGCTCCTTTAATAGTTTCAAAAAAGAGGTTTACTCCCTCCTCTGCTTCTTGTTTGGAAAGTTTCAATTCTTTAGCGATTTTGTTAGTTAAATCAGCTTTTATCATCCTTTTTCTCCTTTTTCTCTTTTTTGTTTTTTTTGTTATTAAGGCTTTCGAGGCCCTTAAGCTGGTCCTTCATGATATCTCCCAGAGTCATTCTGTCATCCTGACTATTCATAAATTTTTCGTACTCTTTTTTTTGCATTTCCTGTTGAGCTTGCCTGAAACTAAGTGATATTTTTTTATCTTTTTGGCTTAATTTAATAATTTTTGCCATACGTTCTTCCCCTACTGAAAAATCATCAGCTGGATCATCGATCCTCTTTTCGTCGAGCTCTGATAAGAACACTACGCCTTCTATTCCGGGGGTGATTTCAACAAAGATACCAAAGTTAACAATGCGGACTATCTTGACGTTGACAAGGTCTCCCATTTTTTGTCTCTTAAAAAAATCTTCCCAGATATCTCCTTCCAATTGTTTTATGCCGAGGGACAATTTTTGTTTTTCAGTGTCAATACTCAAGATGATGGTCTCAACTTCTTCACCGGCTTTAACGATTTGAGAGGGGTGCTTAATTTTTTTCCAACTTAAATCTGAGATATGAATAAGGCCTTCCACGCCCTTCTCAACTTCTAGAAAGGCTCCGAAGTCGGTTACATTGCTGATTTTGCCTTTAATCCGGGAACCCTGGGAGTATTTTTTTTGAAAAGCTTTTAAGGGGTGGGGAGTGGATTGTTTCAGTCCCAGTGAAATTCGTTTTGTCTCAGGGTCGATATTCAAAATAGTGACAGAAATTTCTTCACCGATGGATACGATATTTTTTGGATGGATAAGTTTTCGGGCCCAAGACATATCGGAAATGTGGATAAGGCCTTCGACACCTGGTTCCAGTTCGACAAAAGCGCCGAAGTCAGTTAAACTTACGACTTTTCCATTGATTATTTGTCCTTCTTGATAATTTCCTTCAACATTTTCCCAGGGATCCTTTGAGAGCTGTTTAAAACTAAGGGATATTTTTTCTTCCTTCTCATCATAGTCGAGGATGACGACATCGATTTCCTGACCCTGTTGGAATATTTCGGAAGGATGATTAATATTTCCCCAAGATATTTCAGAGATATGTAATAATCCCTCCACTCCGCCCAGATCAACAAAGGCACCAAAATTTGTGAGAGATTTTACTGTTCCCTTAAATGTTTTTCCGGTTTCCAGTTGCGAGAAAACTTGTTTTTTTCTTTTCTCCTTTTCGTCCTGCAGGAGTAGTTTTCGAGAGAGAACAGCGTTTTCATTATTGCGATTGAATTTGATGACTTTAAACTTGTAACGATTTCCAATTATGCGTGAAGGGTCTTTTACTATTCTAATATCAGCATGGGAGTCGGGTAGAAAAGTGTTAATGCCTACATTTACCATATAACCGTTTTTTACTTTTTGGGTGATTTTTCCGATAATCCAGTTATTATGGAGGTGGGCTTTTTCCAGATTGTTTAATGCCTTAAGTGCGTTAGCTCTTTTTTTAGAAAGGATGAAATATCCTTCTTCCAAGTTGCTTTTTTCTAGGACGGCTTCAACCTCATCTCCGGGATTGAGTTTATTTAATTCCTCTTTGTCAACAAAATCTTCAAGGGGAATGATCCCTTCGGATTTTGATCCGACATCAACGAGAACAAAGGATGGAGTGACTTTAATAACTTTCCCTTTTATCAGTTGACCCAAAGTCAATTCATTGGCTTTGAATTGATAGTTATCTAAGAGGGCTGCGAAATCTTTTTGTGAGCTTTCCTCTTCTTTCTTGGCATTATTGCTTAGTTCAGACATTGGACTGTTTTCTCCCTGTGAAATAGATATTTTAAACTAGATTTAATCTTAACTACAGCTTCTTTTATGGCTTTAGGAGGAGTTGAGGCTCCACCTGAAAGTCCGATTTTGCTTGCTCCCTTCAACATTTCCGGAGTGATTTGGTCGGCTTTCTCAATGAAATATGTATTGGGTAACACTTTTTTGGATATTTTATAAAGGGTGTGTGTGTTGGAACTGTTCTTGCCTCCGATTATAAAAAGGACATCGACTTGAGAAGCGAGTTCTGAAGTTGATTTTTGCCTGGTTTGAGTGGATTGACAGATTGTATTATGGATATCTAATTCCTTTGTTTTTGCAGAAAGGATATCAACAATCCGTTGGAAGAGATGGATGTTCTGAGTGGATTGAACGAGTACAGCTCTTTTTCTTTTTTGAGGAAGCTTACGTGCCTGTGCTTCATTTTCTATAATAACCCCTTTTCCATGGCTGTAACCGATCAAACCTCTTATTTCAGGATGTTCTTTATTCCCGACAATGATTATTTCTTCTTCTTCTTTTGACAGAGTTGAGACCAATCTTTGGATTTTTTTTACTATAGGGCAGGTAGCATCAATGATGTTTATTTTTTTATTGGTTAAAAAATCGTATATTTGGGGAGAAATCCCATGGCTGCGGATGATGACAGTACCTTTGTTGATTTCATTCAGGTCGTTTGCTGAATGGATGCCGTGTTTTTCCAGGTCAGCAATAACCTGAGGATTATGGATCAGATCGCCGAGAGTATAGACTTTTTCCGATTTGTTGGCGCGTGTTTGCTTGGCTATTCGCAGGGCACGTTTGACACCGTAACATAGTCCTGAGTTTTCAGCTATTATAATTTCCACAATTCCTGTTTGAATTATTCACGAAAAATGATTAGGTATATTATACTAGGAGAGGGAGGTTGTCAATCTAAATATAGGTAAAAACATAACTTAGCTTCAATGCGGCGTATGCAGATAAGCTCCTGTCCTCTTTTTTTTACCGTGGCAAAGTTAGGAAAGTCGGCTAAAAGGATTAGTTTGTTCGGCCTTCTGCAGTCAAGGTTAATAAATAATTTGTTATTCATGGTTTTCTTCTTCGCCCAGGATTATTTCGATTTCTTCATTGGAAGGGAGGTCTTTTATAGAGTCTAATCCGAAATAGATTAAAAATTTATTTGTAGTCCTGTAGATCAGAGGCCTGCCGGGGCTTTTTTTCCGGCCGGTTATCTTGAGCAGTCTTTTCTTCAGAAGGGTTTTTAGGGCATGGGTGGAGTCAACTCCTCTCAGAGATGAGATTTCTGCCTGAGTTATCGGCTGGTGATAGGCGACTGTAGATAAAGTCTCTAATGCTGCTGGAGAAAGTTTGCTCTTTTTTTCCAGGTTGAGCAGGCGTTTTATCCATTTATCATTTTCGGTTTTTGTTATAAAAAGATACCCTCCACCTGTTTTGGTGATTTTGATGCCTTTGTCTTGTGAAGAATAGGTGCGGATAAGCTCGCTTATAGCAGTTTCAATTTCTTTGTCCGGGATTTCATTTAAGATGCTTTTTATTTTTTCGAAAGTAAGGGGTTCTCTTGAAATAAAAATAAGGGATTCAATAATGGACTTTAAGTTTAAGTTCATGCAGCGCTCTCTTTACGCAGCCAGACCTTGATCTTGCTGAAAAGAGTGTCCTGTACTGCAAAAATGATACGGTTTTTAATTAGGTCTAAAAGACAGAAGAATGAAAGCATGGCCTCGTCAATATATTGATGTTTATTGAAAAAATCCAGAAAATCAAGGAAATCATTTTTTTTAAGCAGGCCGAGAATCTCCTCTGTTTTCTCTTTTGATGAATATTCTTTTCCTTTAATGAGTTTGACGTTTTCTCTTTCTTTTTTCTTCATTAAGGAAAAAAATACTTCAGCCAGGTCGAATAAAGATACTTCTAAGAATTCCAGCTCATCGGAAGCCGGCATGGGGGGCAGAAAACTCCGCTGCCATTTTTGCATTTGATCTTTCTCTTTTTTTCTGAGAATGGAACATGCTGTCTTGATGTTTTGATAGTCTAGCAGGCGGTTTACCAGATCCTGGCGGGGGTCTTTCTCCTCTTCCGGAACAGTTTCCCGGGGTAGAAGCAGTTGGGATTTGATATAGATTAGAAGGGCGGCAATAAGAAGAAATTCTGCTTCATGTTCCAGGTTTATATGTTCTTTTTTTTCAAGGTATTTGAGGTATTCTCTGGTGATAACAGCAATGGGTATATCGTGGATGTCGAGCTTTTTCTTTCTGATAAGAAACAGCAGTAGGTCTAAAGGGCCCTCAAAGCTTTCTAATTTGACTTGGTAGCTGTTTATCGCTTCCATATCTCTTGCTGGCGGTCAGAGCCCTATGGCGGTTCTTACTTCTTCCATTGTTTTCTGAGCTTTTTCCCGGGCTTTATTATTCCCATTTTCCAGAGTGTCCCAGACAAGCTCCGGATGATTTTCGTAGTGTTTCCTTTTTTCCCGGAAACTGGAAAGGTCTGCGATTATTTTTTCTATAACAACATTTTTGCATTCCAGACATCCGATCCCGGCTGTGCGGCAGCCTTGAGTCAGTTCTTCTCTCTTTTCTTTGGATACAAAGGCCTTATGCAGGGTGAATACCGGGCAGTCGTCCGGCTCCCCCGGGTCGCTTCTTCTTTTCCGGCGGGTATCTGTAGTCATGGGCGATATTTTTTTCTGGATGATCTCAGGTGGATCCTTCATAAGGATGGCATTGCTGAAGGATTTACTCATTTTACGTCCGTCGGTTCCGGCAAGCTTTGGTACTTCAGTAAGGAGCATCTGGGGTTCAGGGAAGACATTGCCGAAAAAACGGTTGAACCGGCGGGTTATTTCCCGGGCAAGCTCCAGATGATAAGACTGGTCTTCCCCGACCGGGACAATACCCGCTTTATAGGTGAGTATGTCAGCGGTCTGCAGGACCGGATATCCCAGGAATCCGTAAGTATTCAGCTCTTTCTCGGCAAGTTCTTTCTTCATTTCCTTAAAGGTCGGTACTCTTTGCAGCCAGGGTAAAGGAACGATCATGGAAAGCAGTAAATGAAGCTCGGCATGTTCCTTTATATCTGATTGGATAAAAAGCACACTCTTTTCCGGGTCAAGCCCGACACTTAACCAGTCAGCTGCAACTTCGAAAGTATAATCACGGATTACCTTTGAATTATGGTATTCAGAGCTTAATGCATGCCAGGTAACAATAGAATAATAACACTGATATTTTTCCTGTAGTTTCAGCCAGTTGCGGAAAGCGCCGGCTAAGTGGCCTAAATGGCAGGCGCCGGTCGGCCGCATTCCGCTTAAAACGATTTGTTGCTTTTTTTTTGTCATTTTAAAATATTCTTAATATTAATATGATGATAATATAGATCGGGCGGAAGATAAGGTTAAGGATGCCCAGATAAAGCAATCCCAGTATGATAAGAAAGCCGTAAGGACGGATGCTGTCATATCTCCGGGCAGCTTGTTCCGGCAGAATACCCATTAAGATCCCGCTGCCATCCAGGGGAGGGATGGGGATCAGGTTAAAGACGGCCAGCAGAACATTGAGAAATATGGCGTAAAAAAGAAGCATTGCCAAGCCTTCTAATGGATGGAATCCTTTAGGAAGTCCTCCTCTTCCGCTTAGAAAGGTATTTAAAAAGTAATTTACATTCGGGCTTAATGATTTCAAAATCAGCAAAGTCAACATTGCAGAGATAGCCACGACCAGATTTGAAAGCGGGCCGGCAGCAGAAACCAGGAGGTTATCCCGGCGGGGATTTTTCAGGTTCAGGGGATTGACCGGAACAGGTTTTGCCCAGCCGAAAGGGGGAGCTCCCATAATTACCAGGATAACTGGTAGGAGTATTGTGCCTACAGGATCAATGTGGGCTATGGGATTAAGCGTAACCCTTCCCATGATATGCGCGGTCGGATCGCCTAATTTATAAGCAGCCCAGCCATGGGATGCTTCATGTACAGTAATAGCGAAGAGGATGACAAAAAGTTGGATAATAATCTCAATTATATTCATTTTAAACCAGATGTAATTTATACCATAACTCAGCCTAAGAATAAAGCAGAACTGGAGTTCCCTTAATTTTTTTTATACTTAAAAAAGATGTACCGCATGGATACTGGTAAGTCCCTTCCTATTCCTCGCAATAATGGATGCCAGTACAAGAAATAAGTAGATTGGGATTAGATGAAGCTGAAGGTATGGATACGCTCGCTTCAGATTTTTAACGCCATTCTTCTTCGTTTTTTCTCGGCGTTCGTTTATTTTCATTTAGACATAAGCTTTTTAGTAATTTATATTAAATAATAAGTGGAAAGCAATTTTTTCAAGGAAAAGCGGTAAAAAGAATCAGGTCAACTTGCCTGGATTATTCACGAGTCGAGGTTGCCGTAGATGCAAGGCACAATGGATGCAGCTGTGATCCTTCACCGCAAATCCATTGTAACGAAGCAGATGA
>Ga0114922_10003072_pt1 | contig 15568 bp, 14 predicted proteins | sample AartaG_FD_100975 | JGI IMG/M metagenome (GOLD analysis project Ga0114922, IMG submission 100975) | Deep subsurface microbial communities from Aarhus Bay to uncover new lineages of life (NeLLi) - Aarhus_00045 metaG | ecosystem: Environmental > Aquatic > Marine > Oceanic > Sediment | place...
GAGCGCCGCGAACTCCTCCCCGGTCAGCACCGCGCCCGTCGGGTTGCACGGGGAGTTCAGCACAAGCAATCTGGCCCGGTCGGTCAGGGCGTCGGCCAGCAGATCGGGCGTGGGCTTCAGGTCCTCCGTGCCGGTGGCGTCGATGACGACGACCTCGGCGCGGCAGAAGCGCGCCTGGTGCACGTAGCTGACCCAGTAGGGCGCAGGCATCAGCACCTGGTCTCCCTGCTGCACCAGGCACAGCATGATCATGTAGAGCGCCTGCTTGGCCCCGTTCGATACGAGCACCTCGCCGGGCTCGTAGTCGAGGCCGTTGTCTGCCTGAAGCTTGCGGGCGATGGCCTCCCGCAATTCCGACATCCCGGCGGCGGGCTGATACTTGGTGAAGCCGGCCTGGATGGCGCGATGGGCGGCCTGCTTGACGTTGTCCGGCGTGTCGAAGTCCGGCTCGCCGATGGTGAAGTTCACCACGTCCTTGCCTTGGAGGGACAGGTTCTTCGCCCTTGCGTTCAGGGCCATCGTGGCGGACGCCTTCGCGCCGGCCGCTATGTCGGACAGGCTCACTTGGCGCATTCCTCCTGGGTCGAACGGTTGCGGGCAAAAGAGGGTGCCCCGGCCCCGGGGCCGGCACATGCTACCGAACGGAGCGGCGCGCTGCAACAGGCATTGGGCTACGGCATGGCCCGCAGAAGCTAGAGCCGCCTCTGCAGGTCCTGGCTGACGCTGTTGATGAGCGCGCGCAACGTCTCCAGGACCCCCTGTCCGTCCAGAGCACTGGCCTCGTAGTCCGGCACGCCGTAGCGATTCAGGTCGCTGCGCAGTTCGGCCGTGCTCAGGCGATCCTGAAGGTCGCGCTTGTTGTACTGGAATACATGAGGGATCGTGGCCAAGTTGAGACCGTACCCCGTCAGGTTCTGCCTCAGCTCGTGCAATGAGTCTATGTTGGCCTCCCGCCTGGACGGACGCGGATCGGCCACGAAGATGATGCCGTCGCAGTCTTTCAGGAGCAGCTTTCGGGTGTTGACGGCAAAAGCGGGTCCCGGTCCGCAGCATAGATGGAAGATCGCCTGGAGGCCCAGGATCTTGCCGAACCGCACGGGCAGAATGTGTATGTACAGGCCGGGATCCGCCTTGGTGGGCAGTGCCGCCAGACGGCCCCGCTGCTGGGGATCGAGGTGGTCGCAGATGCACTTCAGGTTCGTCGTCTTGCCTGCCCGTCCGGGACCGTAGTAAACGATCTTGGAGTCTATTCGCCGATTCCTGACGTCTATGCTCGGCATCAGGCTACTCCGCGATCCGCGTCGACGACGCCGGTTCTCGGCCCTTCCGAGAACGAAGGCGGGACAAGGCCCAAGATTCTATCCCTGGCATGGCCCTGCCGCAAGTACCCTTTGAGCTCGCTTGGCGGGCAGCGTTCGGGCGTGTGCGCGTCAGGCGCGCTCCTCTTCGATCCCCTTCTGGTAGCCGCTCTCATCGTAGGCGGCTACGGGATCGAGGGGCAGATCCTGCTCGATCCGAGCCATCCGGATGATGGGCCGTACGTCAGTCAAGAACGCGTCCAGGAACACACGATTGGCGCGGACGATGGACTGGCTGTCCTGGAACTCCCGGAGCCGTTCGCGGTCGAGGACCAGGCCCTTTGTCAGGCAGACCTGAAGCGAGTCGATGCTGTGAAGCACCGCTTTGATGCGGTTCTCCAGCGAGGAGCACTGGTCGATCATGTAGGCCCAGTTGCGCGGCGGGTCGTCGGCGCAGACGACTCCGCCCTTGACCAGTTCGCAGAAGATGGCGTACATGGCGATGTTGGGTTCGACGGCGTGATCATCGTCGGCGGCGTAGCGCGTGTTGAAGTGGAAACCGCCGCGCCTTCCCGTCCCGACCAGGCGGGCCACTATCTGGGCCACGTTCACGCCGTGGGCGTGGTGGCCCATGTCCACCAGCACACCAGCCCTCTCGCCCAGGGAGTCGGCGATCTCGGTAGCCGTGCCCGCGTCGGGTATTGTCGTTGAGTACGTCCCCGGTTCGAACAGCTTGTATTCGATCAGGTGCACGGTGGTCTCGGGCGCGTCGTCATAAACCTCTTTGAGTGCGTCCCTTACGAGCTGCTCCTGCTCCCACAGGTCGCGCTGCCCGGGGTAGTTCGTCCCGTCCGGCAGCCAGTACGTGACCAGGCCCTGAGCGTGCTCTGCGGCTATGCGACAGGAGAGCTTGCAGTGCTCGATCAGCATGTGGCGCACCTGCGACAGGGGGGAACTGAGGCTGCCGTGATGCGTGCCGGTCAGGAACAGGGTGGGGTTGATGGCTCCGAAATCTATGCCTTGCTCGCGGGCATACTGCCTGGGCTCGGCGAAGTGGTCCACCTCGACCTCGTCGAACGCGACCTCGAGCGGCTTGTCCCAGCCGACGTGAAGGGCCACTCTGGGCGAGGCGCCCGTGAGCCTGTGCACCATGGCGGCGTCGCGGATCTTGGCGCGGAAGTCGTGCGCCGGCCCGGGCGGCATGTAGTCCCCGAACCGCCCTCCCCCGAATTCGCCGAAGACCCAGGACGGCACCTCGACTTCGAACGCCTTCACCTTTTCCTTGATGCGGTCGATGTCGATGCCCGTCTCGGCCAGTTCGTCGCCCAGCAGGCGGTACTGCTCGTCGACGCGCCCTTCCCGTGAAGTGGTCATGTCTCGCCCTCCGGTTCCCGTTCTGAGCCTGAGTTCGGCATGCGGCGCTGGCTGCCAGTCTACCGAATTGGGCCAAGGGCGCAAGGGCCGTCAGTTCGTGCCGGCCAGGAGTGCGGGCATGCCAGCAGCATTGACGGCGGCGTCGGGGGCTCCCAGAATGGCATTGCATTTGCCCCGGCCAAGGGGGTATCACTATGTACGTCGTCGGCCAACGTGTGGCCAGGGCAGGAGGGGGACAACGTGAAAGATTTCGACGCGCTCCTGAGACTTGTCGAGAAGCACCCCGTGCGTAAGGTCGCCGTCGCCGTGGCGCAGGACCCTTCGGTCGTCCAGGCCGTGCACGAGGCAAAGGAAAGGGACGTAGCGGAAGCCGTCCTCGTGGGCCACGAACGGGAGATCGCTGAAGCGGCTGAATCGGTCGGCGTCTCGCTGGAAGGCATGCCCATCGTGCACCAGGAGGACCCGATCGATGCGGTGGCTAAGGCCGTTCAGTTGGTCTCTTCGGGCGAAGCCGACATCCTGATGAAAGGCTACGTCCACACGGATGATTTCCTGCGGGGCGTGCTCAACAAGGAGTACGGGCTGCGAGCAGGCTCCATAATGAGTCACGTTTTCATCGCCGAGCTCAGGGAGAAGGACAAGCTGGTCTTCATCACTGACGGCGCGATGAACATCGCTCCCGACCTGGAGCAGAAAGCGGCCATCCTGCTGAACGCCGTGCACCTGGCCAACATCTTCGGCGTCATGATGCCCAAGGTGGGGGTACTGGCGGCGGTCGAACTCGTGAACCCCGCCATGCCGGCCACCGTAGACGCGGCCGCCCTCGCGAAGATGGCCGACCGGCGCCAGTACGTTCCCGCATGCACCGTGGACGGCCCGTTCGCCCTGGACAACGCCGTCTCGATCGACGCAGCCCGCCACAAGAAGATAACGGGGCCCGTGGCCGGAGAGGCGGACATCCTGCTGGTGCCCTGTATCGAGGCGGGCAACATGCTGGCGAAGTCACTCGTCTACTTCGCCAGTCACCGGCTCATCGGGCTGCTGGTCGGCGCAAAGGCGCCGGTCGTCCTGACCAGCCGCGCCGACTCGATGGAGTCAAAGATGCTCTCCATCGCGGGCGCGGTGCTGATGGTGAACATGAAGCGTGCGCTTCAGCTCAAGGTCGGCAAGGTGCACTACTAGACGTCGCTCAGGAGCAATCTACATGGCGAAAACGCGCATTCTCCTCGTTGACGACGAGCAAGACTCCATCGACTTCGTGACCGCCGTCCTTGAAGGGGAGGACGTGGAGTTCCTGACGGCACACGACGGGGAAGCCGGCATGAAGATGGCCAGGGCGGAGAAGCCCGACCTCATCATCCTGGACGTGCAGATGCCGAAAAAGGATGGGTTCACGGTGTTCGCGGAGTTGAGGCACGACGAGGATCTGAGGAACATCCCCGTCATCATGCTTACCGGCATTTCGGAGAAGACCGGCGTCGGCTTCTCCGAAAGCATTATGGGCGACCTGATCGGCCACACACCTGACGGCTACGTGGAGAAACCGGTCGAGCCTGCGGTGCTGCAGGCCACGGTGAACGAGGTCCTTGCCGCCCGGGAATGATTCTCGCCGCGCACGCCTGCCCTTCCCGGAGCCCCCTTTCCCCCGGTGCAAGCGTTGCCGTCTGCCTCTATTCCTCTTCCGGCATGTTGGACCACTCGTAAGGCCCGAAGAACTGCAGCACGCTCCAGTAAGCCGTCAGCACGTCGCCCCGGCACACCGGCACCTCATAGAGCAGGCCGTTCGTGGCGGTCTCGGCCGCCGTGAAGACGAGCTTGGCCTCGCCGGTGTACGAGACGATCTTCAGGATGGAGATCTCCGGCAATCCCAGGCTGCCGCCGGCGAACGGCATCGGGACGGCGATCTCGGGAATCCCCAGCAGGTAATTGCGTTTGTCCACCGAGAGCGCGCCGCTGGCCACTTCGAGCGTGACGTCCGAGCCCTCGCGCTCTGCGGCAGGGTACGCGCCGTTCTCGACCACCGCCTGGCGGATGCGTTGCACCACGTAGCCCTTGTCCAGGCACTCGAGGCGCGAATCGTCGATGAAGACCTTCTTGCCGGCCAGTCCCTCCACAGGAAGGGCATCGACGGCGCGATCGGCCGCAGTAGAGATGAGCAGTTGCTCCATGGCGGAGCGCTCCGGCAACGTCTCCCGCGCCACGCCACACCCCGTCAAGCCCGTCAGCAAGCAGAGCAGTACCACACATGCTCCAGCCCGTTGCATGATCATGAACCCTCCGTCCCAGAGACGAATGAGCGGCCGAGGAAGGAATCAGCTATCCCTCCCGCCAGCCTCGCATTCTAAGGGGGCGGACGCGAGCCGTCAAACCGCCGCCTGCGGCCTGACTGCGCGCCGGGCCGGCAATGCTGCTCCAACGGCCGGTCGACCGTGCATCAACGGCCTGCACCGGTTGCAGAGGACGGCATCCGCCGATAAGATAGCTGTGCCGGAGGCCATCGACGGGAGAGACCCATGCCCACCTCCGAGAAAGCCGAACTCCAGGAAGTCCTGAAGGACTACTGGGTCGGGAAGAAGCTCGGCACGGGCGCGCGTAGCGTCGTGTACGACCTGAAGCGCAAGTCCGACGGCTACTCGTTCGCCGTCAAGTACGTCAACGTGCGCGGACCCGAAGACCTGCGCGTCATCGGCCACATGGAGAACGAGTGGCGCGTCCTGCAGGCCGTCCATAACCCCAAGACGCAGGCCTCGGAACTGATCATCCGGCCGGAGGGGTTCAAGAAGGTCAAGAAGCTCTTCAAGATCAAGTGCGCCTACCTGGTGTTGGAGCGTGCGGAGGGGCGCTCGCTCTTCGAGCAGCGCGACTACGACCTGGACGCCGTCCTGACTATCTTCCGGCAGGCCTGCCACGCCCTGGACCACCTGCACCAGGTGGGATACGTCCACGCGGACCTGAAGCCGCAGAACATCGTCGTGGACGACATCCTGATGATCAAGATGATCGACTTCGGGTTCGCCGCCCCGATCGGATCGGAGGTCAGCGGCGCCAAGGGCACCTTCGGCTACATCGCCCCGGAGCAGGCCGGCGGCCGGCTGACCGAAAAGACCGACGTGTTCAACCTGGGCGCCGCTATCTACTGGGTGCTCACCGGTGAGAACATCCCGTCCATCATGCCGGGACAGCACGAGGCGTCCGGCTTCGTGCCCGACGCGCAGGTGAGCATCCCGCCGCCTTCCCGCCTGAACCCGGACGTGCCGGGGGAGCTTTCCGACATGGTGGTGCGGTGTTGCAGCGCCAGTGAGCACGCGCGCCCGACTGTGCGCGAGCTGAAGCGCTACCTGCACGGCCTGCAACTGCGGCTCGACTACGGCGCAGTCTGAGCCCCGGGAAGCTCGCCCGCCGTATGCACTTCCAACTGGCCTCACCCTTCCCTGCCGGCTGTGGCGCGCGGGGCCTCGCGCATCGGCCGCCGGCTGCATAGAGCGGCGGCATCTCCCCTCACGGCCGTGTCGGCGGGGCGTCTGGCCTACGGCGTCGCCTTGCGCTGCGTGTCCTATCGTCTTTTTCCGCAACGTTTTAGGACGACGGTTTTGACAGTTGCCGAAGTTTTTGCTATACTGGGATTGAAACTCGCTCCTGTCCGGCCAGGACACGTGTGAGGCCCCATGCAGACCGTAAGCGCGAGCCCGAGCGTTGTCCTAGTCACGATCGACTGCTGGCGTCTGGACGCCGTCCGTAACATGTCGGCGCTCAACGCTTTCGCGCGCTCGTGGCTTTGGGGGGCGGCTCTGTGCCAAGGGGCATCCACCAACAGCGCGTTCCCGCCTCTGCTGGCAAGTGAGTACGCATTGGCGGCCTATGACGAGAACGGCCTCGTGAAGCCGTCCGTGCTGACGCTCCCTCGCGTGTTGCACGAACACGGCTACGAGACGGCGGCGTTCATCGGGCATAACCCGTGGCTTGAGAAATGGCGGGACCAGTTCGGTGAGTTTTGGAATGATCGCATCCGCGGCGGGGGCAACCCCGCGGGCCCGAAAGGGCGGCTGGCGGTCAGGTGGGCCGGACGGCTCCTGCGTCTGGCAGCGCTAAGGACGCGCGTGCACGCTTCGGAGGTCCTGGCGCGGGGCCTGGACTGGTACGACGCCCGCGAAGGCCCGAAGTTCCTCTGGATGCACCTGATGGATGCCCACGAGCCCTATTGTCCCGGGCTACGGCGCGGGATGCGGCTCGGCTTGCTAAAGAGCTATCGGGCCTTGATGGCGCACGCGTTGCGCGACGGCCGGGGCAACGGCCTGTCCGCGCCGCATCGCCGGCAGCTCCGCGAGCTTTATGGCCAGTGCGTCGAGAGCCTCGATGCCGCCCTGGGTGAGTTCCTGACGCGTATCCCTGAGCACGCCATCGTGCTCATCATCGGCGATCACGGTGAGGAGTTCGACCACGGGGCATTCAGACACGCTCGGGTCTACGAGGAATGCGTCCGCGTGCCTTTCTGCCTGCGGTGGGGGGCAGGCGGCGGTGCCCCGGCGGCGTTCCGCTCCGAGCACCTGCGGCAGCTGGACGTTGCGCCGGCCCTCGCCGAGGGCCTGGGGGTACCGAGGCCGGACTGCTGGAAAGGCGACCCGAAAGGGAAGCGGATGGTCTCGCTGGCCATGAACGGCTCCGGCAAGCTGGCACGGTTCTACCTGAGTCTGAGGACGCCTGAGTGGAAGTACATCCGGGTTCATCGCCTCGAAGACATGGAGGTAAGGGGCGCGGAGCTTTACTTGCTGCGGGAGGATCCGGACGAGAGCCGCGATCTGGCCGATGATCCTCGGTTCGCTGCGGATCGAGGCAGGTTGGAGCGGATGTTGGAAGATGAGTTGCGTGCCGACGGCATTGATCTGAGTTCCACGGTGGAGGACAAACCGGGCGTCGCGGGCGTGGAGAGGCACTTGCGAGAGCTGGGCTATCTGTAGTCCGGCTCATCGGGCAAGCTGTCGTTCTCCGGCTGGACGAACCAAGGGTTCCAGGGAGAGTTCGCACGAGGGACTGCAAATGACAGCGTTCCGCGAAGAGGTCTTACGGCGCCGGCTGCTGCTGGTGGAAGAGGACCGACACAACATCGACGAGCTGCGAGACGCTTTTGCCCAGCAGGGCTACGAATGCGAGGTGGCGCTCGACCTGGAAACGGCCCGGAACATCCTGCAGGAGCGCATGATGGACCTGGCCGTCGTTAACGCTGACCTGGCCGGGTTCGACAGCGAGGCCATTATCGAGGAGTTCAAGGGGGACCGTCCCGAAATGTCCCTCGTCGTCTACAACGGGGTCCGTGACAGGACCGAGCAGCGCAGGTTTCGCCGAATGGGGGCGGACAGTTACTTGAGCGAGGCCAGCGACCTCAAGGCCGTCGTCAGGTCCGTGGTGAACGTGCTGCAGAAGGTCGAGTAGCCCCGTTCTGCCGCGCCCTCTAATCGCGGCTCACCCGCAGGAAAGCCACTTCCGCCGGGCAGAGGAACCTGACGGGCAGCCCCACGGTGCCGAAGCCCCTGCTGACGTAGAGGTGCCCCCAGTCCATGCGGTAGAGCCCGTCCGGGAACCCCCCGTGGCAGATCGGCTGCATCAGGCGCCACAGCAGCGGGATCCTGATCTGCCCGCCGTGGGTGTGGCCGCTTAGGACCAGATCGACGCCCGATCGCTCGTCGACAAACCTGACGGCCAGGGGCGCGTGGGAAAGCAGGATCGTGTAGTCGGCCCGGTCGCTCTGCGTCAGAGTGGCCTCGAAGTCCGGCCAACCTGCCGCCAGATCGTCGAGGGCGCTCACGCGGACCACCCCGGACGCCGTCTCGACGACGACCGATTCGTTGACGAGCAGATGCGCGCCCCATTCGGCCATCCGCGCCTTCAGCTCGGCGCGTCGGGGGGCGTGGTGCACCTCCCAGTTGCCCCGGCACGCGTACACGCCATGGCGGGACTCGATGCCGCTGAGCACCTCGCCCAGAAGCGCCAGCGACTCGTCGCGGCGGCTGATCAGGTCGCCTGTCAGGAAGACGAAGTGCGGCCGGCGCTCGTTGATCAGCTCCACGAGCCTCCGGTGCCGCGGGCCCAGCGTGCGCACGTGAAGGTCGCTCAAGTGGCACAGGTGCAAGGGCTCCGCGCCCGCCGGCAGGGACGGGCTTCTAATCGTCACTTCCTCGATTCGGAACCCGATCCGGTCGTCGGCCATTGTTGGCATGTCCGGTCCGCGCGGGGGCGGGAAGTGGTGCGGAGGACGGCGGATTATAGGGCATCCGTTGGAGACGCCACAACCGAGCGCCTCCCCGGCAGCGGCCTTTTTTGCCGGCGTTTTGGAGTCGATAAGAGGCCTAAGAGCCGCTCTTGAAGCCGTCTTAAGCTTCCTGATGGATTCGCCGACCCGTGGATTGATTTGGCGAATCGGCCCTCCCTATAATCTGCCGGTGCCCCGTTCCGTCCTGCAGAATCCGGAGTTCGCTCATGCCTCGGCCGACCGTTGCTCGCATCGACCTTGATGCATTGATGTGCAATGTGGCGGCTATGCGGGGCTTGATCGGGGATCGAAAGATCTGTGCGGCGGTCAAGGCGGACGCCTACGGTCACGGCGCCCCCGTCGTCTGCCACGCCCTGGACATGGCGGGCGTCGACATGTTCGGCGTCGCCATGACTGAGGAAGCGATAGACCTTCGCTACGCCGGGATCAAGAAGCCCATATGCCTGCTCACCGTCGTGCCTGCCGAGGACATCGGCCTGATTCTGGACCAGGGCATCACGGCCTGCCTGACCGGGGAAGCGTTCGCGCGCGAGCTTTCGGCGCAGGCCCTCAAGCGCGGGACCGTGGCACTCGCTCACGTGAACGTCGACACGGGGATGCATCGCGTGGGACTCAACTGGGAGACGGCCGCCGGGTCAATCCTGCGGATGTCGAGGTTGGCCGGCCTTCGCATCTGCGGCCTGTTCAGCCATTTCGCCTGCTCAGGTGCCGACGACCTGACCTTCAGCCGGGAGCAGGTGCGGCGGTTCCGGTCCGTGCTCTGGCAGCTCAAGCGCGCCGGCATGCACCTGCCCTTCGTCCACATGGCTAACAGCAACGGCGTGCTGCGGCTGCCGGAGTCCTACTTCGACGGCGTGCGGCCCGGGCTGATGCTTTACGGCCTCTGCTCGCGGGAGGATCTGCGCTCGCTTGTCAAGCTTCGGCCCGTCCTGTCCATGCGGACCTGCATCTGTGAGTGCAAGCGCCTGCCCGAGGGGGAGAAGATCGGCTACGGGCATACCTTCACCACCTGGCGCGAGTCCGTCATCGCCACGCTGCCGGTGGGCTATCACGACGGCTTCATCCGGCAGTTCTCGAACGTCGGCGAGGTCCTCGTGCGGGGCAGGCGAGCGCCAGTCGTCGGCCGCGTCTGCATGGATCAGACGCTCGTGGACGTCACCGACGTGCCCGATGCCGGTCCGGGGGACGAGGTGGTGATCTACGGCGAACAGGGCGGCAGCCGCATCAGCATCGAGGAGATGGCGCGGCGCGTCGACAGGATCCCGTACGAGCTTACCTCCGCCGTGGGCCGGCGGGTGCGACGTGAGTTTGTCCTCGATGGAGCCGTTGTGGTAGAAACTCCCTTGCGCTCAGTGGCCCAGGGCGCGGCGCTGAGCCGGATCCGTGCCACCTCCGCAGCTTCGGCCGATGAAGAGCCCCGCAGAAAGCCTCGCAAACGCGGAGCCGCTTGACCTGGCGGACGCCTCGGCCGACGAATCCCTCTCCTTCCTTCCTGCCTTCGCTGGTTTCCCCTTTGCCGGCCGTTCACTGCTCAAGCACACGCAGGCCCTGATGGACGCCGTGCTCGACGAGCCGCCTCCGGCGTCGCCCTCCGTTGCCGATTCGACCATGACGCCGTGGTGGTCGCCGATGCCGGCGGCGTACGTGGCGGCTCTGTTCATGCACGCCGGGCTGCCCGCCGTGGCGCAGGCCCCGGCGGAGGCATCCTGGCCGCCCTGGGGCGGTCCGCCGCACGCCCTGGAGAGCGCCCGCATCGCGGCAGAGGCCCTCAGGCAGATGGGCCTGCCCTTTGTCGTGCGGGCGCACGCTGCCCTCCTGATTGCCAACCAGCGCAAGCCGGCGGGATTGCTGGGCTCCGGGGCGCCCGAGGGAGCATACCTGCGGCTCGCCTGCCTGCTGGACCTCGGGGCGCTCCACTGCCTGAAACGGGCCGAGCTTCAAGTGGCGCGAGGCATCGATGCGGCTGACCGCGAGAAAGAGGCGTCGCGCCTGGATGCATTCCGGGCAAAGGCCGAGCAGCTCGGCGTCTTCGGGCGGCCGTGCGCGCCTCCCCTGGCTGCCGAGCAGGTTGCGCGCCTGGGATTGGAAGGCAGGGAGCTGCACCGCGCGGTCAACGCCCTGCGCTACTTCATGGCGGTGGCGCGGATGGGCGAGCAGGACTGGTGGGCCGAACGCCTGGCCCTGGAGAGGGAGCGGCCCCGGGGCCGCCTGCACCTTTTGATCGGCCCGGCGGGCTGCGGCAAGTCCACCTGGGCCGCCGAACACCTGGCGCACACGACCATCATCTCGTCCGATCGGATGCGCGAGGAGCTGACGGGCGATCCCTCCGACCAGAGCCAGAACTACCTGGTCTTCCAGCGCTGCATGGACCGCGTTCGCGAAGGCCTTCGCGCGGGCGAGGAGGTGACCTTCGACGCGACCAACTACTCGGAGCGCCTCCGTTCGATGCCGGTGCAGGCCGCCCGATGGTCAGCCGCGGAGATCGTGAGCTGCTTCTTCGACATCGCCCAGGACGAGGCCCTGCGGCGCAACGAGCGGCGCCAGCGTGCCGTCCCTGAGCGCGTAATCCGCCGGCACTACCGCCTGATTACGCCTCCCGCCCTCTACGAAGCCGACCGCCACATGGTGGTCGACGCCGAAGGTCACGCGGCGCCCTACTGGCCTGTTGCCTCCCAGGACCGGGGCGGCGATACGGACCTCCTGTTTCGCTGCGGCTCTTGACGGCGCGGGCGGGCCGGGCGAGGATACGGGACGGCCATGGAGTTCATCGGCGACGAGATCGAAGTGCGCCGGCAGGGAGCGGGGGGCCCGCCAGCTTCCTTCGTGTGGCGCGGCACGGAGTATGACGTGGCTCAAGTGCGCCGCAAGTGGCGCAAGCTGGACTTCCGCCGGTCCTGGTGGCAGCGGCGCCATCGCGACCATTTCGTGGTCAGGACCACGTCGGATGAGGTCTTTGAGCTCTACTTCCACCGGGGGCCGGGCAGGCGATACTGGGTCCTTTACAAGCGGCTGGAGGAGTAGGGCGGGTGCCTCTGCGGCGCGCACGAATCACGACGGCGACGGCCCAACGGCATCCAACAGGGATGGGCAGGCTTGCCCTGAGCGGAGCCGAAGGGATAGGCAGGATGCGGCCGAACGGCATGGGGCCACAGATTTGCACGGATCGGCACTGGTAAGACGACGGACGCCTGCCATGATGTTGCCGCCGTAATCCGTGCTGATCAGTGCAGATCAGTGGCAAAGGCCGGACGGCATTTAACAGGAATGGACAGGATAGGCAGGATGCGGCCGAACGGCGCAGAGCCACAGATTTGCACAGATGGCCACGGATCAAGCGACGGACGCCTGCCATGTTGTCGCCGTGTCCGTGATCTGTGGAAACCAGTGCAGATCAGTGGCAAAGGCCGGACGGCATTTAACAGGAATGGACAGGATAGGCAGGATGCGGCCGAACGGCGCAGAGCCACAGATTAGCACAGATCGCCACTGATAAGACGACGGACGCCTGCCATGTTGTCGCCGTGTCCGTGATCTGTGGGAATCAGTGCAGATCAGTGGCAGAGGCCGTACCAGGATAGGCAGGATGCGGCCGAACGGCGCAGAGCCACAGATTTGCACAGATGGCCACGGATCAAGCGACGGACGCCTGCCATGTTGTCGCCGTGTCCGTGATCTGTGGAAATCAGTGCAGATCAGTGGCAGAGGCCGTACCAGGATAGGCAGGATGCGGCCGAACGGCATCCGGCCACATATTCGCACAGATGGCCACTGATCAAGCGACGGACGCCTGCCATGTTGTTGCCGTGTCCGTGATCTGTGGAAACCAGTGCAGATCAGTGGCAAAGGCCGTACAGCCGTTTGGGCCGAGGACAAGGTGCGCAGGATACGGCCGAACGGCGTGGAGCTCCAGATCAGGCGAAGGCTGCTCGGCAGCAGTTTGCGGCTTCCCGCCGAGCTATTCGCTTCGATCGTCGCGGCTGACCACTCCGCCCCGCGCGCCGGGGGAGGGGGGACTTCTCACGACACTGGCTCCGGTGTAGAATGCGGCGTCCGCGTTCCAGGAGGACGCCCCGTGCAGTGGGCAAGCCGAGTCAAGCCCGGCCTGATCCGCCGGCTCTACCGGTTGGATCGGGACGGCGTCTACGACGACGCGCTGCTCGACAGGGCCGGTTGGGGGCTGCACGCCCGCTGCCGCGACGTGCTGACCGTCTGCCGGGCCGTCCTCGAGGGTGAAGTGCCCTGTCCCGAGTGCGGAAGCACGGTCCACCGGCAGCGGCACGCCGAGCGGGCCCGCAGCAGTCGCCAACGTCCTCCGCTGGCGTTCACGTGTGCGCACTGCGGGGACGCCGTGACGTGGGATGGGTGCAAGAACGCCCTCCGCCAGCAGCCGAAGTGCTTCGATTGCCTGCGACCACTGGATTGGACGTATGCGGAGGGTGAGCTCGCCTGCCCCGCGTGCGCCAGGGGGTGGTCTTGGCAGGCCTACCGCCAATCCGTCAGCCGGCGCCTCTGGCTGCCGTGTCCGCGCTGCGGGCGGAAGGTCCGGCGGCCCGAACAGGCTCCGGTCGCTGACTCTTCGGTCCGGTTCCCTTCGGAGACGGTCGAGTGCCCGAAGTGCGGCCTCGAGGCCCTGCACGCGAGGGGCAAACTCTCCTGCCCGCACTGTGGCCACGAGATCGCGTGGCGCACCTACCGCAAGCGCCAGAAGCGCCGCGCCGAGCGTCTCCGATGCTCCTCGTGCGGGCACGAGTTCACCTGGCAGTCCTGGCGGGAGAACTACCGTCACGAGCCGCTGCTGACGGGCAATCCGGCGCCCCTGCGCAAGTTCATCGCCGGATGGGAGCGATCCCGCACCGCGCAGCGGAAGATGGCGTGCATCGACTCGCTGCTCCATGCCGTGCACGGGCGCGGGGCGCTCGGTCCGCTGCTCATCGAGGGAGACGAGCCTTCCGTGGTGGGGCTCCTTGACGAACTGGCCGAGCAGCGTTAGAACGTCGAGGCCGACGCTCGGTTGCGCCCCAGTCCGGCGCGTTTCTGTCTCCGGAGGCGAACATGGGTGAAGACCATGGACGTGGGCCACCTCTCACGCGCGAGCCGCACGCCGAGTGGTATCACGGCAGCCCGCTCCGGCTTGACCGTGTCAAGGCGGGCTCGACCGTTACGCCCGTGATTGCCCTGGCCAGGGCGTTCGCCCACAAGCCCGGCTTCGTCTCGATCGGTGTCCGCGAGCGGGACGGGGAACGCACAGTCACTCTTGAGCACGACGGCCGGCGCGACGGCTATCTCTACCGCGTGCTGGTGGCCGATCCGGCCAGCGACCTGGAGCAGCATCCGGGCTCGAAGCTCGCGCTCGGTGAGGAGATGCTGGCCACCCGCGATCTGCCGCTTGAGTTCATCGAAGAGCTTCCCGTCACGTGGTCGACCGAGACCCGCAAGGTGACGTACGCCTCTTAGCCGTGTCCCGTCCTTGCCATCCTGCACGTGCGACCGTTGCTTCGCCCATGCCTCGCCCCACACGGCGGTGCCAGGCGGCCCGACGGAATTCCAACAGGGATGGGCAGGCTTGCCCTGAGCGGAGCCGAAGGGAGGGGCAGGATACGGACGAACGGCGTAGAGCCACGGATTTGCACAGATGGCCACTGATCGAGCAACGGCACGACGTCGCCGTATCCGTCACCGGTGGGGATCAGTAAAGATCGGTGGCAGACGCCGTACAGCCGTCTGGCCCGGGACCCGGGTGGGCGACCTCGGCTCCGTTGAGCAGCAGGAAGCTGACCAGTTCGGTGCGTTCCCACTGTGCGGCGTAGTGCAGGGGTGTCTGGCCGACGTCATCGAGCGGGCTGATGTCACAGCCGTGCGCCACGAGAATCTCGGCAGCCGCCACGCCATCCTCCGGCATAGCGCACATGTGCAGAGCAGTGGTGCCGACTGGGCCCCTGGCATCGACTTCCGCTCCCGACTCCAGCAGGAGCTCCACGAACGCACGCTGAGCGCTGCGGGCAGCCACGTGCAGAGGGGTGCCCTGTCTGGATGAGGCCCCCACACCCGCCCCGGCATCCAGCAGAAGACGGCCCATCGACTCCTGGCCGCTCGCAGCGGCCATGTGCAGAGGCATATGGTACAGTTTGCCCTCGCGGATGTTCGGCTCGGCGCCGCCGGCAATCAACAGGGTCGCCCCACCGACGTTCCCTTTGATCACCGCGATGTGCAGGGCAGTGAGGTCGGACGTCAAGCACAGATCCCGGCCGCTGCCTTCTGGCGGACGGCGCCGTGGGGAGCCCCACCTGCTGGCATCCTGAGGCAGGAAGCCCTGACGGATGCGCGCGTTCGCATCGGCCCCGCCGGCGAGCAGGAGTCGGACCACGTCATTGTGGCCGTGCGCGACTGCGCAGTGCAAAGGAGTCCAGCCGTACCTGTCGCGGGGATCCACCGCGACTCCGCTGTCCAGCAAGAGGAGTGCGCATGCCCTGTGGCCTCTGGCGGCAGTCCAATGAAGGGGAGTCCATCCGTACTCATCGGGCGCTTCCGCGTCAGCGCCTTTCCTGAGGAGGCGCGCCAGTTCGGTCACCTGCCCGGCCGACGCGGCTCTGGAGACCGATCCCGCGTGATACGAGCACAGGAGTGCGAGTGC
>Ga0114922_10003073_pt1 | contig 15567 bp, 10 predicted proteins | sample AartaG_FD_100975 | JGI IMG/M metagenome (GOLD analysis project Ga0114922, IMG submission 100975) | Deep subsurface microbial communities from Aarhus Bay to uncover new lineages of life (NeLLi) - Aarhus_00045 metaG | ecosystem: Environmental > Aquatic > Marine > Oceanic > Sediment | place...
CTGCACGGGCTGCACCGCGAACCTGCGCCACTGGGTGCCGATGAAAGTGCGCAGCACCTCCGACGTGGACGGCAGGACGGGCATGTCGTTCGTGTTCGGTATCTTCGCCAGGTGAGGCAGATAAGTGCAGAGCATGTCCCTGTAGACCTGCTGCCGACGGATCGCGGCGAACGGCAGCGACAGCATGAAGGCGACGAACTCGCGGTCCGTAAAGGGCGCGACGACGCGCCGGAACTGCCCGAAGAAGTGCAGAAGATAGCTGACGTAGCGGCGCCGCCCAATCAGCAAGTCCCAGTGGAAGAACTGGTGGTGAGGCGGGCCGTCGTGAGACATGAAGAAGCGCTCGTTCTCCTCCAGCACATCCTGCGCCAATCCCGCCGGCATCCGGGGGCCGAGCATCCGGGACGCTTCTTCCACGCCGAAACGGTACTTGTACGCCCCGGCGAAGCAGAGGCGGCAGTGCTCCTCCGGCGAGGAGAAATCGGCGTCTGACTTGAGGAACCTGCTCGTCAGGCCGCCGCCCAGAAAGCCGCACACGAGCGTGGACGTCCTGTCGGCCGCCCCATCGAGCAACGAGAGCATCCGGCCGGTATGTATGTCGTACAGCCCGCCGCTTATGGCGACGGACTTCTGCCTGTAACGGTCAAGGAAGTCCTCACCCAACGGGGCCGTGCTGTGCTCCGCTCCAGCCCGTCTTGCCAGCCTGCGCGCGTATTGGCCGTCCTCCCCATAGAGCCGGCCCTGGGACTGGGTGATCGCCCGCACGGGGATGCGCGCCTCGCAGAGCAAGCCCAGGAGGGTGCGGGAGTCGAACCCGCCGGTCAGCGGAAGCACGACCGGCTCGCCTTCCAGGGCGCGGCGCCTCACGCTCGCGCTCAGAACCGAGTACATCTCTGCGGCCGCTCTTTCGATCGACCACTGAAAACGCCCGTCCGAAAACGGCAGGTCCCGAACCCGGTGGATCGTCAGGCGCCCGTCCTCAAAGGTGGCCCGGCTGCCGGGAGCCAACAACGTTACCTCGTCGAAGAGAGTGCGCTCCCCTTGCTGGAGTCCAAACATCAGTACGTCGGCCACCGAGCGGGGGTCCAGCTCCCGCTTGAACGCGGGGTGGGAAGCAATCGCCCAAAGGTTCGAGGCGAACGATAACCCGTGCCCGTGCTGCCACAGGAAGACGGGCATCAATCCCAACGTGTCATTCATGATGTGCAAGACGTTCCGCGCGTGGTCCCAGACGAAGGCCACGTACCGCCCGTTCAGCCCCACCAGCGAATCGGGACCGCCGTCGCGCAGCAGTTGCAGGAGGGCGGCGGCGGCTTCGGTCGGACCTTTCGGCCCTTGACCGGGCGCCCCCTCGAGGTGATCGAGGGCAAGGATGCCGGCAAAGAACGCCCGGCGTCCCTGGTCGTCTTCTGCCACGGGCGCCAAGTCGCGGCCCGGCTCAGTCGAGGCGACGTAATGAAGCGCGTCGTTGCGGACTTCGAAGGCAGTCTTGCGCGGCTCCAACTCGATCCATTCCATCATCCACCGGCGCACGGGCGCCGATTCTTCCAGTCCGTCCCCGACCCAGCCAGCGAAGCCATGCATGGTTCACCTCTTCACCTTGCTGCGCCCTCGATCCCTACGCGCCCGTCGCACATCCGCCACCTGCCTTGCCGGTGCGAGAGCGACTCAAGCTCGCCCCAGAGCTCTCGGGCCTGGTTGACGATGCTGAAGTTCGCAACGGCATGACGCCTGCCCGCGGCCCCCATCTCCCTGCGCAGGGCGGGATCGGCCAGCAGCTCCTTCAGGCGCGCCGTCACGTCATCCGGGCCGTTCGGCTCCACGAGGTATCCGGTTCGGCCGTGCGCCACCGCGTTCACGGCTCCACCTGCACGCCCGCCTATCACCGGCTTGCAACAGGCGCCGGCCTCCAGGAAGACCAGGCCGAGGCCCTCCGTGTCGCCGTCTGGCAGCTCTCGGTTGGGCATGGCGAACACGTCGCAGAGGCGGTAGTAGTCGGGAAGGAGGCCGGCGGGCTGGTAGCCAACGAAGAGCACGGCGTCCTGCACGCCCAGGTTCCGGGCCAGGCTCATGAGCCTGGCGCGCTCCTCCCCGTCCCCGACGATCACGTAGCGCACGTTCGGCCGCTCTTGCCGCAGGGCCGCCAGCGCCCGGATGACCATGTCGTGTCCCTTGCGCAGGTCAAGCCGCCCCACGGTGAGCACAACCGCCTCAGACGGCGCTATGCCCAGGCTGCGACGAAGCCGTCCGCCGTCGCCAGGACAGTAGCGCTCCGTGTCGATCCCCGGGGAGATGACGCACGTCCTGCCGCGGCCGACCCCGAGCGCAGCGACCCGGCCGGCGGTGGCGGCCGAGTTCGTGAAGATGCAGGCCGCCCTGTCTAGCAGAGGCAGGCGGAGCCTGTCCCGCTTCAGGAGTCTCCCCGGTACCGGGAGGTCATCGCCGTGGCAGTAGGCCGCGTATGGCGTGCCCTGCTCCATGCGAAGCAAGTAAGCGGGAAACAGGTCAACAGCCCGAGCCGTGTAGCAGAGTACCGTGCGGGGCTTTATCCGCCAGGCAATGCGCAGTCCCAACGTCGCGAGCCCCGCCAGGGCACTCCCAAAACGCCTGACCGACCTGCTCTCGAAGGCCAGGTCGATGCGCGGATCGTATCGGTAGACGGGGAACGGCATCGTGGCGTCCAGCGCATGGCTTCCCGGCAAGTCCGACGTCAGCACGGCCACACGCTGGGGGTCCCAGTGCCGGCAGAAGCCTTCGAGCGACTCCGACACTCCCCCCGTTGCGGGCGGGAACTGGCGCGTGATAATCAGGACGTCTCTCATCCCATCACCTTGCTGGCGGTCCGATCACCAGTGACGCGGAGGAGTCCAGCCAAGGACGTATCCCACGCGACCGACAAGGTTGGCGCCCTTCATCAGGACGCCGAGCCCAATCAGCCCCATCTTGTGCAGCGGCCTCTCGTAAAGCCAGAACAGGAGCGCGGTGCGCAGGAGCGCTGCCGCCGAGAGCGCCATGCCGCCGAGAAAACGCACGGCCTGCACCGGCAGGGCGTCGATTTGCATGTCCGGGTTGGTCTTGCGGAGGTAGCCTCTGGCATGCCCGAAACGGATCTCGTGGCGCAGGAGCGAGCCGGCCGTCGCCCGCGGCCGGTGATACTGAACCGCGTGAGGCGCGTAGGCGATGTCCTGGCCCAGACTCAGGAGCTGGCTCGCGAAGTCCCTGTCGGGCCCCCAGACGGCGTCCTGCCGGAAGCCCCCCAGGGCCTGGAAGGCCTCCCGCCGGACCAGGAGATTGCCGGTGCCGGCCAGCACGCGCCCGCCGCGCTGAGGGCCGGGCGGCCTGTCCGGCACCACTTGCGCTTCGATCGCCGCGAAATGGTCAACCGCCGACGCTGTCTTTGCCTCGTAGGCGAGCATAGGACCGGCCGCCGCAACGCAGCCGTCCTGCAACATAGCCACCAGCTCCCGCAACCACCTCTTGTCGGCCAACTGGTCCGCATCGCAGAAGGCCAGCAAGTCGCCACGTGCCTGCTGGGCACCGGCGTTGCGAGCAACGTAGGGCCCCTTTCCGCCGTCCTCGAACAGGTAGACGACCGGATAGCGCTGGACGACTCGGGCCGTGCCGTCTGTGCTGTCGTTATCCACGACGATCACTTCGTAGCGGTCCTTCGGGTAATCCTGAGCCAGCAGCGCCTCAATGCACTCGCCGATCATGCTCTCGCCGTTGTAAACCGGCACGATGACGGAGACGAAGCCGACGCGTTGTGGCAGCGGGGGGGAAGCCGATGCCAAGTCCCGGGCGACCTCGTGCACGCTGTGACCGGTCGTGTCACTCACTGCCACACTTCCAGACTTCTCAGGGAACCGGCATGTCGACCTACCGGATCGACGGCCTCCCCGCCAGTGATAAGCTGCCACAGCTTCCGCGCCTCCGTGCGCGCATTGAAGCAGCGGGCGATCTGCCGGCGCGCGTTGGCCCCGATCCGGCGGCGGGCGGCCGCGGCGAGGCCGCTGAAACCCTCCAGGCAGCGAGCCAGCTCCAGGGGGCTCTCCGGAGACACCAGGAAACCGGCCCCCGGCCGTACGAGCTCGGGGATACCCGTCACCTGCGTCGACACGACGGGCACTCCCAACGCCATCGCCTCCATCAGCGCCACCGGTATGCCGTCCACGTTACCGTCCCGGGCCCGGCGACAGGCCAGCACGAACAAGTCGGCCTGCATAAGCGTCTGCCGGACCTGCTCGTTCGGCAGAACGCCCAGGAATTCCACTCTCTCCGAAATGCCCTGCCGCTCCGCCAACTGGGCAAGGTCCGCACCAAGGGGCCCGTCACCGACGATGCGGCACCGGAACTCCACGTCTCGCATCGCTCCCAGCGCCTCGATGAGGACGTCGTGGCCCTTCTTCGGCATCAGCCGGCCCACGGACACGATTTCAAGCGGCCGGTCCGGCGGAGCTTCGGGCCGCTCAGGGAACTCATCCGGCTCCAAGCCGCAGCGGACCACGTGGATCTTGCCCGCATGGTCGGGCCCCACGATACCTGCCAGATAGCGTCTGTTGTACTCGGAAATGGTCGCAACGAACTTCGCCGCCGCTATCTTCTCCGCCAGAAGCCGAGGGCGCCGGAAGATGTCGTGCGCGTGCGCCGTGAAGCTGAAGGGCACGTCCGTCAACCCGCTCAAGTAGATTAGCATCTCGCAGTTGGAGGATGCAAAGTGGGTATGGATGTGGTCCACTCCCAGGCGGCGGACCAGCGGCGCCAGGGCTCCCGCCTGCGCCAGCAGTTGCCGCCCTTCCGCATCGTTCGACAACCGCCGGCACTTGAGCAGACGTCTCGGAGCCGTGCCCGCGCAGAACGCTCTGCCCAGCATCCTGCCGAGCCTCTTCGTTTGCACGGTCGGGTACAGTGCCTCCGCAGCCAGAGGCCTGACGAAATCATGGACCAGCGGGTCCCGACACTTCTCCAGGGCCGCTATGCGCACGTGCGCGCCCAGCTTTCGGAGCGCCAGAATCTCCCTGGCGATGAACGTCTCCGACACCGCCGGAAACTGGCCGAGCAGATACAGGACCCTCATTGTTCCGCGCTCCGCTCTTCGGCAGTCGGACGCATCATGCCCCCCAGGAGCCGCAAGGGAGCTTTCAGGCCGCTCGCAAGACAATGGCGCACCGTTGGACCGGCAGCCCAGCCAAAGGCCTCCCACAGGCATGCAAGCTTCATACCAGGCTGTGACAGGGCGCCACAAGTCTGGCTCCAGGCCAGGAACCGCTTTGCCGTCGCCCTGCGCACGGCGCGCGACCTGGCTCGCCTGCCGTCGGACGGCGCCCGGCCCCCAAGAAACGCCTTGCGGACCCGCCGCAATGTGTCGCTGATCGGGCCGACGTCGCCCTGCATGAGCGACGTGCCCCGCCAGAACTCCCGCAGCCTCCTCACCTCCGCTTCGGGCAGGGGGGCGCCGAGTACCTTGGCCAGAGCGGCGTGGCTGATGGCCACGGCATACGCCTCTTGCTCCTCCTTGTCACGCACGCCGACGCTCGATCCGTGACGCCGGTACTTCAGGAGCACGTCCGGCAGCACCGCGACCCGGCCCTGCTCCAGCATGCTCAGCCACAGGGCGTAGTCCTGGCTGTAACGGTGGTTCACGGGATATCCGCCGATCTTCAGGAGCGTGTCTCGCCTGAACATCACCTGGCCGTGACCTGCGCCGCGGTTGTAGAAGAGCAGTTCCCAGGCAATGGCCTCTGGATCGCCCGCGGAGTCGGTCTGGTCAAGATGGCGGCCTGCCTCATCGGTAACCTCCATGTTGGCCGACACGAGCACCACCTCGGGGTGCTCGTCCAGGTATCGGGCCTGTATCTCCAGCCGCGTGGGCATGGACACGTCGTCGGCGTCCATGGGGGCGATGTACTGCCCCCGGCAGCGCGGCAGCGCCCAGTTCCGGGCCCGATACGGTCCCACGTTGCGCTCCTTGCGCAGGCGGACGAGCCGAGGGTCGCCGTACGAGTCCAGGATGGCAGGCGTGTCGTCGGTGGATGCGTCATCCACCACGATAAGCTCCAGATCCGCCAGCGTCTGGCCGAGCACGCTGTCCACGGCCTCGCGCAGAAAGCGCGCGCCGTTGCAGACGGCCATCAGCACGGAGACCTTGGGCGACGTTCCCTGGTCCCGGGCGGCCACGCGGACCGCGGTGTGCAGCAGTGTGTCGCCGATGCCGGACATTCTCTGCCTCTTCGCGACTAGGAGGGGACCTCACCGGTAGCCCCTCGGCGCAAGCCGCCCAGGAACCTCCGGGCGGAAGTCGCCAGACTGCCCTTCACCCTCTGGAGTATCGTCCTGGGCCTGAAGGCCGCCCGCATGCGATCCAGACGCAGGGATCGCACGGCCGCTGCGAGAGCTTCTTCCTCCGTGGGCGCGTTGGCCAGGCGGATCGCATCCCTGAGCTTCCAGGCGTAGGCGGCCCTGCTCAGAGCACCCACGCTGCCATACCAATGCCGGGCAATGCCAAAGTCCGGGGTCGGGCGGCCGGACCGACGCCAGGTCGTGTAGTACGCCGTCCATTCGTCGCGCCTGTTCTCCATGGATTGGGAAGCGGTGCAGGCGTCGTGGATGCTTACCTCCTTCAGCGGCTTCAATAGGCCGGCAGCAGCGGCGCCCCGGAGCGCGTCGAGGCCTTGCTCAGTCCTGGCTAGGACCAATGAGACGCCCCGTCGGTCCTGCGCCAGGAGGTGGGCGTCCCCGACGGAGATGTCGCTCAGAACGTTCAAGTGGTCGAAGCAGAGGCGGCAACAGGGGGGCCCGAAAGGCACCCTCGACTGCGCAAAGACGCGTCGAAGCACGTGATACTCTTTTCCTCCCCGGGTCCGCACGAGTACGTCCCCAGGCCAGCCCAACCATGACTTGTGCTTGTGGCGGAAGTAGGTGACATCGCCGCCGCGCACTCCGGCTCGCGAGAGCAGGTAGTCCATCTGGCGATAGGAACTCATCCCGCTGCACATCAGCCCTACGACGAACCCCACCTGCTTCAGGTAGCCGGTCACCTGCGCGTTGCGGAGGCCATGCACCTGACAGGCAACGCCGACGAGGGCAAGCCGGTCCTGCCCGCGCGCCGCATTAGTCAGGGCGTTGCTCAGCGTTACAGGGCAGTACTTCGATCCCCTCGCTTTGGACAGGTCCTCCAGCCGCCTGGCAATGGTTGCTGTCGGCCGCAACGGGTTCTCCTCTGGCGCCCCGACGACGATCGCCCCGTCAGCTCTGCCAGTGCCCATCAAGTGCAGCAGGACGGCCGTCGCAACTCCCCCGCTCTGGGCATCGGCAAGGAGCTCCGGGGACGTGGCCTGGGCCAGGAAGGCCCCGAGGATCCGCCCGCGAAACGGGTCCTCCGTTGGCGGCGGGGCTTCGGCCCGGAGCTGCCATCCCGGACAGACCTGAACGCACAAACCGCAGGCCGTGCACTTCTCAGCGTCGACACCGGCCTCGAGAAAGCCCGAGGGGGCCTCCGTGATGGAGATCGCATGGGATGGGCAGACGGCTGCGCACGTTCCGCAGCCGGTGCACAGGTTGCTCGCGACGATCGGTTCGACCGAGTGCCACCGGGCAGCGGGCCGGGAGCGGCCCGCCGCGGGCCGTTTGGGCGGCGCCTGGGCAGACTGCTCGATCAGCGCGACGGCTCTGTCCAGCGCCTGACCAGCCGAGTCCTCCAGCCCCGGCACGCCGGCGGCCACCCGGTCACGGAGGGAGGCCCGCTCGGCCCATGCCCTGCGCACCAGGTCCAGGCACGACTCGGCGGGCGCCGGCAGGTGCACCGCGTACTCACCGAGGTTCACATCGTTCATCAGCTCCACGTACTTATGGGACCATCCGAGCACCACCAGCGGCACCCGCATCGAGAGGCCGGCCACCAGCGAGTGGTAGCGTGAGGCCACCAGGAAGTCCAACTGCCCAACGAGAGACTTCAGATCGGCGGCGGAATGGTTCCTCGTCACTGCATGCAGTCCGTCCGGACGGCCCAGCACGTCCCGCAGCAGCTCCCCGAATATCAGGTCGTCCCTCGTCTCGTTCTCGTAGACCTCGTGGGGTATGATAACCACGTCCACGCCAGCGTCCCTCAAGAAGTACTCGCAGACGCGCGCGAGCAGCCTGACGTACTCGTTCTGCGTTCCCTCGCCATCGGCAAGTTCGTAGATCCGCACGTTCGGGGCTATGCCCACGAGTGGCCCCGAGCGCCTCCTCGCTCCTATCCCCGCCAAGATGCGCTCGCCGCAGTCGGGCGGAGCGGGCCGAAAGTGGAACGCGATGTCGGCCGCCATGCCGAGCCGCTCCGGGGGGACGGCGCCCAGTTCCTGCAGGTAACCCAGGGACTCCTTATCCCTCGCGTACACAAGGGAGGCCTCCCGAAGCATGGACCGCGTGTAGCGCCTGACGGCCCTGTCTTGGAACGGCCCCCACGCCTGGGGCAGGTACGCGATGGGTACCCCCGGCGCCCAGAGGCGGTGCATCTGCCACCAGCGCCCCCGGCTAACGCTCGCACCGCGCTGGTCGCTGGAGCGGAAACCGCTCACGTCCAGGACGGCCCCAATGCCCCTGTGGCTCTCCGGACGCCACCGCTCGCCCAGCAAGGGGGCATCCGAAAGGCGTGCTCTCAGCTCCTCCCACCGCCGCACGACGCCCGGGACGGTCGCCGGCTTCGCCAGGGCCGCAACGCCGGCCTCCCGCAGCCGTTCCCGCCACGTATCATGCACGGCATAGTGGAGCACAGTGACGCCGGGGAACCGTTCCTTCAGGCACGAGGCGACGGTCAGCAGCATTGCCTCGGCGCCCTTGTTGTGGAAGCCCCCCCCGACCACCAGGACTTCCCCCGGGCCACGAGTCCCGCGCCCTGACGAACCTGAGCCGAATTCAACGTCAGGGACAGGCCCTTGCCGAAACGCAGCCTTGCCGGACACAGCCACTGCGGACTCCTTCCGTTGCCTCAGCTTCGGCCCTCTAGCAGCTCTGTGAAGACCTCTTCATGCCTCGCATACCACTTCTCGATGTCGAAAAGCCGCACGGCGCGCTCCCTGGCCCTCTTCGCGAAACCGTCCAGGTCGGCCGCCACCTTCAGCACCGCTTCGGCGATCAGCTCCGGCTCGGGGAACTGCAGGACGTCGTAGTTCATCTCGCAAGGCACGCAGATTCCCCCCTCGCCGTCGCCCACCAATTCCGGCGTCCCGCCCGAGGAAGTGCAGACCACCGGCAGCCCGCAGGCCATCGCCTCGATCACGGCGTTCGGACACGCGTCCACCTGCTTCGCGTGCACATAGACGTCGGCCGACCGGAAGACGGCCTCGGCATCCTCCCGTATGTACGGACCGCGTATCTCCACCTGTCCGTCTATCCCCAGCCGCCTGCAACTGTAGCGTATGCACGCCTCGTCGCGCATGCGCAGAAAAGGGCCCGCCACGATGAACCGCATGTCCTGCATCTTGTGCTTCAGTATCGCGCAGGCATCCAGCAGGGGCAGCAGCCGGTGCAGGTCGCGGAACCTGGCCGTGCTCAGCAGCGTCAGGGGCCTCTCCGGTCGGGCCGCGGCCGGCGAGAACTGACGGCAGTCAACCGCGTTGTAGAGCACCTCAGAGGGGCACGACGCCTCTGCGATGAACCGCCTGTGGCACTCCCTGGAGAACTCGCTCTGGAACAACACGTAATCAGCCATCTCGAAGACGCCGCGGCGGCGCTCGTTTTCCTCCTGCCAATCCTCGACCAGGCCGGCCTTTATGTGGACGCCGTTGGCGTTGTAGACGATCGGTATGCCCGCTCGCTTCGCCATCCGGCACAGCCGCGCCGGCGTGTTGTCCGCGTTGAAGCTATAGAGGATGTTGAAGCCCTTCTCGACGTGCGGGAACCGCCGGGTCAGCGACCGAAACTTAGTGGACGGCCCTCCCACCTTATCGGCTGCCGCAGACGCGTAATTCACCCTTGGGCCCGAATCGCGCCCCCTCGCCCATCGCCACGCCAGCGGCTTGAGCCAAGAGCCGGCTGCCGCCCTTGCCCTTTTCAGTGCCGATGCGAGCCACATCGCGGGCCCCTTCCTACCTTCGAGAAGCGACGGGGGACGCGCCCCGTGCACTGAGCGCCTTCCACGCGGCAGCGGCTATCAGCTTGTAGGCCTTCGCGTCCGTCCTGTTCAGGGCCAGCATGGCCAGCGCGGCCTCCCGCGCAGGGCCGAACCAGCCGGCCTGGCGGTAGTGCCACGAGAGCGTCGCCAGCGCATTCCTCAGGGGCGCCGGGGCGACCCACGCGTACTTCTTTGGATCCCGGCGGAACTGCCGCACGATGGCCAGCGTGGCCCGGCGGTCGGAATCCGCCTGGCTCTCCACGTGCACGACCGAGACGGACGCTGAGTGCTTCCTGATGATGTACAGGGGCTCCTCGACGACGCGGAACCTCTCGCCGGCCCACGCCAGCCTAAGCCACAGGTCGCGGTCCTGGGCATAGCGATGCTGCCCGTCGAAACCTCCCGCAGCCAGCACGACACCCCGCGAATACATGGTGCTTGGACCTATGATGGGGTTGCGCTCCAGGAGCAGCGCCGGAAGCGTGCTGTCCGAGAACCGCGGTGTCCGGACCTCCTGCCGGTCGGCGAACAGCACGCGGGCGCCGGTCGAGATCGAGGCCGCCTCGGGGAACTCTCTGGCCAGCTCCACCTGCCTGGCCAGTCTCTCAGGCGCCGACAAGTCGTCGGCGTCCATCCGGGCGACATACTGACCGACGGCCAGCCGGTTGCCCACGTTCAGGGCCTTTGTAAGCCCCATGTTCTCCTGATGGACTAGCCGGATGCGCGGATCGGCGTAGCTCTCCAGGATGTCGCGGGTGCCATCGGTAGAGCCGTCGTTGATGATGAGGAACTCAAAATCGCCGTAGGTCTGCCCCAGTATGCTGTCGACGGCCTCGCGCAAGTACCGCTCGCCATTGTAGACGCTCATCAGGGCCGAAATCGCAGGTCCGCGTGCACTCATTTTCTCACATCGAAAAGGGACAAGCAGACACTTTCGAAGAATCGCACCATCCCAGACCAGGCAGTCGGCGAAAGGTCCAGTCGCCGTTCCCCAGGTACCTGCCGGGATAGCGGACACTGATCAGAGCGAAGGCAAGCGGACGGAACCACATGGCCCATGCGTTGCTCTCGTTCTTCCTGCATTGCATCTTGCTCCAGCCTCCGTACCGGAACCGCCCGGGCTGCTGTTGGATGGGACGGTGCAGTAGTTTATCCAATCCAAAGAGCTCTCCGATGCGTCTCTTCCACGACTTGTAGGGCCGCCATACAAGCTCGCAGAACCCGCCGTCTGCATTCTGCGCCTTCCACAGGGCATGGTAGGCTCGCCGTAGCGCAGCACTAACGTCGGCCGCCCTATAGTCGGTGAGCATGCTGAACTTTACCAGAATGTCTATCGCATCCAGGTCGTGGCAAGCGCCGCCCCCACCCCCCCTATTGAACAGGCCGTCCTCATGCTGCAGCGAGAGGGTGTTGTCAATAATGCGCGCGACGTGGTTTATCCGTCTACCTCGCGAGAAGTAGAAGTAATAGATGTGGAAAGCACCGGCCATTCCGTTGAACAGATTGGCCCCACGATCTGTTCCCCAGTACCCCGTCTGGGGGTCCTGCATCTCATCCAGCTTACCAAGCAGGGCTTCTATCACGATGTCGGCCTGGCAGTTCCCCTGCCCGGACTCATATTCGAGGAACGACAGCAGCCACATTATTTCGTTGGATGCATACCAGAACTGACTTAAGTCCCAGCCAAGTAGCCAGTCGACGCTCTCACGAGCATCCATGAACCGATTAAGGAATCGAAGCGGGTACACCGGCCGCCGTCCGAGAGCGTCCAGAGCATGCACAGCAAAGTATGAAGTCAGCACTTGCATGTAGTCCAAACCGTGTCTGCCTTCCAGTGTTTCAGGAACGAGCTCAGGGTCGTGCCACAGGCCGTCCTCGCACTGGGCCGCAGCAATATGAGTGCCTGCTTCGGCGAACACTTGGCCTTCGAGAGGCCAATCACCAAGGAGCTCCGCGGCGAGAACGGCGAAGCAATTGGATGCCACCGTCACGTCTCCCCCGGAAGTGAACGCGAAGCCTGCACCGCTCTGCTGCACGGTGCTGAGCCAAGGACGGCTAGCTAGATAATGCCTTCCGAACACGTCGTTGACCTCTACATGAAACCTGTCGCCTCACGACTCAAGTCCCGGTGATTGCAGCCGGGAACCCTCAGGACGTGGCCCTGTTTGGCTACCTATAGCCGAGCGCCTCGAGACGCCTCTGGACTTCCTCCCTCTCCGTCCCCGAGACTTCGCGCGCAGTGCGCGGGCCCGTAGCCATCATCTCCCTTAAGCGCCTCCTTAGACGCTGCACCACCTCGGGGTGTTCGGCAGACACGTCAGTCGTTTCGTCCGGATCCAGGTGCAGATTGTAGAGCGCATGGACACGCAGGTTCGCCAACAGCGGTCTATCCACTCCTTTCGGACGTTTTTGCGCACTTGCAGCCTTCGGACTCCTGAGGAGCCCGCGCAATGTACGCGACGCACGCACGACTGGACGAATCATCCGGTAGGCCGCTTCAGAAGGACCATAGAGCCACGACGGCGCCCGCTCCCGATCCTCAGCAAGGCTATGCGCTGCGGCCCGCACAGCCTTTCGCAGTGCCGCCAAGAGGCCGCCGGGTCCAGGAGCTGCAGCCTGCTCTGGAGATTTGTCGGTCATGATGAGCTTCCATCGTTCTGTGCGCAGCCCGCACCAGCCTTTCGGTGCGTTTTCGATGTAAGCGTAGTGCTCGTCCCCTGGTGTTGCCGGGCGTTGCATGGCAGGCCCAAGAAGGCTTTCTCCGTCAAGATGGGCTGGAACGGGAAGGCCCGCAAGTTCCAGCACAGTAGGCAGGACGTCAACCAAGCGCACCTGCTGACTCACGCGCGTGCCAGACGCGATGCGTTTGGGGCAGTACATGACCAAAGGCACCTTCATGACGCACTCTAGCAGTTTCGCGTCATGTCCGCCCCAAGCATAGGGCGGGTCGCTTCTGGGTAGCTCGTCACCGTGATCCGAGAACAGAAACACTACACTTTCTTCCAGCAAGCCCTCCTTTTCCAAGAAGGTCCGTATTTGGCCGATACATTCGTGGTCTGCCCAACTTATCTTGCCGTCGAAAAACTGCCCCATGCAGGAATAGCGCTCCCTATAGATGCGCGGAAGGGAAAGCCGTTGGCTGGGCACCTTGTGTGTTCCCATGTAGTGGAGCCAGAGCAGAAAAGGCCGCTGGCCCCTAATTGCCCAAGCCTCCGCTCGTCGCCACATAGTACTCCATTCCCTATAGTAGCGGCCCCCCTTTGCGGCGCTAGAACGATGCCGCAAGTCCTCCTCGTCCAGATCGTAAAGGTGGAAACCCCGACCAAACCCCCTAGCTTCTCCGAGAAGGGTGTGGGCCGGGAAACCTCCGGTAAGGTAGCCGGCATCGGCAAACAGCTCAGCCAGCGTGGCGACTTCCGGATTAAGGCATGACAACGGCTTGCGGACGCCGTGCTTGTACGGGTTACATCCCGTGAAGAGGCTGGCGTGCGACACCCAGGTGTTCGGTGCCTGACAGATGGCCTGTTCGAATACGGCGCCGTGCTCGGCAAACCAGTCGATGTTTGGGGTGTCGACGCCCCGATACCCGTAACAGCCTAGGTGGTCTGGCCTTACGCAATCGAGCGTTACCAGTATGATCGCTTTGGGGCGGTCAGACATCTGCTGGCGTCCCTGGCCGAAGAGGTGGGGCAACTTCCACCCCAGTCGTCAACGTCCATTCGTGGGGTAGGTGAACAGCTCCGTGCACCTTATGGCCACCGAGTACTCGCAACTGCGCAACTCGTGGAATCCTGCTGTAGGCAGTACGGCCATCCGGATGCACGATAGTAGCATTCAGGGTGTACAACTTCGGCAGCAGATTAAAGGCACCGATGGTCAGGTCAACGTACCCTTCCCCAGTGAGCATCCCGAGCGTAAGCTGATCCACGTCGGTGCGCAATCCCGTGATCTGCGTCCTTTCTGTCGTATGTATCGCCAGGTTGAAAACGGGATTACAGACCGGCTCGTGGGCCTTGAAATGTGTGCGGAATATCACTGTCTCACCCGTGTTGAAATCGGAGCGAGGCAGACCGTCGGCTCCAAGGACCTCGAAACCTACGATCTCGATCTCGCCGGTGCCGGTTCTCGTGCCTTGGGTGCTATCGGCAACTACGGAAGCCCGATATGCGTCGATCGCCTCATCGGTGCCCCCGCTGTAAACGACTCTCCCGTCCGCCAGCACAATCGTGCGGCTGCATAGGTAGCTGACTTGATGCAGGTTATGGGAGACGAAGACGATCGGCATGTCGCTGTTCTTGAGCTGCTCCATGCGCTCGCTGCACTTTGCGCGGAATGCCATGTCGCCGACCGACAGCACCTCGTCAATGAGCAGGATGTCGGGGTCGAGGTGGGCCGCGACCGAGAAGCCCAGGCGGACGCTCATGCCGCTGGAGTAGCGTTTCAGCGGCGTGTCGATGAACTCCCCCACGCCGCTGAACTCGACGATCTGGTCGAACTTCGCGTCGATCTCCGCCTGCTTCAGCCCCATGATGCTGCCGTTCAGGTAGACGTTCTCCCGGCCGGTCAGATCCGGGTGGAAGCCGGCCCCCACCTCGATGAGGGCGGCGACCCGGCCGTTGACGTTCACCGCCCCCCGGGTCTGGCGCATGATGCCCGAGAGGATCTTCAGGGCGGTGGACTTGCCGGCGCCGTTCGGTCCGATGATGCCCAGGCACTCGCCGCGCCTAACCTCAAAGGAGACGTCCCGAAGGGCCCAGAACTCGCCCTTCCCGTCGTCCCCGCCGCCCCGGCCCCTGAGCCAGCGAACGGCGTTCGGGATGACGTCGCGCAGGGCCGTGGCCCTCTCGCCCTTCCTGAACTTCTTCCATACGTCCCTGAACTCGATCGCAACGTCGTTGGACATGGGCGCTCTCAGATGTTATCGGCGAAGGCGAACTCAGCCCGGTGAAAGACGGCCCAGCCGCCAAGGAAGAGGACGACCGCCATCGCGATGGCCGGCCAGAGGGTCGTCATGTCGGGCAACGCCCCTTCCAGCAACACGGCGCGGTAGCTGTTTAGGATGGGCGTCATGGGGTTCAGATCCAGCACTCTCTGCAGGAGCGGGTTGTCGGTCTTGATGGGGTAGACGACGGCGCTGGCGAAGAACCACAGGCGCACCAGCGTGCCCATAATGTGCTGAACGTCGCGGTAATAGAGGTTCGCGATGGCCAGGATGAAACCCAGCCCGAGCGTGAAAATGAGCTGGATGAGCAGTATCACGGGCATGAGGAGGATGGTGGCGCGGAACGGGATGCCGTAGTAGATCATCAGGGCGAAGACGATGACGAAGGCGATGGCGAAGTCCAGCAGCCGGGCGAGCACCTTGGCGATGGGGCAGACCTCGCGCGGGAAGTAGATCTTGGTCACCAGGTTGCGGTTGCCGGTGAGGGACGTGGCTGCGCCCTCCAGCCCGCCGGCAAACAGGGCCCAGGGCACCA
>Ga0114922_10003074_pt1 | contig 15565 bp, 13 predicted proteins | sample AartaG_FD_100975 | JGI IMG/M metagenome (GOLD analysis project Ga0114922, IMG submission 100975) | Deep subsurface microbial communities from Aarhus Bay to uncover new lineages of life (NeLLi) - Aarhus_00045 metaG | ecosystem: Environmental > Aquatic > Marine > Oceanic > Sediment | place...
CTAAATTACCGAATTAAATCTTATTCTATGCAGCTAAGGAATAGAATGATTTAAACATACTTTGTTCTTGAGTATTCAGTTGATCCTTCTTGATCATACGGACTATCTCAATCCCTGTTAAAGTTCTTCTTGCTGACTCAAAATCCTTAAACCCTAAGCCCAGTTGAATGCGCCATTTTATAAACCTATGATCCTGTTCTACAATATTATTCAAGTATTTACATTGTCTGATCTCAATATTAGTAAATGATCTATAGTTGTATAATTTGATGGCACTTTTATTACTCCCACTTTTATCTATGTTGATCAACTCTGGCGTCCCATTATTCTCTATTGCTTTCATTAAGAATGACTGAGCACTCATGCGTTGTCTTCGTTTTGTCAGAAGAAAATCTATCGTATTTCCATTCTTATCTACTGCTCTATATAAATAACGCCAGACACCCTTCACTTTGATATACGTCTCATCCATCCTCCATCTTTTACCAACTACTTTCTTTCTCTTTCTCATTTGAATCTCTATTTCTGGCATGAACTTATAAACCCATCTCTGTATAGTAGCATGGTCTACTTCTACTCCTCTTATTTTCATTATCTCTTCAATATCCCTATAGCTTAATGAAACCCTTAACTTGAAATATACTGCTTGTATGATAATTGATTTTGGAAAGCAATGACCTTTTGTATCCATTATGCTGAGTTTAGTTTTTTACTAAACTAAGAAATTAATATTTTTACTTCAATAGATGCGACAGAATCGTATTAAGAGAAGGTGTTGATAAAGATGGTGGCCTATTCCTTGAGTCTTACAGGTTCGGGTCACATATACGCACAAATAAACACTGGTGGTTACAGGCCGAAAACCTTGTCGGGTTTATGAATATGTACCAGTTTACTGGTGAGAAAAAGTACTGGGAGACGGTAAAATTGACCTGGGATTTTATTGATCGGTTTGTGGTTGATCATGAAAGAGGGGAATGGTTTACCAAGGTTAGCAGGCTCGGGGAACCGTATTTAAATGAACCAGAAGATGATCCTTCTCCTTATTATAAAAACAACTGGAAAATAGATCCATGGAAATGTCCTTATCATAATGGCAGGGCAATGATGGAATTAATTGACCGTATTGAACGTATATTAAATAGTTATTAGATAAAATTTTAAAATGAACGGATATGAAAGAATTAAAGCTGCAATAACCGGAGAACCCTCTGATAAAATTCCAATAATGCTGCATAATTTTATGATGGTAGCAAGAGAAGCGGGATTAACTATGGCTCAATACAGGGATAATCCAAGGGCTATTGCAGATGCTTATATTAAATCAATGGAGAAGTATGAATATGATGGAATACTTGTAGATATAGATACAGTAACCCTGGCCGGTGCATGCGGAGTTACGGTTGACCTGCCCGAAAATGAACCGGCAAGGAGCCGGGGAGCTTATCTAATTTCATGGGAAGACTTCAAAAATTTGCCCCCGGTTGATGTTGGGAAATACAAATATGTTCAGATATGGTGTGAAGCAGTTAGGTTGCTGGTTGATTATTTTGGTAATGATATCTACATAAGGGGTAATTGTGATCAGGCTCCATTTTCGCTGGCCAGCATGATAAGGGGAACAGAAAACTGGATGATAGACCTATATATGACTGAAGAAAAGCTTCTTTTCGAGTTACTGGATTATTGTAAGGAAGCAACAACCCAGTTTATTAAACTAATGTCTGAAACTGGTTGCCATATGACTTCAAACGGAGATAGCCCTGCAGGGCCGGAAATGATTCCTGCTGATATGTTTATCAAATACTCAAAACCTTATATTAAAGATTTGGCCAGCCTTGCTCATAGCCTGGGAATGGATTATGTAATTCATATCTGCGGTAATACTGACATAATTATCAACGAGATGATGGAAACAGGAGCCGACGGTCTTGAGTTGGATTATAAAACTGATACTCAAAAGGCTTTTGATATGATGAAAGATAAAGTTACACTTTTCGGCAATATCGATCCTTCCGGTGTCCTTGCACTTGGTACTCCTGAACTCATTCGTGAAAAAACAATAGAATTACTGGATATATTCAGCAAAACAAACCACTTTGTTCTGAATGCAGGGTGCGCATTACCATCTACTACACCAGAAGAGAATATTAAGATATTTATTAAGACAGCAAGAGAATACAGATAACAGGGGTAAGAAGAATCTAGATGTATGTCTTCAAATCAAAGTGGAATAATTTAAAATAAAGTTAAGTTATAAATTAGAACTATTGAAGATGCATAATTTTCTTCGGTTTTTCATTGTTTTTTGTTTTATTAGTTTCCGATTTTTAATAATCTGTTTATCTCTGCCAAAGTACACATCTGCAGGTGTGACATTTTGTAGTGATTCATGATACCGGCTATTATTATAATATACAAATTCATTAAGTCGATATTTTAACTCCTCCGGACTGTAATAATTCTCCAGCTTAACTACATTTTTCATTGAGCGATGATACCTTTCTATTTTTCCCTGGGTTTGAGGATGTTTAGGAGCACCTCTAACATGGTTTATTCCCACACTATCAAGGTAATTTACCAGATTCTCTGAGATATAACAGGAACCGTTATCAGATAATAATTTAGGCGGATCATCGTGTTTTACACCGTTACAATTCAACGCCTCTTCTATTGATCGCACAGCATCCTTACTTGTCATATTGCTACATAGCTCCCAGTGGACAATATACCTGCTATAATCATCCAGGACAGTTGAGAGATAATACCAGCCCCACCCTATGATTTTAAAGTATGTGAAATCAGTTTGCCAAATCTGGTTTACTCTGGTTGTTTTGTCTTTAAACTCGTCATCAGCACGCATCACCAGTTGAGACGGAGAGGTTATCAATCCCCGTTGCTTTAGTATTCTGTAAACACTGGATTCTGAAATAAAGAAGCCATGATTATCTGTAATGTGATAGGCTAATTCTCTCAGGGACAGATCCGGGAGATCCAAGCCCAGATCAACAACTTTCTTTCTATGATCATCGGGTATTTTATTCCATTGATTGTTTATGGTCCTTTTCTTTGGAGCTAATCCATCATACCCTTGATCCAGGTATTTCCCATACCATTGATAGAATGTACTCTTGTGAATTCCAAGCTCCTTAAGGATCATGTTTACTCCTATTTCACTGTCCTGGACGATCCGGATGATCTCCATCTTTTCAGCTTGTGAGAATCGCTAATACTTCATTCGCTTGAATCTTCACCATTCATGCTTTTTTTAAGCACACGGTTCTTGAGTAATAATTATGCCGCAACTTCTTTCAATTGGGTGTTCACCTTTCTTAAAGATTGTACCTCCGAAGTGTTAGCCTCCCGCATAGTATCTCCATTGAGACGCTTTTTCCCGGATTCCATAAAATCTTTACTCCAATGATAATAAAGGTTCTGTGCAATTCCTTCCCTGCGACATAATTCTGCGATGCCTGACTTGCTTCGCAAGCCTTCAATTACGATCCTGATCTTCTCTTCGGATGAGACCTTCCTTCGATTGCTACGTTTGATGTCACGCACTAAACTTTCAATTGATTTTCTTTGTGTCATTTTTTACTGATTTAAGGTTTTGAAATTTACCTTTCAGTTTAATATGAAAGGGAATAAACTATCTCTTAACCTTTATCCTAAATCAGTTCACTTTTAGCTGATGTTACACATAATGACGAACTGGGTATAGCAGTTCTTGTTCCTGAAAATGAATCTGGTAAGATTGGTAATAGCCCCAATACTAATTTCTTTAAGCTTGGATATAAAACAGTTCATGAAAAGGATTTAGCAATATTATCTCAGAAACATATTACATAGGTCAGAAATTCAGTAACTGTGTTGCTGCAGAACATTATTTTTTCTCGATTTGGGGACTCGATAAAGATCAATGGAAAAAAGAAGAGAGATTTAGAGATTATATTGAGGATGAAGTACGAAAGCTTTCAGAACCAATTATAGTTATTCAATAGATAAGGTATTTTATTATGATATTAGTATGACACGGTTTACAAGAATAGAAATAGTATTAAATATAAAACAGACCGGGATGATTCCGCTATATCCCAATGCTGAGCTGTTCAGACAATAAGGGTCCCCTATAAGCGTAGCTGTTATTTTTTTATGTCATTTCTATCGAAATATTTCAGATTAAGGCATATTATAAATAGTTTTACGGAATATTGTTTATCAAAATGAAAAGATCAAAGTATATTGTTTATTAATACAGAAAAATGAAAAGAAGAGAATTCTTTAAGAATGCTACTGCATTGGCATCCGTAACAATCCTCCCTTCATCAGTATGGGCACTGATAAAAAATGCTAAACTAAGAACTGCACATATCGGAGTTGGAGGAATGGGAGGTGCAGACCTTAAATCGATTGCCTCTCATTCAATGGTTGAGGTGACAGCTTTATGTGATGTTGATTCAAATAACCTTGCAGCTGCCAAAAAGCTTTATCCTGGGGCAAAAGCATATATAGATTACAGGAAACTCTTTGACGAGCTGGGGAATTCGATAGATGCTGTGATAGTATCCACACCTGATCATACTCATGCACCTGCATCAATGATGGCAATGAATATGGGTAAGCCGGTCTACTGTCAGAAACCTCTTACACACCATGTTTCAGAAGCAAGGGCTATGCGCAAACTTGCTAAGGATAAAAACCTTATTACGCAGATGGGAATTCAGTGTCATTCGAGTGATGAATACAGAAAAGCAGTAATTCTGATTCAATCAGGGATTATTGGTAAAGTAAGTTGTGTGAGGGCTTGGTCTCCTAAAAACTGGGGATTTGACGGACCTGCTCCTGTAGGCAGTGACCCTGTCCCTGAGTATCTGGACTGGAACCTCTGGCTTGGAACATCTCCTGAAAGACCATATAAGGAAGGATATTACCATCCCGGTAACTGGAGGAAATTATTGGATTATGGCTGTGGAACTCTGGGTGATATGGGTGTACATATCTTTGATACTCCATATACTGCCCTTGACCTGGATGTCCCTTTTACTATAAATACCAGTTGCAGGAAACCAACCGGATTCGGACATCCGGAGAATAATGTTGTGAAGTATGAGTTTCCGGGCACCAGATATACAACGGATAGTCTGGAATGGATATGGTATGATGGCCCGGGTGCTCCTGAAGAGCATGAAGATCTATTATTGCCAGGTAATGAGAAGTTGCCAGGGCAGGGTGCAATGTTTATTGGTGAAAAGGGCAGATTGTTACTCCCCCACTGGGATTATCCAAAACTGATAGTCGATGGAAAATATGAAGAGATTGAATTTCCTTCTATTGAGCTAGTAGACCATTATCATCAGTTTGTTGATACCTGCCTTGGTAAAGATAAATGCAGTGCCCCATTCTCTTATGCAGCCAGGCTAACTGAATCTATTCTGCTGGGAGTTGTTGCAAATCGTTTTCCGAATAAGACTTTGCACTGGGATATCAAAGCAGCTAAGTTTTCCGAAAAGAAAGCAAATAAGCTATTGGATTCAAAGTACAGGAGTTTCTAGAAGGATATCTGCATTCTGAGCCTCGGGGATGGTAATCATTTGAATATTACATCAAAACAGTAGTGAAATATAATTACAATTTTCTTTAGTATGAATAAAAACTTCCTGCTGTTTATGCCTCTTTATTAATCAAATGGGGATAAGCACAGGAAGTTGATGAATGAAATTTTCAGTAGTAGGTTGGTTGGATTTTCTCAGTAAAATCTATTTATACCATAACAACTGGGTATATAGAATTTTATCGGGAGCTAACTTAAAAGAGAACTTGTTTACTTTAAAAAAGTGGCAACAATAATTATGTGAGATGCGAATTTATTGCTGGAGTTAAACCAAATTAGGGACAAGAGATTTTTCCTTTTGCTGGTTTGTGGAGAAACGCGGAGGTAAACCACTCTACCTGGAAATTGTATTTAGAATTCACATTTAAAAATAAAGTTAATTGAACATATCAAAAAAGATTTTATTATTTTTAATTTCTTGCATTAATATTTTCGTGCCACTTCAATCCTCAAGAGCGCAAAACAATAATATTAAACCCAATGTAATAATTATCTTAACCGATGATCAAGGATGTGGCGACTTGACTTGTCATGGTAATACCATCATTAAAACTCCCAACCTTGACCAACTATATAATAAAGGGGTCCGGCTTGCAAATTTTCACGTAGATCCGGTCTGCGCTCCGAAACGTGCTGCGCTGATGACCGGTTGTTATTCGCACCGTGCAGGCGTCTGGAATGTCGTAGGGACTCCCTCTATTCTTCCCGATGGTGAAGTAATCATGAGCGACCTGTTCTCCACAGCCGAGTACCGTACAGCCCTTTTCGGCAAATGGCACCTCGGTGATAATTATCCCTACCATCCTGAAGACCGGGGTTTCCAGAAAGTCATTACGATGAGCGGCGGGGTGGTTGGTCATACACCTGATTACTGGCTTAACGACTACTTCGATGATCATTTCCGCCATAACGGATGCTGGGAGAAGTTTCCGGGCTATTGCACTGACGTCTGGTTCGACCAAGCGATCGATGTTATGCGTAAGACCGCAGACATGCCGTTCTTCATTTACCTACCGGTGAACTCGCCCCACACACCATTGCAGGTTTCTTCATCCTACATGAAGCCCTATTTAGGCCAATCGGAGAAAACACAGCGTTTCTATGGGATGATTTCCTGCATTGACGAGAACGTGGGACGGCTTCGAGAGGAGCTGAGAAAGACAGGGCTTGAATGGAGGACTATTCTCATTTTTATGACAGACAACGACGGCACAGTCGGCGTCAATTTATTCAATGCGAGCGTGCGAGGTCGGAAGGGATCGCCCTACGAGGGAGGGCACAGTGTCCCTTGTTTTATCTACTGGCCAGGTGGATGGATCACAGGTGGGCACGACCTGACACCACTGCTAAGAAACCGGGCTGCACCCTGGGAAGATCGAACATTGTTTATTGAGTGGCAGGGCAAGATAAAACCCCAAAAGTGGAAACGCTCCTGCGTGATAACTGACCAATGGCGTTTGATAAACGATCGGGAACTATACGACATGTTTGCGGTACCTGATCAGAGCAATGATGTTGCTGCAAACCATCACGAGATAGTTACCCAGCTTCGCAGTGCGACTCACCGCTTACGATTGGATCACCCTTACTGGCTTGCAACAGGATATACCGTGGGGGAATATTCACGTAGTCAAAGGCCCTGTGCAAAATGGTTACTGGCCATTGCGTATCGAAAGAATAAATATTAGTCTGTTTTCATAAAACGGATTAAGCCTGGTTTAATAAATAATTTTATAAAGAGTAATATTTTTGACGATACAAAAGAAAATAGAGATTTAATATGTCTGATGATATCAGAGATAAAGTAATGTATTCCTGGGTATTACATGGGAAGGAAGACATCAGGCTTGAGATTAGACCTGTTCCAGAAGTAAATAGTAATGAAGTTCTGATTAAAGTAAAACAGGTGGGTATATGCGGTTCAGATTTGAATTATTATCATTATGGAAAGGTGGGTGATTACTCTCCCTCACAGCCCTTTATTTTGGGACATGAATTTTCGGGTGATATAGTTAAAGTTGGTTCTGCAGTTAAAAGCTTGAAAAAAAATGACAGAGTTGCTGTAGATCCTTCCATGAGTTGTGATAAGTGTGGATATTGTCTCTCAGGACGGTCGAATCTGTGCAGGAAAATGAAATATCTCGGTAGTGCAATGTATGTCCCTCCCATTGATGGGGCTTTTAGGGAATATATTGTTATGCCTGCAAAGAATTGTTTTAAACTTCCAGATGATATCAGTTATGAAATTGGTGCACTTCTGGAGCCATTGTCCGTTGCATTTTATGCACTCAAACGAGCTGGTGATGTGAAAGGAAAGTCTGTTTTAATTTCAGGTGCAGGAACAATCGGACAACTGATATTATCATGTGCTATTGCTTTAGGAGCTGAAAAAGTATGCATTTCTGACCCTGTTCAATCAAAACGAGATCTCGCGAAGAAGCAAGGAGCTTTTTGTGCATTAGATCCAACTCTGAATGATTTTAAAGATAAAGCAATGGAAGTAATGCCTGATGGATATGATATCATAATGGAAGCGTCAGGGGCTATTCAGGCGTTGCGACAGGGATTTCATATAACGAAGTTAGGAGGAACCATTGTGCAGGTGGGAATTATTCCTCCAGAAGGAATAATACCATTAGGACTTATTTTTTTTAAAGAATTGAATTACATAGGTTCATTCAGATTTTGTAACGTTTTTGAAGAAGTATTAAAAATGTGTTGTTCCGGCAATGTAAAAGTAGATGAATTAATTTCACGTACTTTTCCTTTTAAAGAACTGGATAAGGCGATTACTTATGCCGGTGACGCTAAAGATACATTAAAAATTCAGGTAAAATTTTAAAACGAGAATGAATAATTTTATTTTTCTATTTCACGATAAAGATGCATAAGTCATTCATTTTAAAGTAATAACAAAATATAGCTAAATGAAATATAGAAAGCTTGGCGGAACAGGATTTAATGTTTCAGTATTAAGTTACGGGGGATCATCTCTTGGTTCTGTTTTTAGGAAAATAAATGAATATGAAGGCATTAACACAGTTTATAATGCTTTTGATTCTGGCATAAATTATTTTGATAATTCTCCTTTTTACGGGATAACAGAAGCTGAACGAATAATGGGTCGAGCCTTAAAAGATATCCCGCGTGATAAATATTATTTGTCAACTAAAGCAGGACGGTTTGGTTGGAATGAATTTGATTTTTCCTTTGATAGGATTATCCGTTCTGCAGAAGAAAGTATGAAACGTTTAAATGTTGATTACATTGATATTCTTAATCTTCATGATATTGAATACAATGACTGTTCTTATTTTGAACAATCCCTGAATGAAGGAATTCCTGCATTACAGAAATTAAAACAACAAGGTAAAATCCGTTTTTTTGGAATAGCCACTTATTCCTTACCGCTCATTCGTAAAGTTATTGAACTTCATGATATTGATACCGTAATGAATCATAAATTATTTGCTTTGAATGATACCCGGCTTTTAGATCTGCTACCGATAATAAAAGAAAAAAATATTGGCCTGATAAATGCTGCGCCATTAGGTTCAGGATTGTTGAGTTCACGGGGTGTGGCTTCATGGCATCCTGCATGTGATGAGGATAAAGCCATTATTAGTAAAGCAGTTGATTTTTGTAAAGAACAAGGAACCAGCATTGAAAAAATAGCTGTGCAATTTGCTGTCAGTTGTGAAGATGTTCCGACAACTTTAATAAGTACTGCGAATCCTGAAACCATTAAAATGAATGCCGGATATGTTGATGAATCTTTGGATATGAAGCTGTTGAAGCAAGTACGGGAAATTTTAAAGCCCATTCTAAATAAAAATTGGGATGATTTTAAAGAACCAAATCCAAGGATAGCAACATGAGATTAGATTCACATCAACATTTCTGGCAATACAATCCAGATGAACATGTCTGGATGAATGATCAGATGGAAATACTCAAGCATGATTATCTTCCCAAAGACCTGGAACCGTTATTAAAAGAAACAGGATTTGATGGTACCATTGCCGTTCAGGCCAGACAAATGTTTAAAGAAACGGAATGGTTGCTTGAACTGGCAGGCCAGCATGAAATAATTAAAGGTGTTGTAGGATGGGTAGATCTTTGTTCTGATAAGATCAATGAACAGCTTGAAAAATATTCTAAAAATAATAAGTTAAAAGGAGTACGGCATGTTGTTCAAGAGGAACCGGATGATTTTCTGTTAGGGAAAGCTTTTCAAAACGGGATTTCACAGTTAAAAATGTATGATTTAACTTATGACCTGCTTGTTTTTCCGAGACAGTTATCAGCCTCAATTAAATTGGTAGAAAAATTCCCTGAACAGCTGTTTGTAATAGATCATATTGCAAAACCTGATATTAAGAATAAGGTCGTGAAAGGGTGGGAAAAGGATATGAAAACCTTAGCAGGCTATTCAAATGTATATTGTAAACTTTCAGGTATGGTTACCGAGACTCACTGGCACCATTGGTCACCTGAGGAGTTTAAAGTTTATATGGATATCGTAATCAATGCATTTGGTACCCAAAGGATTATGGTCGGTTCAGACTGGCCGGTATGTATTTTAAGCGGGAATTACAAATCCGTTATGGAAATAACTACAAAGTATTGTGAGCAATTTTCAAAGGAAGAACAGGATAATATGCTGGGGATTAATTGTGCCCGGTTTTACAGCCTTTAGCTATTCAGGTAATATAATTTTATTATGAAGGAATTAACTATTTCAACTACTGATTTTCTAATTGTTTTAATATATAGTAAGCATACTGTTTATCGATGTTTTATCTCTGAGCATAAATAAGCAGTGAAGATTTTTCTAACTAAATTAATGTATGTTTACGGTAATATGAAAAATATTAATATTCCTCTTTTCGATCTTATAATACTCCTTTCCTATCTCTTTATAATAATTTTGATTGGCATCCTGTCAGCCAGAAGGAAAAAAGTTAGCAGTGAAGGATTTTTTCTTGCGGGGCGGTCTCTTAACTGGGCAATGATCGGAGCAGCACTTTTTGCAGCCAATATTTCAACAATTCATATGGTGGGCTTAGCTGCCAACGGTTATAAGGATGGTATCGTCTGGGGTAATTTTGAGTGGATGGCAACTTTCCTGCTCATTATCCTGGCAGTATTTTTTGCCCCTTTTTACTATAATAATAAAGTTTCGACACTGCCGGAATTCCTGGAAAAAAGGTATGGTCCCAGGTCAAGGTCATTTTTTGCATTTATAGTAATTATTACAGCACTTTTCTCTCATATTGGTATTAGCCTTTATGCAGGAGCTGTAGTCCTTAAGACATTTTTCGGGATAAATATAATGATTTCCATTATTGTGATCTCTTTTATTACAACTATGTACAGCATCCTTGGAGGCCTAAGGGCAATAGTTGTTATAGAGACTTTTCAGTCTGTTATACTTATTGGTGGAGCCGCACTGCTTACTATCCTTGCAATAGGTATGTTGCCCGACAGGGGGATTAATTCAATGGCAGAACTTAAAGAGGTTCTTAAACCCGGTCAGCTTGATATATTGAAGACAGGAAAAGAGTCAATACTGCCATGGTATGCAATATTACTTGGTTATCCTGTGCTGGGTATCTACTATTGGTGTGCCGACCAGACAATTGTTCAGAAGGTACTGGGTGCAAAACGAATGACTGATGCACAGAACGGACCTATCTTTGCAGGGTTCCTGAAGATATTACCGGTATTTATTATAGTAATACCCGGGATACTTGCCTATGCCCTTTTCAGGGATAAGATTGCAGACCCGAATGATACTTTGATGGTACTTATCTCAAATGTATTACCGACAGGGATGATTGGACTTATGACTGCAGCATTGCTTGCAGCATTGATGAGTACCATTTCCGCTGCATTGAACAGTGTAGGGACACTGGTGTCATTTGATATACTGAAAAGAATACGTCCTTCCACACCGGATAAAATAGTTATAAGAGCCGGTCGTATTGCAAGTATTGTAGTAATAATACTTGCTATATCGTGGTCACCCTTTATAGGTCGTTTTGAGAGTATTTTCGATGCTATTTCAGTAGTTCTTTCAATGCTATCACCTCCTGTTGCCAGTGTTTTCCTAATGGGGATACTTTCAAGACGAGGGAATGACAGGGTTGCATTGTTGACTATGATTTTCGGTCTGGTAGCCGGCACAATCGTTTTTTGCCTTGACTTTGAACCTATTGCCGGGGCAAAATACATTACAGACGGGCTTGGCATTCCATTCCTGATGCAGGCCTGGTGGCTTTTTGTTCTCTGCACAGTCTTTCACATTATCCTGGGTTATTTATTTACTCCAAGACCATATTATGAAATCCAAAATCTGATTTTTTCAGGAGAGATGATTAAAGGACTGCGTAGCAGGATTACAGGTTTTTCAGATTTCAGGATTTGGGCAGCTTTGTTGCTCCTGATAATGATAGCTTTGTATGTGTATTTTTCATGATTGATCAATTGAATATTTGATATAGGGAAAACAATTTCATTAATAATTGTAGTTGTCTTGTTTTTTCTGTCCTGCCAGAGGATTGCAGAAGAAGATAAGACAGATAATCAGGCTGTTAAACGCTATGGAATGGTTATCTAGGTAAAACCTGAAAAGCTGGATGAGTATAAGGAACTTCATGTTAATCCCTGGCCTGGTGTTAACCGAATGCTTGCTGAATGTAATATCAGAAATTATTCTATTTACTACAGGGACGGATACCTGTTCAGTTATTTTGAGTATACCTGAACTGATTTCGACGCAGATATGGTGGGCCGAAATGGAAGAGTTGTACCATCTTGATTAACAGATCAAATAAGAGGCATAATTTTTGCAGTGGATTAAGTGGTGTTTTGTAGGTGTGGGCTTGCACCACACGCCAGAAGTTCTTTGAGGATGAGATTGGTAGGAATAGTATGAACCGTAGGGAGAAGTGATTGATGGCAAGAGTTGATTATGGTGCCTTCCCCGAAACCTCGGGGTCGGCGACTCCTTGTATTCAGTCCTGCAAATAGAAAACAATCACTCGCTTCGCGAGTAGATTTTGTTTCCATCACGACTCCCCCGGAAGCCAGCTTCCATCGAGCCGTGATAAAAACAAAAAACCCCCTGGCGGGGGTGATTGTTTTATGCTTGATCTTGGATCCTGCGGATGTGGAGATAAGGGGAGTCGAACCCCTGACCTCGTGACTGCCAGTCACGCACTCTAGCCAACTGAGCTATATCCCCGTAAATGTTCTGCAAAAATATATTAAAAATTGTTATATCCAAAGTCAGGTTAGAGCGACATGGTTTTTTTAAAGGAACAAGTGACAGAGCATTTTAACATGGATACAGTTGACACAAGAGGAATTATTTCATATATTATTGATAGTATTTTAATAAAATTTTGACTTTATTCTTTTTAATACTTATTTTTAGGCTCTCAAAACATGAAAATATGGAAATTAAGAAAAACGACAATGTAAATCTGGAAAGGAGTAAAGGTATATTCTTACAATTAGGAATTGTAATTGTTCTGGCATTATGCCTTATTGCTTTTGAATGGTCATCAGGGAGCAGGGAAGATAATCCTTTCGACACTGGTGGTGATGATGTGATTGAAGAGGAGATGATACCAATTACCGAAATGGAGGAACAGCAGCCCGAAACTCCGCCTGAAATACCCAAGGTGACTGAGATATTTGAGATTGTTGAAGATAATGTTGACATCGACCATGAAGTATTGTTTGAAGATGATGAAGCTGACTTCGATGACGAGATTCAAATGTATGATTTTGAAGTAACGGAAGAACAAGAAGAAGAAGAAGAGGAAATTTTTGTTGTTGTTGAAGATATGCCTACATTCAGAGGCGGCGATGTGAATAAATTCCGTGAATGGGTTCAGCAAAGAATCAAGTATCCACAGATAGCCGCAGAAAATGGCATCCAGGGTAAAGTATTCATTATGTTCGTTGTCGAGCCTGATGGTTCAGTAAGTAATGTTACAATTATGAGAGGTGTTGACCCTGCACTCGACCAGGAAGCGGAAAGAGTAGTTGAAAGCTCACCTAAATGGGCTCCTGGTAAACAAAGAGGAGCGCCTGTAAGGGTACGCTTTTCAATTACGGTTAACTTCCAGTTACAATAAAAAATTTTAGAAATATTAGTTTAGCCGCCCTGTTAAATGAGGCGGCTTTTTTTTTGAGGGAAATTATATTATCATATCTTTAGAGCCAATAAACCAATATTCCCATAAAAATGAGAAAGGTAATTTTCTATTCCGTAATTATATCTGTCTTCTTTGCATCCTGTTCCTCGCCAAAGAAACAGATGGAGTCAGGTAATTATGATGCTGCTATTACTAAAGCTGTTGAAAAAATACGTAAGGACAGGAACGATACAAAAAATATTGACATCCTGGATCAGTCTTACAAAATCGCTCTCGAGCAGGACAACGAGAGAATAAGATTGTTGAAGATGGAAGGGAGACCACAAAACTGGGATGAAATCTACCTGATCTATAAAAAGATGCATGACAGGCAGTTAATGGTAAGAACAGTGTTACCACTCAAATCTGGTTCACGGACCATTGATTTCCCTTATGTTGATTATATGGAGGAGATGATCACAGCTAAGAACAATGCTGCTGATTATTATTATGCTAACGGCCAGGAATTGATAAAAAACGGAACCAAAGAATCATATCGGCAGGCATATGCCGAATTTGCCAGGGCAAAGGAATATGTTGGTGATTATGAAGGTATAGATCAACTTCTTGAGGAGTCAAGGTACATGGGTATGAGCAGGGTACTTGTCAGAGTTGAGAATCGTTCACATATTAATTTCCCCGAAGAGTTTGAATCTGACCTGCTTGCCCTTGACCTGCCAAGGCTCGATAATAGCTGGGTTGAATACCACACCAGGCAGATGGACGAGGATACAAATTTTGATTATATTGTTTCGGTTATCATTAAGTCAATCGCGGTATCGCCTGATAATAATTTCCAGAAAGATACCCTGATCAAAAGAGAAATTGAGGATGGTTTTCAATACGTGCTGGATGCTAATGGTAACGTGATGAAAGACAGCCTTGGAAATGATATAAAGTTGAAAAAATACAAGAATGTGCAGTGTGCTCTCATCGAATCAATACAAACAAAGGAATGCATTATTGACGGACAAGTTGAGATCCTTACTGTTAACCCGGCAAAAGTATTGAAGAGCGATCCTTTGTCGGCAAACTCCTACTTCGAGCATGTATCAGCAAGAGCAATAGGGGATACTGAAGCCCTGATGCCTGCTGAAATGGAAAAGATACGGAGTGAACCTGTCCCATTCCCCTCTGACCTCGAAATGGTAATAAGATGTTCTGAGGCACTTAAGATGGGAATACGAAATGCTATGGAACGAAACAGGAGGTTCATTATTTAAAACTTCCATAGTTTATATAATCATTATAAAAATTTACGGTCGTTTCGAATTGAATATGTGAGTATGGGTAAAATGATTGAAACGGAAGAACAAACCGACCGTGCCATTCTTGTTGGTGTAGTACTTCCTCTCCAGAGCGAAGATGAAATAGGTGAATACCTTGATGAACTGGCTTTTTTAACAGAAACAGCCGGTGCATTGCCGGTAAAAACATTTGTTCAGAAACTGAATGCACCCGATCCCAAAACATTTGTTGGATCCGGTAAGGTTAAGGAAATAGAAGCATATATCCGGGATAATGATATAAACCTTGCAATATTCGATGAGGAATTAAGCCCATCTCAGCTCAGGAATATAGAAAAGATACTCAAATGCAGGATACTTGACCGTACCAACCTTATCCTCGACATCTTTGCACACAGGGCACGCACTGCCCATGCCAAAGTGCAGGTTGAACTGGCACAATATGAATACCTTCTGCCACGCCTAACTAGAATGTGGACACACCTGGAGAGACAGAA
>Ga0114922_10003075_pt1 | contig 15561 bp, 18 predicted proteins | sample AartaG_FD_100975 | JGI IMG/M metagenome (GOLD analysis project Ga0114922, IMG submission 100975) | Deep subsurface microbial communities from Aarhus Bay to uncover new lineages of life (NeLLi) - Aarhus_00045 metaG | ecosystem: Environmental > Aquatic > Marine > Oceanic > Sediment | place...
ATTCATGAGCCCAGTCCAAAAAGGTATTCAAGTTAACAGTCGAATTACTTGATAATAGGTTACTATTTACTTGCATAAGAAGAATAATATCAGTATATTAAGGCACAACTCAAAATCAATGAGGACAGTGCCGATGTTCAGAAAAAACGAAACGCATCGTCAAAAAAATATGTTTGGTTTTGCCAACACACTGCCGGCATCTGTGATCGATAAGGCAAAAGGCACCGAAGAGTATCATTTTTATCATCTGATTTACAGTCATATTGCTGAAGAGATATTTTCTGTGCTTTATTCAGACGAAAAGAGCCGCCCCAATGCACCGATCAACAGCCTGGTCGGAGCGATCATTCTCCAGAATCGTCGAGGGTGGACTTATGATGAACTGTTCAAGCAGCTTCAGTTCAACTTGCTGGTTCGTTTTGCCCTGGGTTTGGATGATCTGGAGACGATGCCTTTTTGCAGGTCTACACTTTTCAACTTTCAAAACCGTCTGAGCGAGTATTTTGCAAAGACAGGTAAAAATCTCCTGGAACAGATATTTGACAGGCTGACCGACAAACAACTCAAAACCCTCAAGGTTAAAACAAACATCCAACGCACCGATTCAACGTTCGCGGCCTCGAACATTCGCAACTATACCCGTCTTCAGTTATTGGTCGAGACCCTGATCCGAACAGAGCGCATCCTGAGTGAAAAAGACAGTAAGCGATTCAGAGAGCACCTGGGAAATTATGTGAAAAAATCTTCGGGTCAGTACATCTACCGGCTTAAGGCCTCGGACATTCCCCACGAACTTGAAGAGATCGCCCAAGCCTACACATGGGTCAGAAAGCATTTTAAAAATCGCTATAAAGATGATCCCGTCTTTTCTATTTTTGAACGAATTTTCAAAGAGCAATTTACCAGACAGGATGGCGCTTTGATTCCCAGACCTCCGGAAGAGCTCCACTCCGGCTGCGTACAGTCACCGGACGATCTGGAGGCGACATACCGGAACAAGAACGGCAAAAAGAGCAAGGGACAAACCATTCAAGTGACTGAGACCGCACATCCTGAGAACGATCTGAATTTGCTGACCGATATTCACATAACGCCAAACAATATCGATGACAGCCGGGCGTTAAATGGACGTATCGATCATCTGAAAGAAAAGACGTCCGATCTGGATGAACATCATATTGACGGGGCCTACGGCAGCGCCGATAATGATAAGAAATATGAGAAACATCATATCAATCCGGTACAGAGCGGGATCAGAGGAACCAGAGCCGAAGTAGACATCAAAATAGATCATTCAGGTGAAGAAAACTATCAGGTCTGTTGTCCGTATCAAGAGGCTGTAGTTCGTAAAAAATGGGAACACTACATAGCCCTTTTCGATGAGACTAAATGCCTGGATTGCTCTGAGTTGGATAAATGTCCGGTAAAAAGCACCTCTCAAGGCAGAGCTTTCAACTTTAAACATAAAGATTATCTGAGACATAAAAGATTTAGGGCACGTGAAAAACTACCGCCTGAACGAAAAAGTCTCAGAAATAATGTGGAGGCTACGATCCACGAATTCACCTGTCGTATGCCAAATGGGAAACTTAAGGTCAGAGGCAAATTCAAGACATCACTATTTGCTTATGCAGTCGGCATCTCAAGTAACTTTGGCCGGATATTCCGGTATCTGACAAACCCTGAAACGGATATTACTTTAATGCGCGAATATTTCAAAGAACTGACTGACTATACTTTTGAGTTTTTCTTGTTTTTACGGAAATTGTTGTTTCCAACACCTCTTGCATGGTATTCATATCGCATTTTCTAAAAATGGACTTTTTGGACTGGGCTCATTCATCATTCCATAATTAAATAAGCCTATGTTTTGAATAAACACAGGCTTAAGCGTCCCCAAGGGGACGCATACGCTATCCCTGTAAATGGTGAGCTGATGATCTTGGCTTCCAAGTCCTTTTCCAACTGTGTTATTCATTACTCAGTCGGAAAGTTCATCCGCCGCAGCAGGTCCTGGAAGCGGGATTCATCACGCAGAGGATCCCACTTGGGATAGACGTTGAGATAAATCATATTCTGCAAACGCTCCTGGTAGGCCTTCTCCATCCAATCCAGCGCCCGCTCCTTTTCGCCCGCATATGTGTAAAGTGTCGCGATACGCAGGGCATGGTGCAAATTTGAATGCGCTGCCATGGCATCGGCCGCCTGACGCATCGCCTCGCGGTAGCCTCCCTCCACATTGCCGTGTTCCAGAGCCAATGCGACGTCGTCTTCGCCTCGAATGATAAAAAGTCTTTTCGCCGCTGTAAAAGCTTCATCATACATTTCCTTATAGTGGTATGCGTTTCTGAGACCGGACAACGCATCGATGAAGTTGGGTTCCAACTCCAGGCCCTTTTGGTATTTTTCGATCGCATCGTCGAATCGACGTAAGCGCTCCAAAACTTTACCCAGGTATGTCTGGTACATGAAACTGAGTGGATCCAATTCCACGGCTCGCTCAAGCTGTGCCCTCGCTTCGTCCAGGCGTGCCACTGCCGTGAGGAACAGTCCATAGAATACATGGGCATCCACGAAGTTTGGATTGATCTCCAGAGCCAGACGAAACTCCCGCTCCGCCTTGTCCCAGTCCCATTCATACCACGTTGCAATGACTGCCAACGCAAAATGGGGTTCAGCGAGCGTGCTGTCCAGCTCGACACTCTTGATGGCCACCTCTCTTGCTTTGGGTGCCGCCTCATGCGGCATCGCCGCTGCTGAGGTCGACGTCCCCCGTGCCATCCAGACAAAAGCGATGCCGCTATACGCAGGGGCGTAGGACGGATCTTTTTCCAATGCCAGCTCAAAGTATCTCTGGGCGGTCTCGAGATCCTCCGGCGTCAGCTTCTTCCAGTGGTAGGAACCCTTGAGGTAGGCGTCGAGGGCTTCGGGGTCGGCTGTACGGGCCAGAGGTGAGCCGGGCCTGCTCGGCCGGCAGCAGCTTGAGGACCAGCGCTCTGGCCACATTCTCAGCCACTTCGCTCTGCAATGCCAGGATGCCTGAGAACTCGCGCTCGTAGGTGTCGCCCCAGAGCGGGGTCTGGTCCCCCACCTGGATCAGGTCGGCAGAGATGCGGATCCGTTCCATCTCTCGCCGGGTGCTCCCCTCGAGGACATAGTCCACCCGCAGCTCGCGACCGATTTGATCGATGGGCGTATCGCCCTGCTTGTAGCGCATCACCGAAGAGCGGGCGATGACACTCAGGCCCCCCGGGTGGAGACGGCCGAGCTGAGAGATCAATTCCTGGGTAAATCCGTCGGAGAGGTACTCCTGCTCAGGGTCGCCGGTGAGGTTAGAGAACGGCAGGACGGCCAGCCTGATGGCACGCACCGGTGAACCATTTCGTCTGAGAAGCCAATCCCGGACGCCTCCGACGTTGAAACCGAAAAGAATCGCCAAAAGCCCTAAAACGGCGTAACCATAAACCTTACTCATTCCGAAAATACGCCCCCGGGCTGACCTGAATTTGTGCGGTTTACGGCCTTCGGCTACGGCCTCGAGGGCTTCGCGAAGCGCCTCCATGGTCTGGTAACGGTCGGCCGGTTTCTTGGCCAGGGTTTGGTGGACGATACTCTCCAGCTCCATGGGTACTGCGGGATCGACCTTCCGTAAAGGCTCAGGCTCCTCATTCACAATGGAGTATATCACCGCCTGCTCATAGTCCCCCTTGAACGGAAGCTGCCCGCACAACATCTCGTACATCACCACACCTAAGGGCCAGATATCGGTTCGATGATCGACGTCTTCTCCGCGTGACTGCTCCGGAGACATGTAGGCCGCGGTTCCCAGGGTGGAGCCGGTTTTGGTCAGCTTGGTCTGACCCACAAGTTTAGCAAGTCCGAAATCGACAATCTTAACCACACCGTCATCCGTGACGATGAGATTGGCAGGTTTTATGTCCCTGTGGACGATATTTTTTTTATGTGCTTTTTCAAGACCCCGGGTTACCTGTGTGACGATATCAATGATTTCTTCAGTTATAAGTGTACCTTCCTTGATCTTCTCTTTCAGAGTTTTTCCCTCTAAATACTCCATGGAAATATAGATTTGATCCTCGTCCGTCTCATTGATCTCATAGATCGTACAGATGTTCGTATGCTGAAGTGCTGATGCTGCCTGAGCCTCCAGAATGAACCGTCTTTTTGCTTCAGTATCCTGTGTGAGATGAGGTGGCAGGAATTTAAGTGCTACAGGACGTTTGAGTTTGGTGTCCTCGGCTTTGTAGACAACGCCCATTCCGCCTTCACCTAATTTTTCAATTATCTTATAATGAGAGATCGTCTTGCCTATCATAATGCCATCCACTCTTCACCGCTTGTCCCGATGAAATCGGGGAGTTTATCAATTATCTTATTTACCCCGTGAGATAGAAAAAATATTTGATACGGATGAATATTCATCATGATTTTATCTCACTGGGTAAATGGGAGATGGTTTTGCCGATCATACAATGACTCTCCCGAAAATGATATAGATGTATGAATAAAGAATTGTATAGATAATAAAATCTGGAAAATTAAGCAAAATGTCAAGGAATATATTAGTTATTCTTTAACAGGGATAGAATTAGTGTCCCTATTTTATAAGAAAAAAGCCTATGCATATAAATAACATAGACTTAAAAACGATAGATTTCACGTCTATGACCTACAAGAACTATTAGTACTTTCTTAATTTTATCATCTATTTCATATATCAGCCGATAATTTCCAACTCTTATTCTCCACGCCTCTCTACCACTGAGTTTTTTACAACCCGGAGGTCTTGGTCCTTCACCAAGCGCCTTTATCACTTCAATGATTCTTTCCTGATCAGGATCTGGTATTTTAGACAGAGCCTTTTGTGCAGATCGCTCAATAAAAAGTTCATAACTCAATTTGACTGACCTTTTCGAATTTCTTTTATCGCAGTATCAAACTGAACCGGATCAGAAGCCTCTTTCTTAGCATTATCATAAAGACGAATATCTTCAAGTTCTTCTAATTCATCTATAATCTTTTTCCACTCATCATAGGGTAATAAAATTGCTTTTCTATTACCTTTCTCATCTACAACATATTCCTCATGTAAACTGATCATTTTATAACTCCTATATGAATTAGCTTTATTTACGTCACATCAGTATTTATCAAAAAATTAATCAATACTGATGTAAAAATCAATACAAATTTCCTTCACATTACTGAAAGGGCAATTTCGTAATTGGATTTTGGATTGAATGGTTCAATTTTTATATTTCTCTGTATAAATTCTTCTGCTTTTTTATACTCTTTCAATTCCAGGTAACAGCTACCCATGCGTCTATTAATACTCGCTTCTGTCGGTGTAAGTTCAAACTCCTTCTGGTAACTCAGAATCGCCTGTTTATATTCATTCCTGAATTCGTTAATCTTTCCCTTGGCGTGAAAAACAGTTGCTCGAAGCATTTCAACTTCGAATGTTTGTATAAGTGTTTCTACACCCTCGATAGCTTTCTCACATGATTGCGTAGGATATCCATCCTTTGTGGTTGTATTTATTAGGACTTTAGTCCAAGGTTGTTTACAACATATCAAGGACAAAAGTAACAACAGAATGATCTATCATTATACTTCATCATTCAAGATTCCTTATTCAATATTCATCATTCCATAGTTGAAAAAGCCTATGCATATAATAAACATAGGCGTGGTGTCCCCAAGGGGACGGTGTGTCTATCATTGTAAATGGTAATTACAATTAAAAATGACGATATTTAGTCTAAGCAGGTGTTAGTTCATAATCGATTTGACTGAGTGCTATTTGTCTTTTCGATGCGTCCAGGATTTCCATAGATACAAGATTGCCCGCGTTATCATAATAAATTTTCGAGCGAGCACGAAACGATCAAAAATCTGCTGTCCTCTCGTCCGTTCCACACAAAGTAAGGGCCTGAATAAATGGGATAGTTAAGCGACCTCTAAAGACCGCACGCTGAACACTTCACTTCCTTTTAAAGTGCTAATCTGAGACTCTGGTACAGTTACTACAGCTATTGTATCCCCAAGCGCATTGAATACTTCCAATGAATATCCATCTTCGGAAGTGTTCGATGGGTGGTGTTCCACAATTGTTGCCACATCTCCCTTTTTCAATTTCTTTTCAGGTATATCCCTAAGCAAGACTACTTCTTTAAATAATTCATATCTCATCATTACCTCACTACTTATCTGGAAACATAGTAATAAACTTAATTAATTTTGACTCATGCTCGTTCATCCAAATTGAACAAACGGATAAAGTTTTGCCGTTAGGACCAGTGAGCACACCTTTTATCTCATACATCAGTCCGTATTTTGTTTCCTCTATGTATACAGCATCCAGCGATAATAATTGTGTTCGTAAATCCTCCTCTAATCTCTGCCAATCTTCCAATTTGTAGCCCGCTTTAGTTAGCCATTTCGATTTGTCATTTCTTTTTCTAGAGGATAGTAGATATTTCTTAATTTTCTCTTCTGTAATTATAGCTGTTAATGGCAATTTCATTTATATACCAGTGGTCAAGATCTCATCAAATTTGATTAAGTGACTAAAATTATAACAAAAATAATGTACTAAAAGTTATTAAAATATAACGATGGTGTCAAGTAATAAAAAAGGCAAGCAAACCATTTTATCATGATCGCGCAGGATATTCATCCAGTGCGGTTATATTTATTAGGACTTTAGTCCAAGGTTGTTTACAACACATCAGGGTCTAAAGTAACAATTGTAAATGTACGGAAGTAATATGAGATATGATTTAGATCGGTGAGTTCTTGTGTTAATATTTATGAAATATTCAGATAAATGTCAGGGTGGAAATTGTAAAGAAGTAGAATATTGAATATCGAACAATGAATGATGAATTTTGAATGATCTATCATTATACTTCATCATTCAAAATTCCTTGTTCAATATTCATCATTCCATAATTAAATAAGCCTATGTTTTGAATAAACACAGGCTACAGTTTGCGTCCCCAAGGGGACTCGAACCCCTGTTGCAAGATCGAAAATCTTGAGTCCTAGGCCACTAGACGATGGGGACCTAAAAATTGTTAATTGATAATTTTCAATTAACAATTTTTAAGGGTGAGTAACGGGATTTGAACCCGTGACCTCCAGGGCCACAACCTGGCGCTCTAACCAACTGAGCTATACCCACCATGAGCGCGTAAATATAAAAAATAATCTTCTGTAAATCAAGAAAAAAATTCACATTGTAATAAGAAAATGCCCCGCCTTCCCAACGGGGCATCATACTCTCCTCGTAATCGCCTCATTCTCTCAAAAATTTTCAGATGAGTATTCTCAATTCACCAATGAGTGAACATGCGGCCGTGGATCCTTTACAGACTTGAACCGTTTCTTTCCATTTTCCTTTTCTAAAAAATCCAGACGTCGATATAACGCACTGTTTTCCTGATGAAGATCCATTTTTGAACCATATGCTAAAACAGCCATCCCCATCATTCCTAATAATCCACCGCCCAAAAAGGCAATTAACACATACCCAAGCATAAAATCCTCCACTAATTTATTATTTAACCTCGACTCCTCTAATCGCAAATTTCAATGACTACTCCCCTGCATGATCATGCTGCAAAGAATGTACCGACTGATTTTAGCCTGAAAATATCATATTTTTAGAAAATCTTATGGATCTTTTTTCCCTTCGCCTTGGTAACTTTTTCCTTAACCCTAAACTTTTTAAATATTGTTAAAACTTTTTCTTAAATCAATCGTCTTAATAGTGTACGTCTCTTTGATTAAGGAAATGACTTCATGACAGATGCAGTGTTGATTCAACAGTTTTTAGATGGAGAAATAGGAGCCTTTAATACATTGGTATGGCGTTGGGAAAAACCTATCTTTAATTTCGTTTATCGGACTATCGGCAACGAAGAAACAGCAAAGGATATCTGTCAAACAACCTTCATTCGTACCTACCGAGAATTGAAACGACTCCGTGATCCTGATAAATTCTCTCCATGGATTTACCGTATTGCCCTTAATCTGTGCCGGGACGAACTCAAAAGAAGAAAAAAACGAAATCTCCTCTATTTCGACGATTTTTTCAGCGATCAAAACGCGTCGAATCCAGTCATGCAAATCCCGGACCAGGACGCAAAAACACCAGAAGAACTCGTCGACCATCAAGAGCTCGGGGATATCTTGAAACGGGCGATCATGGCTCTTCCGAAAGAGCAGAGGGTCGTCATCGTCATGAAGCAGTATCAGGGTTTAAAATTCACAGAAATTGCAGAAATTCTTAAGCAGCCCATCAACACCGTGAAATCTCGACTTTACTACGGGCTGCGGGCTCTAAGAAAAATTCTTGTTGATTCTAAATTCAACAAGGAGGTGTTACTCAATGAAATGTAATGATATGTCACATCAGCTCGTTTCTCTGCTGTATGGAGAAATGAACACCGAGGAAGAAAAGAAAATACAAGCCCATCTCAAATCCTGTCCTTCCTGCCGGGAAGCTTTCCAGGAGCTCAAGAGCACATCTAAACTCCTGGGCAAATGGGAAGTGGAAACCCCCAAATTAAATTTCGTATTCGTCAACGAATCTGTTTCCCGATGGAAAACATGGATCGAAAAACTGGCAAACCTCAGTTGGGGACGTCGGCTGGCAGTGGGGATTCCAGTATTTGCCGCGGCCGTTCTCATTCTATTGGCTATCTTCAATTTTCAAACCGAATATCGTGAAGGTCAGTGGAATGTCAGTTTCAGTCTATTCCCAGGCAAACAAAATGGTAACCAGGAGCAGATCTTTGCCCAAGCTCTCGAACAGGAACAACAAGAAACACTGCTTCTTATTTCAAAAATGATTGAAGACAGTGAATACCGACAACGAAGAGAATCTACACTTACTCTGACCCAGTATGCTCAGGAAATTGAGAGACAGAGGCAAGAGGATTTGAGAATAGTTGGGCAAAGCCTTGCAGGAATCCAGCTTAATACGGAGGGAAGATTTCATCAAACCAACGATGTCATAAACGATCTGATACGGTTGACCAGTTATAAACTTGAAAAGAAATAATTTCTTTACTATATTTTTTCTAAGGAGGCGAAAAAAATGGAATACAGATCAAAACGGATTTATCGAACGATCACAATCCTGATGCTGCTGATCTTCACCACCAGTGGCTTTGGACAGAAGACTTCCATAAATCAAAATCGCCTGAATCGGGATCTGAGGATCATGGAAGGTGTACTGTCCAAGCTCCTCAGAGGAAAAACCTCACATCGTTATATCAATGGAAAGACCAAGGCGGTTTATTTGCCGGGTTTTGGTATCGTGTTTCATACCAGCCAGGAAGGTCCTGCATACCACAATCTGAATGCCGCACTGCGGCTGCAGACGGAGACCGTTCAGGCAATGGCTCAAAAAGTTCGAGACCAGCACGATGAGGTACGAAAAGAAATGGAAGAAAGGCGGGAAGAGATTCAAGAAACAGCTGAAAGTCGACTCCGCGAACAAATGGAAGCTGAAATAGCGGCGGAAGAAGAGGTCAAAGAAGAGGGTGATGTTGTAAGGGACTTCCTGGAAGGTGATTCAGAGAAAATCATCGAGGAAGAAAAAAAGGCCATCGAATCCTTAAAAGAAAATATTATCGTTTTCTTTCGTAACTACACTTCGGCCGTCGGTCAACTCCAATCCCAAGACAGATTTGCCGTATTGATCAACCTGAATGACTGGCGACTCACGGATTCGGAAACCAATTTTTTAACCGGTTGGGTGACCAAACAGGATGTCGATAGATACCGGCAGAATCGATTGAAGGAATCAGATTTTATGAAAAGCATTCATTTTCAACTGGCCTCGTCTGATTCGGATGTCGACATGGATATCAACATCTTATCAGAGATCTTCGATCGGGCCATGGACAGATCGACCTGGTGGGGAAGATCCAGCAACAACGGGATATATATCGGTGGCCTGGGTGCATTGCTCTTTATGGACCTCCCGAGTAACTTATTTGTAATGAATGCGGATGGAGAGAATCTCATTTCTGTTATTGTACCGGGGAAAAACTACAAAAATGCCATTACGACCTATCGAGCTGATAAGGAAAAAGAAGGGAAATCCCAGGAAGAGAGGATACAAAAAGTCCAAGATGAACTCTTCGAGCTCATGGCATCGTATGGACACACAGTGCGAATCAAACCCCAGGAATCGATCGTTCTCAACGTTAACTTGGGGTCAAGGACGTTGTTTACGACCTTAAGTGGTGGTTCAAGCAAACTCCCATCCCGCTTGATACTTCAACTGAAAAAAAAGGACCTGGATGAGTATAACAGAGGTTTTATCACGATAGACGCCTTGAAGAAGAAACTTTTGCGACAAACGTATTAGACATTTTGATTTTGACATTTGACATTTTTCGATCCTGTATTTCAGCATTGTGCGACTCTATGACGCACTCATGATACCCTCCCAAGCTCCGTACCAAAATTTTCCGGAACGGGGCTTTTTCTCTTGCTCTCACCGTAAAAAATGCCTATTTTCATGCAAACCTTTTAATAAATCGATGAGTCTAATATAACAGATGATCCGGGATCATTGGTATGAAAAATGAAGAGAGGGAGCTCGTGCTCAAGGCAAAGGAAGGCAACCTCTGGGCTTTTGAAGGGCTTGTTCATAAATACGATAAAAGAGTGTTGTCTTTGGCTTTTCAACTCGTGGGGAACAAACAAGATGCCGAGGATGTGTATCAGGAAGCGTTCATGAGAGTTTTCAATAACATAAATAGGTTTCGACTGGAGAGCGATTTTTATACCTGGCTCTATCGTATCGTCGTCAATTGTGCCATTAGCTATCGAAAAAGAAGAAACCGTCATCGACATTCATCCATCGAGGAGACCGGTGAAAAAACAAATGGATGGCACTGGATACCCATCGATTCGGGTATGACGCCAGACACCCATGTCAGTAATCTTGAATTGAGGAATCAGATCCAAATCAATCTTGAGACTTTACCGTTGATGCAGAGAGTTGTATTTACCCTCAGATTCTTACAAGATTTTAAGATTAAAGAAATTGCCAAGATCATCGGCTGTTCCGAAGGGACAGTAAAAAACTATCTCTTCAGGAGCACGAAAAAAATGCGCATGCGATTATCCCCATACATGAAATTATAAATGGATATTAGCCATGAAACTAAATCACTTAAAACCCGATCAGATATTACTCTATCTTTTAAACGAACTCTCGACGAGGGAGAGGAAAGCAGTAGACGACCATCTTTCGACCTGCCAAAAGTGCAAAACGCTCCTGGAACGAGAGGGGGAGTTCATACAACAGTTGAGGAATCAGCCATTTCAAGAGCCTGAGAAAAGTATCCTCACACGATGTCGGGACCGCCTCAATAATCAATTAAGAGAAGAAGTCAATTTAAAAAATCAGAAAAAACCGTGGTTCAACATCGGGGAAATCTTAACCATTCGAATACCGATAAAGCAACTCGCAGCCGCAACGATTATTTTTCTTTTAGGGCTGGTCTTTGGCCGGTTTCTGCCTGATCCTGGTGTTGATCAAAATGGTTTATCCACGGATGCCCTTTCGGCCCTCCAATCTTCGATGCTCGTCAGCAACTTTCAAATCATTCCATCTCCTGAAAAATCGAATCATGTGGAAATTCGATTTCACACCCTTCAGGAAAAAAGTCTCCGGGGGAGATTAAATGATCCAGATATTCAGTATGTGCTTTCTTACGCCTTAGTGAACGAACCCAGGGACAACATCCGTCTTAAAACTGTCGGACTGCTGAAAGAATCTGTGATAGATGAAAATGTTTATCAAGCCTTGATTCATGCTCTGGAAAAAGACAAGAATCCCGGTGTTCGTTTGAAGGCAATTAAACTGTTGAAGGCACTTCCCATAAATGAAAAAGTCAAGGAAATTCTCATTTCAACGTTATTCCAGGATACCAATTCAGGTGTTCGAATCGAAGCAGCGAATGTATTGAGTCAGGTAGGTGATCCCAACATTCGCCCCATCTTACAGAAAAAAGCCAGCGAAGACGAATACATATCAACTCTGGTCCCCAAAATGGATGATGACAATACAGTTTCCATTAGTCGCGAGAGGTAAATTTTTAAAAGTCATTATAAATGAGGAGAAAAACCATGCTACGAAACAAACAGACGACAGCGTTATTGATCCTTCTTTTGAGTTTAGTGCTGCTTGGTCAAAGTAGTGCGCAACAACTCCGAAAGGAAGGTAAGTATTGGGTCGGCGAGATTACCAAAACCTTTAAAGTCGCAAAAGGGGGCACCCTCATCATGGACGAAGTCCGGGGGGACGTAACCATCCGATCGTGGAACAAAAATGAGGTCAATATCCAGGAAAGAAAAAGGATGGACATCTTCACCAAGGATGAAGCCGAAGCTGCCATGGAGGAATCCGAAACCGGATACCGTCAACAAGGAAATACAATTACAGTAGGCGGTCCGGCCTTCGATAGAAGATGGATTCAGAGCAAGTTCGAGATTTCCGTTCCAATGGAATTTAACTGTGATATAGAAACCCAGGGCGGTGATCTATCCATCACAGAAATCCAGGGAAGTGTCGAAGCTTCAACAGGCGGTGGAGACATCGATATCACTGACATAGACGGTCTTGTCGATGTTCGAACCGGAGGTGGTGATATCGAAATCAGCAATACAACAAAAAAGGTCACGGCCAAAACGGGAGGTGGCGATGTAGACATCTCCGATTCTCAAGGAACCATAAAATTAAGTACAGGTGGTGGCGATATCACTGTGGAGAGAAGCAAAGCTCATGTGGATGTCAGTACCGGAGGCGGTGATGTGGAGGTTAGAGAAACCGAGGATGGTGTGAAAGTGAGAACCGGAGGGGGTGAAATTCAAATCATCGATGCCAACGGCAACGTCAATGTCAGTACTGGTGGTGGAGAAATCGAGATTCGTAATGTGACTGGAGATTTTCATGCATCTACCGGAGGGGGAACCATAGTCACTCGTACGGTAAAAGGGACCCTTTCTTTGACAACGGGTGGTGGAGATGTTGAACTGAATGATATTCAGGGTTCGGTGGAAGTGTCAACAGGAGGAGGCGATGTCTCCTTGGAAATGACACTCCAGGATTTCTCCGTTGATCACCACATTGAAGTGAAAACGGGCGGTGGAGAGATTGATCTCACCATTCCTGAAAAACTGCCTGCCAGTATTCGGGCAGAAATTAAATTCCGCAAGAGAAGCTGGGAAGATTATAAGATCGCTTCTGACTTCCCCCTCAAGACGACAACCGACGATGAAGATTCCAGATACCGGATCATTCGTGCAACTGGAGACATTAACGGAGGCGGTGATCTAATCAATCTGAGAAGCGGAGGCGGTAACATTCATATACGGAAATCAAATAAATAGGTTTAAAAGATATCAGCAATACGAATGGACACGGGCGGGTTTATTATTTATCCACTCCGGGCAAGTGTATCACTTTGAGACATTTGCCCGGAGTGATACAGTTCTTTTACATTTTGGAATCGAGACTTCAATCCGTTTTTTTTAAAAATTCCTCCATATTGAAAGAAATTTGAATTTGACGCTTCACCGGTCCCTCAATATCCTCCCCTGCATGACTCTTGATAATACATTGTATTTCCTTTCCTTAAAGATAATTATAAATTACTAATACTATTAAGTTTCTCCTGCAAAAAACAATCCGGCCCAGTAAGATAAATTATTGCGAAAAATAGTCGTATGAAAATTTATTTTGGCACATTATTTGTATAATAAATTATTAGTTCACATATGTTCATTTTCAATGATCCGCTGGTAAATAAAGGTAGAGCGGATTCATTGTCATGATTCCCCCTAAGGCGCCCCCGACGGGAAGTGGCGATAAAGTTTATCAACCTGTCGGGGGATTTTTATATTTTTCGATTGATTCTTATAGTAAATATTTTTTATATTATTATCATACTGATAATAACCAAAGGAGAGTGCCATGAAAGTATCAATCCAACGAAGCGTATGGATGATTGTCCTGTTCTTCATGGCAACATCATCTATTGCTCAGCACACTTCCGGACAGATTGGGTTAGGACTCTATGGCAGTGGCATCAAACTCGTCGGTGGAGAAGCAGACAAGAGTACCATTAACGGCGCCGGTGGGCTACTACTGAAGTATTCCTTTTCAGAGGTACTTACCAGTGAGATTTCAGTGGGATTGGGATGGGTTCGCCCTCGTGATCCCGATTCTTATTTTAAAGTCGATCCCAACGAACCTTTTCGAACTTATCTTTTCCCCTGGTGTGTCAACTTTCGTTATAATCTCCTGATAGAGAATAGATTCATTCCCTATATGGGATTGGGTGCAGGATTGACTATTTGGGATCTAAGGGACGTTTCGGAAGGTGACGACTGGTCTCCCTTCCCATTATCGGGCACATCTGTGCATGAACAACAAAAGAATGTCACTCTAGTAGGAACGTTTGGCTTTGAGTTGTTTATTACAAAATCGATAGCTCTGGACATGGGTGCTCGCTACTCCCATCTAATGATCCAAAGACTGGACAACATCGGTACCGATGACATCAATACCGGAATATTGGAAGCGCGGTTAAGTCTTGGATTCTTTTTCGGAGGTCATCGTGATTCCGATGGAGACGGCATCGAGGACAAGAACGATGCCGCTCCCAATCGACCTGAAGATTTCGACCATTTTCAAGACGAGGATGGTGTGCCTGATCCGGACAATGACAACGATGGTATTCCAGACGAAATAGATCAAGCCCCCAATCTCCCAGAGGACATCGACGGCTTCCAGGATGAAGACGGCATCCCGGACATGGATAATGACAGCGACGGTATCGAAGATACTCGAGACGAATGCCCCAATGAACCAGAAGATCTTGACGGATTTCAGGATGAGGACGGCTGCCCGGATCCTGATAATGATCAAGACAGCATTCTGGATCACCTGGATCAATGTCCCAACGAACCGGAGACTTTCAATGGTTACCAGGATGACGACGGTTGCCCCGATGAGAAGCCCGAGTCCCCCATCATGGAGATTGGAAAACCTCTCGTGCTCCAGGGAGTCACATTTGCCGTTGGAAAGGCAGATCTCACCGAGAACGCAAAAACGGTCCTGAATAGTGTTATCGAATCTTTACGTGATAATCCGGAAGTACGAGTGGAAATCCGAGGCTATACTGACAACACCGGAAGCGCCGCGATCAATCTGAATCTCTCTCAGGGACGCGCAGAAGCTGTAAAAGACTACTTCATTAGACAAGGAATCGCTTTCAATAGAATAAGGGCCATTGGGTATGGCGAAGCCAATCCCATCGCCTCCAATTACACGGAGGAGGGAAGATCCAGAAACAGGAGAATTGAATTCGTTCGTATCAATGAATAATGGTTCATCACGGATTAGAGTGGGTTGATAGGGGAGAATATCCTTTTATCGGAGTTTAGCAGTGTCAATCTTCCCCTATCAATGCTATTCTGTATCCTATTAGGATAGGGTGGGCATCTCCA
>Ga0114922_10003076_pt1 | contig 15558 bp, 12 predicted proteins | sample AartaG_FD_100975 | JGI IMG/M metagenome (GOLD analysis project Ga0114922, IMG submission 100975) | Deep subsurface microbial communities from Aarhus Bay to uncover new lineages of life (NeLLi) - Aarhus_00045 metaG | ecosystem: Environmental > Aquatic > Marine > Oceanic > Sediment | place...
CCGGTTGGTATTCCCTGGCGACGTTTCATGCCCTCAAGATTCGCATTTTCGAGATCCGCGGCCTTCAAAGCCGTGCTGTTGGCGAGATAGAGTTCTCCGTCGTAACTGTTGAGGAAACAGGGATTGTCTTTCGTGATTTCATCGATAGTGAATCTATCCGGTTCCCATCGTTTCACATCTTTAACCACGTCAATTTCGCCCTTGCCGGCCATCCATTGGATTGCACCGGACCAGTCTCCTCCGGTGACCCATTCTCCTTCACCTACCAGGGGAACAACCCGTTCTAATTCTCTTATCAGTCCCTCATCGTTATCCACGTTCATGAGCATGATATCGTGCTGCTGGGCGGCAAATCCGGTAAAATGCACATGTGCGTCGATAAAACCGGGGACAGCCAGTTTCCCGGACAGGTCCACAATTCGTGTTGAGGGGCCGATGTATCTGTCGGCCCCTACGGCATCATCAAGAACAGCGGTTATTTTATTACCCGTAATGACGACGGCTTTGGCCCAGGGACGGTCTTCTTCAACGGTGTAAACATCACCGTTTTTCAGGATAATGTCTGCTTCCTTTTTACCGCAGGAAAAGATGGTTATCAAGAAAAGTAATATTAGGACGATCATTTTTTGAGCATACATGGTCGTTCCTCCAGAGTATGGATTTTCAGATGACGAAAAACGATTATATTCAAAATGAATAGTAAATATCAACAAAACTATGGGCGATGATTAATGGCCAAATTGTACGAAATCTTGAATAGAATAATGCAAAAACGAATGCACTGGTTAAATATAAAGGCATATAATGTAATCCTGCCTCAAAATGTGCCAATGTAAAGAGAATACTTGAAATCCGAACAATCGTTGGAACGCTCACATTTTTATCTAACAATATCTTGAAAAGCAGGCTACGATAATATATTTCTTCCAAAAAACCGGCTGATAATCCGATGATGATAATATACAACCATTTTGGCAAAAATCCGAATACGGATGATAGAGAAACGGATGGAAAATGGAGATAATTTACTGGAAATATTTTTTCTAAAATATGATGAAAATCCAGATCCAGTTTTCCACACAGGGTTTATATATTGTGCGATCACGTGTATGTACCTTTCATCACGCTTCTATCGAAAAGAATGATACCTCTATTGACCTTATCTGTCGTGAGTCGATATCCAGCCAGGTATTTCACCAAGACGGTCACTGAGTGTCTTCAGCATAGGATAATCGTGTTCATCTACACGCATCGGTGTAATGACTATGTAATCTTCTGCATACAAGGCCATGTCTGTGTCCGCAGGCGGGATTGTTGCTTCTGGAGACAGCTGCCCCAACCAGACCGTCCACTTTTCGTCATCTCGTAATTTTTGAGTAGGTTCAAAATACCCGGTTTCAAGGCGAGGCGCTCGTGGTGCGATGCGGATGCCCTTTATCTTTTCATTTGCTTTTTCCAAAATATTATGGCAACCATTATATAAACGATACCCAAAAACACACCTGTTTCGGAGACCAGATAATTGGCATATCCTTTATGAGCAGTGAGGGTCCAGAATGATCCCATAAGAAACATATTATGGCTTGCGTGAATAATGACTCCAACCCATAAATTCCCAGATTTTAATCTCAAAACAGTTCTTAAAAACGAAGCACCAATTAAAACAAGGGTAAATCCCGGTAATGCGACCCACAAGGGTGCTCCAGTACCGTAAACACCTGCGATAATAGCCGGAAAATGCCAGATGGCCCAATATCCACCTACTACTAAAGATGTAACAGTAACAGAAGATATTTTTGAGAGTTTTGGAGTCAGGAAACCACTCCAGCCGATTTCTTCACCAAGTACAAATAGTGACGTAAAGAGTATACCAATTGACATCCTCAAAATGACAGAAACGATAAACGGGACAGGTTCTTCTAAACCAATCCAACGGGCATATCTCAGGAATCCGAAGCTTTCAGTGGTGAAATCGGCCAATCCACTCAGCCATACCAATCCGTAGGCAATAAAGGATGCAATAATTGGTAAAATATAACTGTATCCAAGAAAACGGACTTTTCCCAATTTCCATCTATAGGTTCGAATTTTATCTCGATAAATCAAAGAAGTCATTAAGGCCGAAATTCCCGGAGCCCACATCATTAATATAATCATTCCCATGGTTACTTCAGGACTGTTAAACATCCATACAAATATCCCTGCGCTTATGACGCTTGTAATAATCAAAAATACGATTATTTGTTTTAGAACTTTCTCTTTTGGTTCCATAATATTATCCTTGATTATTTATGAAGCCTTTGGCATTATTTTAAATATAACATTTTTTTTGTTTTTATTAAAGAATTTCCAACTTCCAAAGGATTGGATGCCCGTCAACAAGAAAAAAAATATGGCTGCGGATAATTTGCATGTCATCCTCTTTTAATGGTTTACTCAAGAATACAATTCTTTTATTATAACCGATCCGAAAGAAAATTGTCTGTTGAATTGATCATTCGAAAGGAAAAACCTCCGAAGGCGTATGCGCCTCTTTCATGTGAGCGGATATTTGTTCGACGATGTCAGGATGTTTTTCAGCCAAATCCCTGGTTTCCCCGGGATCAGATTTAAGATTGTATAGTTCAATCGGACCACCAGGGTTCTTTTTTACATTCAGACGGACGCCCTTCCAATCGCCCAGTCTCACGGCCTGGCGGCCGCCCCGTTCATGAAATTCCCAATACAAATAGGGATGTTGTTCCTGCTCGCCTTTTCCAATAAGGATAGGCAGATAGGAGATGCCATCGATGTCAGATGGAGGTTTTGTCCCGGCAATCTCACACATCATAGGCAGAAAATCCCAAAAAGCAGAGACATGATTGGAGGTGCTACCGGCTTTGTTTTTTCCCGGCCAGGAAGCAATCATGGGCACGCGAATACCGCCTTCATATAAATCCCTCTTATAACCGCGATAATCGCCATTGCTGTTGAAGTAATCGGGATCGGCGCCACCTTCCAGATGGGGACCGTTATCAGAGCTGAACAGGATGATGGTGTCTTCTGACAATCCCAATTCATTCACTTTGGCGACAATCTCACCGACCTGGTCATCCAGAAGATTGACCATGGAGGCAAAGGCCGCTTTGGGTTCCGGTTGCGAGCCGTACCCGCCGATCTTGTACCGCAGACTTCCGGCATCATGTCCATTGTAAGGGCTTTCGTCACCATACTTCCCGCTATGCTTTTCTATGTAGGATTCAGGCGCGAAAAGTTCGGCATGGGGAATGATGCTGGGTACGAAGAGGAAAAAGGAGTTGTCTTTATTGTCATCGATGAACTGGAGGGTTTTGTCATGAATTAAACTCGGCCCATACATACCTGTTTTACTACCTGCATTTTCCTCAAGAATCGCTTTCTCCTGATTGTGCCACATATGGCGGGGATAATAATTATGTGCGTATCGCTGACAATTGTATCCGAAAAATGTGTCAAATCCCTGATTGTTGGGATCGCCTTCGGAGCCGGGATACCCCAGTCCCCATTTGCCGAACGCACCAGTCACATACCCTGCCTGCTGTAGCAATTGGGCTGCGGTCGTCACACTCGCCGGCAGGGGATGTTGTCCTTCAGGCTTAAATTCCTTGTTTCCTCTGATGGGTGTGTGCCCGGTATGCTGTCCTGTCATTAATGAAGATCTGGATGGCGCGCACACTGTGCTCCCCGAATAATGATCGGTGAATCGGATTCCGCGGGCTGCCAGCTTATCGATATTGGGCGTTTGAAAATGGGTTTGCCCATAACAGCTTAAATCCCCGTAACCCAAATCATCCGCCAGGATAAAGATGATATTGGGTTTGGATCGGTCCAATTTCCTGGTTTGATTTCGGCAAGCCGGCCCAACCATTGAATACGCACCGCAGGCTATTAATAATTTTACTGCTTCCCGTCTATCCACTTATCTCCTCCTTTAATATTTCCTCAGTTGAGGTGATGAACAACTCACCAGGTGAGTATTTTTATATCTGAAAATTCAAATCCCTTTCAAATAAGCAATCCAGTCTTTCTTATCACCTGTTGGGGTAGGCGGCATGTGGATTTTCTTGCCTCCCATTATTTTAACTTTTTCTCCAATAAATTTCCCATTTCTGGGATTAAACCATTGCATTTCAAATGATGCCTGGTCACTCCTCAAATCCAATTCTGCTTCCTGGATCTGTTTTAAATAAACGATATACGTATCTCTCTTTATGTAAAACACATATGAATCTTCGACCGAGCATAATGAGTCACCGTTTGTCATCTCCCAGAAGGGGATGGCATTGTCCTTGAAAAAATCCAGGGCGATTTTACATTGATCCCACATCTTGTCACGAGAACGCCAATCCTGGCACGTGAGGTCCGAATGGGGATGTTCATATCCAAAATACCATTCAACACCGGCACCGCCTGCCAAAAGCGTTCCCCAGAGTGCGTTTTTTCTGGCATTATTGTGTTCCGGATCTTCTTCGTCAGTAAGCAGTGAGTGACGATGGTCACCTGGTTCATCAACTGCAACTACCCAGGGTTTGCCGCTCTCATCCGCTTTTTTTAACCAATACAAAACCTCTCCATGAACCCGACTGAAATCCTCTTCCGTTGTTTGAAGGGATAAACCGGTTACTGAGGATAAATCTCCAAGCAAATCGTGAAATAATTGACCATTGTGAATCACGATATGATGCTTATAAGGATCGTGGTCGTAAAAATACTGGGCCATTTCATGCCGTTGTTCCGATGTTTGTCCAATGTCATCGCCCCAGGTGCCGTTTTCCTCACCCAGGTTCCAGTTCAGAGCCAGATGATGACCGAATCGGGCAATGAGCTCGCGGTAATACAATTTCCTCTGTAATTGGGTATCGCCTCCGTCTAACATCATTTCATTCTCTGACTCCTGGGTTTTGAAATGGAGGTACATGCCCAGTTTGTCGGCATGCTCAAACACGATCTCCCACTGATCCAGTTTGGATACATCGAAACGGTAACGCTCATCATACGAGGTGTAGGGGAAGACATTACGGTCATCTCCCATGATATTCAGGGTGAGAAATGAAAAGACATTCATGCCCTTTGATGCCAAATAATTGATGGCGCCGATGAGTCCCTTGCCTTTGCCATCTTGCCATGAGGGATCTCCTTTTTTCCAATCCTTTAGGTGGGCAGCCCAATCCTTTATAAAATTATCATTAATACCGTCTTCTTTAAAATTACCGTCAAAAGCCTCATAGGCAAGCAAATTCTCAGGTGCATCGGCGCCGCATTTTAAGAAATATTCACCCGTTTCAGCAAATTGCAAATAGTGCGCACCAACATAATTCAACCTTCCTTTGGCGCGAAAACCGCGTCCAGTTTTATCGGCTGGTTTAATTTCGAAAGAACCATGTTCTCCATCCATAAATCCTGCGCTTAAGCCGGCAGCAGGGGCATCAGACACGGCGATTCTTGGCCCTTTTCGGAAAGAAACAGAGTAATGCCAGGGACCGATCTCATCAGGGGCAAAATGAACGCGCCACTTATTGCCCTTCGTAGCAGATGTGTTTGCCGCATTTCCATCTGCGGTAAAATATCCGGGAATGGTATAGGTTTTTACGCCATTTGAAAAAATGACTTTCAGGCGATAATCAAGAAATGGAACGGTTCTTCCATTCTCGTCTGCTTCCGGGCCGTCAAAGGTGATGGTGACTTTGTGCCACTTTTTTAATTCACCACTGATGACACCTTTTTCTTTTGTATGGCCTTGTTGGCAAAGGAAGATAATCATAAAAAGGATTATGATGATCGGGAGGTGTTTCTTGTTTAAAGTCTTCATTTCAAATTATCCTCTATCTCATTCGTAAAATATAAATGATGGCAAAGAATATCCATCCAGTGTTATGATAAGCGAATATAATGTTTCAGCAATTTCCACGACTTTATTACAGTTAACGATATCAACATTATCATTCGGCGTATGGGTGATCTGCTGACTATTCATGTTATCGATTAACCATTCTGAAGATACGGCAATGGCAGGGCACCCCTTTTGGACAAAGATACTGTGATCTCCCTGAGGATACTGAGGACCCTCTGTGATGCCCTCATATTTATTTATGACCTTATCCGCCTTTTTTCTCATTTCATCCGGCAAACCAAAAAACGAAAATGCCGATTTTCCTTCCCTGTATCCTGCGCCATCGACAGTGATATTCAGCAGTATCTCACTGAACTTATCCTGATTTTTACTCAGGTAGAGCATCTGTCCGGAAGCTGCGTAGTAGTCTTCACCGTTAAATGCGACTATTTCGATTAATCTATCTTCATCATAATCTTTCAACAGTCCGGCCAGAAGCAGTAACACGATGACTCCGGTCGCATTGTCAATGGCCCCAGGCGACCCTTTTTTAGCGTCAACATGTGCGGCGATGACGATACGTCCAGTTGTATGTTTTCCCTTTCTCCCAATCACGTTACAGCCTTTCCCCGGAATGCGTTTGGATATCGATTTCAAAACAGCTATTTTTCTGATATGAGATAACAGTTTATTTCCCTCCTCTTCTGTCATATATACTGAGGGAATATCAAAATCACCATCCTCAATAAGGGGAAATGGATAGACACCTCCTGCCAGCGCCGCATTTCTCCCTGTTGCACTGATAATGGCTACAGGCTTGCCTGTTTCGAGAAGGGAAATGATCTGTTGATGTTCTTCGGGGTTATAAAATACGAAATTCTTCGGCATGAGTTGGTCTTTAGCAATCTTGCCGTGTAAAAGAACGATTTTCCCTTTTATATCGATTTGTTCAAGTTCTTTAATACTTGATGCACTGGCAAGCTGTGCTTCAACCGAACACCCGAGGGAGAATGGGCTTACAAAAACTTCAAAACTCAAACCGTCAACATGTAAAAGCGCGCCCCCATCTTCCCAGTCCATAGCATCAAACTCCTGCAATTCGGTATTCCAGCCGAATGAGGAGATTTCCCTTTCAAAAAGCCGGGTAGCCATTCGGTTACCCTCACTGCCAACACATCGCTCGGGTATTTCCTCACAAAGCTTTTTCAGGTACAACTCGCAACTTTGATGGAGATTTTCTGTTACCATTTTTCCTCCCTGTTTTTATGGAGAGTCGGTGGCCCCACACTGCTTTCCGTGCAAAGGTTGTAGGGTGGGCCAGTTATCTGGAAAGTTCTGCCAATATTTTCTTCCCATGATTTAGCAGCGCATTAGTGTCAACAGGTCTTTCCAAAATGTTAAATAAGGTCACTGTCTCGTTGAGCAGTTCAAGTTTTTGCCTTGCCTCAGCCGTACCAGATTTTTCGAATGCTTCCCGGAGAATTCGTATCTCCTCGGCATCCTGAATCCCTTCTATCAGACGTTCGAAGCGGATAGAGCTTCGGGCGCCGGGATAAAGCATATAGGTATCCCCGGCCGGCCATCGCCTGAATCGTGAATCCGTTAATGGATCTTTCACCCAACTGGTGACTGACCAGCGCAGCAATCCGTCAAATCCGGCAGCCATGGCATACCAGCCCAGATAAACGGCATCGGCCGGAGGAGAAAAGGTAAAGGTGTTTGGGAATTCATCCAAACAGCAGACATAGTATGTGCTCGGATATCCCTTTGATTGTCGGTATTCCAGATATTCTTTATCAATCATACCCGTTGTATAGGAGATACTCAAATCTTTGATATGATCGGGGAAAAGTTTATATGTTTTTGTATCCTCTCATCTTTTACTCCTCAATATAAAAGACCAGACATTTTTCATATAGGTCACCTGTCCAGTCTTGGAACACCACTACAGCCAGGCAAGCGAAAGGCACCAATACGAGTCGAATAGTTCGCGGCACCCTTTTTGAGGTAGTCACCCACATACCATATTGTGCAGTCGTCGCTCGGATCTATTGCAGTTTGTGTATAATCCTCCCACCGATGCGTATTCGTCTGTGCGGCTTCGCCTTCAACGAGAACCGCCTCACGCAGCGTCAGCATGCCCAAGGGGTCATCGGAGAGTCTGCCCGCGAAGCGCTGGCCGGGGAAATGAGGCGTTCCGCCGAAAGAGTATCCGATTCCGATGTTGCCCATGGCATCGATGGCCGGACTGGCCATCCATCGGTAGAATCTATCGGGAGCATAAGTACCCTGCTGAAAGAGCCTAATATTGCGTTCATCGTCCAGCCGGAATTCGTACCAACGCACTCCGCCGCCTCCTGCGGACGTTCTCACAGAATGCACCGCGACAATCGACTCGCGGTCACCGATCCGCCTGTAGACTAGGCGCGCCATGATCTTATCGCCCTGTGCATCGAGGCGCCGGTCGGTCCCCGGCTGAGGCACGCATTCCGTCAATTGACCATTACCCAGGTAGTGATAGGGTGCCACGGGAATCTTTACCGGCCCTACCACCTTGGTCTTGGACGGATCGTCCCAGTCTACGTGATACTTCCATACATAGATGCCGTCGTCCTCCAGTATGTTGTTCAACTGTGCCCCCCCGGTAGCCATCATGATGTTCGGCGCTCCCAATGGTGGGAGCTGTTTCCCATCGAGGTCCGCATTGTTCAGGAAGTTCACACCGTCGATAATGACGCCCTGTTCGGTCGCATCCTCGCCCTTGAGCATCTTCTCCCGATCCACCACATATGCGTGTTTCTGGATGACGTCGTCACCAGTGCTGGTTGGTACATAGTAACCGTCGGGCCAGATAGCCGGTCGAGGATAGTCGGGAAACAGCGGTCGGACGAACTGATAGCGGTAGTAGGACCCCAGCGGGTCCGGGCCGGTACTGACAGCATAGCACATCGCGAAAGACCCCCTCTCATTCTGTGGTCTCTGCCTTCGGCCCTGTCTTCTCCTCTGTGCCCTTGCTTCAGCAGCGGCGGCTTCTTCTTCAGGAGTCGGCCGGGGGGGCTGATAGAGAGGTTCCGCAATGCCGGGCTGTCCTTGAACACCGGGTTGACTCCGGTGCGCGGGCTCGCCCGACCCGGGTACAGCCGGCTCGTTTTCCATAGGGGGGAGGCGCCTGAAAATTGGCATGACGATCAACCATCGGTCGGCGAGTTGATCGTAGCGCACGACAGCATCTCCGTTGTTGATCTTACCGCCGTCTCCAAAACCTTTGAATACGTTATTTGTCGGGACTGGGCCATAGAGCACCTGTCCGGTGGTATCGAACCGCGAGCCCTTTTTCGTGAAGATTGCCATCCGGGAGTTAACGGTCTGGACGATGTGATCCGGACCGACCGCCAGTGAGTTGTCGGACGGATTGCGAAACCTGGCCGTGCCCTGAGGGCCCTCGAAACCTTCGCCAAGTCCGTCGAAGCTCGCTATGATTTCCGGGGGAGCCTTGGTTCCGTGGGCCGTCTGTTCCACGGATATGGACATGTCCTGTGTGACTTCGTTCCCACTGCGGTCAATTGCCAGTGAGGCAAGTGGCTGAGACACGTCGTATGCCACGGCTTTACGAACTGTGATGGCACCGCTGTTTCCCCACGCAATTCCAGCTCTTTGGGCCGCAGAATTCAAACCGGTGTGAACACCCAACAGGACGAGCACTGTGATAAGGAGGATATATGATTCGTTCCTTTTAATATCCGCGCTCACGGGAAATTGACATGTCGCCACAATTAATTCTCGGTCCATGGAACACCTTTATGAAATAAAAATAATGTCCACCTTGAAAAAATAAAAATTCGTTAATGATCGGGCATTCAAGCTCATCAATATTCGATGGGGCGAGGCCCCAACCACCGTTCATTCATCAACTGTAAAAGTGAATTGGTGCTTTCCTTCTATGTTATTTTCGGGTGCGAACGTAAACACTTCTTTCACAGTCCCACTCCCTGTTTTAATTGAAACCGTAATCCTCGGCTTGGTCGGTGATCCTTTTTCAATTTTCTCAATCACTATCTCTATGGAATTGTTGCCGGACTGGACACCACCCCTGATCACACTTGATTTGCTTCCATCCTCTATCATCATCCGTTGCGCTTTATTCATTGTCACGGTTGTTTTGTATCCGTAAGAATCGACATCGAGGAATCCTATTATTTCTGCAATACTAATGAGCTCTGGTGTTCGTGAGATCTTTCCATCGATCGCCAACTCTCGCTGTAAGTCCGTTTCATCAAATTCTGTTAGAGAACCATCCTCCTGATACTTGACATCTTCGATCAACATTCCTTTGTCAAATTTCCAAACACTTTCTTCCCTTACAAACCTCAGAAAGATGAACTCTATCCGTGGTTTGTTAGATGCGTCTCTTTCTTCTGATTCCCGGGCGTACAGCAGGGCGGCTGTGGGTCCCTTGCTTAAGACTTTTAAAAATGTCAAGTTGGAAATTTCGGGATAGTCTGTGGGCATTTCTTGTATGATTTCAGGGGTTAACGATCGCTTCATATTTGCCAGGTTATTTTTAATGCTCACATACCGAAACACACACAAACTTTGCTTCAGCGCAGACTCTTCTCCTGACCGGCAAGCTTTTAAAAACAATTCGAATGCGCTTTCCAGTGTTTTGCGCGAAACATCTACCGGGGAACTCTTTTGAGAACAGAATTGCAATAATAAGGCTGTAACGAGGATGAAGATAAATGATTTGCTTGGTTTCATTTTTAGTTTTCCTTTATCATTTTCAATTTTTAACGAATGGCTCATAGGTGCAGCGATTTGTTGTTATATGGAACAAAGCGAAAAGTAATTTATAATTTTATAAAAATCAAGGAGAAATTCATACGACTCATTTTTGGTTATATTGACGATGGCTGGAGCCCTGAAGAACTTCAATATCAACATCCCAAGCTCACTTTAATTTCCTCTTGACAAGGTTTTGATAAATGGGTATATTGAATATGTCCAATAATAGAAATTCGGGCTAATTTATCCCCCTCTTTTTAATGCTTTAAAGAGGGTTTTTTAAGTCAATAATGATAATTCAAGAGATTATGAAACACTTCAGTAGTTGTCGATTCTATTATTCTTTTTGATTCAGGAGGGTTCCTAAATGTCGACCGTTGAAACACAATATGGCCATGTTATCCTCAACGAAAAAAAAGTACCCATAATTGCGGGTACAAAAATGAAAGTCATTCAACTTATCCTCGATAAAATTGCCTATGGCTGGAGCCCTGAAGAACTTCAATATCAACATCCCAATCTCACATTGGGTCAGATATATTCAGCTTTGGCTTATTACTCCGATCATCAGGAGGAGCTTGACCGGGAGATTGAGAGCCAATTCAAGCAAGTGGAGAAGATGAGGAGATCAACAAAACCGGCCCCGCTTATTGACCGATTGAAAGTTAAGAAGCTGATTTAATGGCAATCAAGCTTTATATGGACCATAATGTACCTCGCTCGATAATTGAAGGCTTGAGAGCGCGTGATGTAAAGGTAATTGTTGCCTTTGAAGATGGTACAAATGATTTAGATGATTCAGAACTATTAGATCGTGTGACTAAATTGGGATGTGTTTTATTTACAAGAGATTATAATTTTTTACAAGAGGCTACAAGACGTCAAAGACAAGACATGGTTTTTAACGGCGTTATATATGCTCATCAATTACGTGTTTCAATTGGTAAATGCATTCGTGACCTTGAGGTTGTTGCTAAAGTTGGAGAGCCTGAGGATTTGCGTAACAGAGTACAATGATTCTATCAAAAATAAAAATACTTGGTTTTAAGTCCTTTGCTAAAAAGTTGGAACTCCGGTTCGATGGTAAGATTACGGCCATCGTGGGGCCTAACGGGTGCGGAAAGACGAATATCGTTGATGCGATCAGGTGGGGATTGGGAGAACAGAGGCCGTCGGTCCTGAGGGCCGACCGGATGGAAAACATCATCTTCGGCGGCGCCCAGTCCTCGAGACCCCTGGGCATGGCAGAAGTGTCCGTTCATTTTGATAACTCGAAACATATCCTACCCATCGATTACTCGGAAGTTGTCGTGACCCGTCGTCTCTTTCGGTCGGGAGATAGTGAATACATCCTGAATAAGAACAACGTCCGGTTAAAGGACATCAATGACCTCCTGATGGATACGGGAATCGGCGCAGATGCCTACTCGGTCATTGAGCTTAAGATGGTTGAAGACATTCTCAGTGAGAACGCCGAGGACCGAAGGAAACTGCTGGAGGAAGCCGCAGGTGTGACCAAGTACAAGCACCGGTTGAGGGCGGCTATGCGTAAACTAGATGCGACCCGGAATGATCTCCTTCGCGTCAAGGATATCATTCAGGAAGTCAATAGAACTGTGTCATCCCTGAAGAGACAGGTTCAGCGGGCCAAGCGATATCAGGTGCTTTTTGAGGAAATCAAGGAAATGGAATTGAGGCGGGGACGCTGGATATTCTTTCAACTCAAGGAGAAAATGCAGCCTTTAAAGAAAGAGCGAACCTCCCTTAAAAAACAGAAGGATGGCCGCACCACGGAGATTACCGTAGAGGAAGCGGATCTGGAGACCCTCCGGTTGAAGTTGACGGAACGGGAGAAGGCGTTGGTAGAGGTGCGCGAGGAGCTGAGCCGGACCGTTGAACGCATACATCAGCGGGAGGGAGATATTCGCGTCGCTAAAGAACGGGTATCCTCCCTGAAGGAGGCGAAGGAACGTTATGCTCAAGAGATCGAAGATTTAAAAAACCGATCAGAGGATCAAAAAAATCATCTGGTCGTGATTTTTGGTGAGAGGGAAGCACTTCAGGTTAAAATCACAAGTACCGGAAGAATCTTTAATAACAGGCAGAAAGAATTGGAGGTTTTTCAACAGGGGCTCAATTTCAAGCGCTTGGAGCTGAACGCCAGGAAAAAGGAAATTATCGAGTGTTTGGAGGAGATCAACCGACTGGGCGGTGAAGAGATACAACTCCGGGCAAGGATCGATAACAGTCAGGGCCGGTTAGAACGATTGGACGAGGAGGATGAGGGTTACCGGAAGACACAGGAAGAAACCCTGGAAAAACAGAAAACGTTGGATGAACAGTTTCGGGAGCTTCGGTCACAACAGAGCAAGATTGTACAGGGCCGGGACAAGAACGAAGCCGAGTCCGAAAAACTCAGAAAAGACATAGAAACGGCAAAGGAACAACAATTCAAAGACCAGAGTGAATTGGATTTACTCGAGGGCAGGCTCGGATTCTTACGCAGTATTGTCGAGAGCCATGAAGGCGTCACGGATGGGTCTAAAAAACTCCTGAAGGAGAAGGTGACCGGTCTTGTCGGCGTTCTGGCCGATTTACTGGAAACAAAGCCTGAATATCGACAGGCTGTCGAGGTGGGACTGGGAGAGGCGTCCCGTTACCTGTTGTTCGATGAAAGGGGACTCGCCCTCAGTGCTTTGAATCTGCTTAAGAGACGGGGAGGAGGAAGAGTCTCCCTGGTATTTCTGGATGGTGTCAAAGGTCTCCCTCAGCGGAAGGGCCGTCGGACATTACCATCCAATATCGAGGCCCTGGGGTGGGGTGACGAGCTTGTCAAGTGCGACGGGAAGGTACGGCCCATTATGAATTACCTCCTTGGCGATCTCCTGGTGGTGAAAGATCTGGAAGCCGCACAAAAGGCAGCGAGTGCTTTTACCGATGGCGGAGTGCGGGTGGCAACCTTAGAGGGAGAAATGATGACGGACTGGGGCGTTCTGCAGACCGGTCAATCCTCGGCTGAGGATGTGGGAATGGTGGGGCGAAGACAGCAGATTGAGGAATTGGAACAGCGACTTAAAAAACACAAAAAGAAGAGTTCTGCGGGGAAAAAATATATAGAGGAACGAGAGGCGCAATTGGCATCCCTCATCCGGGAACTGGAAAAAATCAAGATTGATTTAGCCGAAATCGAAGAGAAGGTTGCAGATGCAGATCGGCAACAGGCCAGGAATCAGTTCGAGATGGAGAGAGCGGAAGAGGGAATCCGGGACAACGGGGAAGAAAGGCAGAAACTCTTAGAGGAAATCGAAAGAGGTAGAGAGAGCCTGGAGAATCTTCGTCCCCGCATGGATGGCCTTCTGGAGAAACGGGAGCAGATCGAGGCCATTTCCAGTCAACTTCAAGAGGAAGTGAACCGGTTGGAAAAAGAAGAGGGGATAAAGGAGAAAGAGGTTCATCAACTCAATCTTTCGGTTGTTCGGCTGAAGGGAGAAGCGAAGAATCTGGATTACGATATCGAACGATCCCAGAAACTCGTCGAGGAAATAAAGGCGACCATTGAACAACGGTCCCAGGAAATTGTGAAGGCCGAGGAGCAGATCCTCCATTATGACGAAGAGACGAGTCAAAATGAGAAGAAACTGGTCGATGATTTTTCCGAGAAGGAAGTACAGGAGAGTCAATTACATGAAAGGGAAGAAACCTACCAGACATTGATGGAAGATCTCAGAAACAGGGAAAAGGAGATCAGGCTGGTTCGGCGGGATCGGGATGAGGCTTCGGATCATATCCATCAGTTGGAAATGGAGATTTCCGAATTGGAACACGAGGCGAAATCTATCAAGGAAAGATTGCGGGAGAGTTATGATACGGATGTAGAGAAGCTGCCTCCCCAGGAGGAGATCGACCTGGACAAAGCCGAATTTGAAATTGAAGAACGAAAACGGAAAATGAAAGGGCTGGGGCCTGTCAATTTAGCGGCTCTTCAGGAATATGAGCTGGAAAGTGAGAGATTGGACTTTCTCAATGGGCAGCGGGATGATCTCATCTCTGCTGAAGAGACTTTAAAAGAGACGATCATTAAAATAAATCAAACCGCGCGTCGGCGATTTATCGAAGTTTTTACCGATGTGCAGAAACATTTTCGAGAAACATTCTGCCGGTTTTTTAACGGAGGAGAAGCGGACCTGCGTCTGCCCGAAGGGGAGGACCCCCTGGAAGCGCAGATCGAGATCATTGCCCGTCCGGCAGGCAAACATTTTCGGGATCTCGATCTTCTATCGGGTGGTGAAAAGGCCTTAACGGCCATTTCCCTTCTTTTCGCCCTCTACCTGGTGAAGCCGAGTCCTTTCTGTATTTTAGATGAAATCGATGCGCCTCTGGATGATGCCAACATAGAGAGATTTACGCGTGTCCTCACGGAATTTGCCCAGAAGACCCAGTTTATCATCGTTACACACAACAAAATGACGATGAAGGTCGCTCAGGCACTTTACGGCGTGACCATGGAAGAGGAAGGCGTTTCGAAGATTGTTTCCGTTAAATTTGAAGGGGAAGATGTGCCGGCGTAAAAGTCGGGAAATGGTCTTAAAAAAGGCCTTGACATTTTTTTAAAATTAGTTATATTAAACAGCACGTTCAAACACCGCGGGGTGGAGCATCCCGATACATCGGGATCGTTGGGCTCATATCCGGCAGTTGCCGGACGGAGGTTCAGAACCAGCGTCTGGGGCAGTTTTATTAGTAGATAGTATTTTAAAAAGTGATCAATACATCGCGGGGTGGAGCAGTTGGTAGCTCGTTGGGCTCATAACCCAAAGGTCGTAGGTTCGAATCCTACCCCCGCTACTAAATAAAATTAATTGAGGGAATCGGTGGAAGCCGATTCCTTCTTTTCTATTTTATGGGGCTTTTAGGGCTCATATCCGGCA
>Ga0114922_10003077_pt1 | contig 15553 bp, 13 predicted proteins | sample AartaG_FD_100975 | JGI IMG/M metagenome (GOLD analysis project Ga0114922, IMG submission 100975) | Deep subsurface microbial communities from Aarhus Bay to uncover new lineages of life (NeLLi) - Aarhus_00045 metaG | ecosystem: Environmental > Aquatic > Marine > Oceanic > Sediment | place...
CCTTTATCTGAACCGAACCGAGAGCTTTTTCCGCCAATTAAGATAACAAAAGCAAGGTATTTATCTTTATCGTTAATTTTTTACCAACTTTCTTTAAACTTTGTTTATATTGTATTAAACCAATTATTAAAAATTATAAATCATTTAAATTAGTTGTAGTTATTGTAGATTTTAAAAACCTTATTCTTCATTAAAGTAATAATATGGCTCTAAAGCATAAAACCAGTCTTAAGAGAGATAAACCTTTAGAACAATGTGCGGTTTTTGGTATAGCTTGCAAAGATACTGCCTACTCTGTTTCTAAATTGTTATATAGCGGTTTAATTTCTCAGCAACATCGCGGTCAAGAATCCACTGGGATTTCTATTTTTAAAACGGGTAGAGGAATTTTTACTTATAAGAAAAAAGGATTAGTTTCCAATGTGTTAAACGATAAAGTTTTGTCCAAGTTCTGGGGCAATGTTGGAATTGGCCATAATAGGTACGCTACAACTGGAGCTCAAGACTTTGAATCTCCTGATTACATGCAACCATTTCACTTTAAAAGCAATGAAATCGAATTTTCCTTAGCCTTTAATGGAACTATACCTAATTATGCAGAAATAAAACAAAGCTTAGAAGATAAAGGAAGAATTTTTATCACAAATACAGATACTGAAGTAATAGCTCAATTGATAGCATCTATTGCTTTAAGAAATGAAGGTTGGCCCAACATTCTGAAGACTGCAAGTAGTTCTTTAGACGGATCTTATTCGCTTTTAATATTAACAACTGAAGGAGATATTTACGCTATTAGAGATCCTTTGGGATTTAAACCCTTGTGTATAGGCGAATTAAAAACTGAAGAAAGACACCATTACATTGTTTCCTCTGAATCTTGCGGTATTGATGTTTTAGGTGGAAAACTTATTAGAGATGTAGAACCCGGAGAGATCGTTCATTTAAGCCATCAAAAAGGCATACATTCAGAAATGGTGTTGAAAAGTGAAAGAACAGCTCTATGTCAGTTTGAATTCGTATATTTCGCTCGCCCTGATTCAATTATTGATGGAGTTTCCGTTGCTCAGACAAGGTTGCAATTAGGGATAAATTTGGCTAAAAATGATCCCTTATTGGATGACCTTCAATTAAAAAAAAACACAATCGTGGTTCCAGTACCTGATTCGGGGAGAAGTGTTGCTGTAGGTTACGCACAAGAAGCGCAATTACCTTATGTAGAGGGCTTAATGAAAAATCGATATGTGGGATGGCGCACTTTCATAATGCCTGGACAAAAAAATAGGGAAGCGGCTGTAAAAGAAAAATTAAACCCAATTAAAGCTTTTATCAATGGTAAGAATGTAATCATACTAGATGATTCGATCGTAAGAGGAACAACTACAAAAAAGATTATTAACTTGATTAGAGAAGCTGGTGCGATTTCTGTTAACGTAAGAATTAGTTGTCCTCCTGTAATAAGACCATGTTACATGGGTATTGACTTTCCTACAACCTCAGAATTAATCGCAGGACGCTTCAAAAATCTTTATGGAGTGGAAAACTATGTCGAAGAGATTAGAAAGAAAATTGGTGCTGATTCTCTACGATATCAAACTATTGATGATCTTGTTAGTGCGATCGGAAAAAGTAAAAACCAGTTGTGTATGGCATGTCTAACGGGGGAATATCCACTAAAATCTGTAAATAAAATAATAGAAATGGAAAGAGCTATATCATCAGATAGAAGTTAGTATTTTTTTAAAAATAACTATTCTACGCCATCCCAACAATAGGTACACAGTTTTTCTTTAGGTAATCCAATAGCTTTAACTAGGTTTTCTAGCTTCTGATATTTTAATGTCGTTAAATGCAACTTTTCGCGTATAACATTAACCATTGCTTTATAATTATCAGACTCAGGATTGGTATACTCTACGGGATTTTCGAGATCCTTTCCAATTAATTCTTTAATGGCCCATCTTCCTGCTAAATCTAATTCAGAACTAGATCGAGAGAAGTTTAAAAATTTACACCCGTAAACAAGTGGAGGACAAGCAGGTCTCATGTGTACTTCTTTTGCCCCCGATTCAAACAACCTCTCAACTTGCCTTCTCAATTGCGTGCCTCTCACGATTGAGTCCTCGCAAAAAAGAAGACGCTTGTCCGTGATAAGTTCTTCAATCGGTATAAGTTTCATCTTTGCGACGGTATCTCTAATGGATTGTTCCTGAGGCATGAAACTTCGAGGCCATGTTGGCGTATACTTTACAAAGGGTCGTACATAAGGAATATGTGCTTCGTTAGCATAACCTAATCCATGAGCTGTACCAGAATCTGGGATCCCTGCTACGAGATCAATCTCCAGTTCATCCTCTCTCCGTAGATAAGCACCACATTTATACCGTACAGATTCAACATTTATCCCTTCATAATTGGAAGCAGGATATCCATAGTAGACCCATAAGAAAGCACAAATCTGCAATCTATTACCTGGTGCAACCTTTTGTTCGAAACCCTTTTCACTTAGAAAAACGATTTCTCCAGGTCCTAGATATTTTGTGATTTTATAACCAAGGTTTGGGAACGCACAAGTTTCCATTGCAACAGCATAAGAACCGGGCTTTTCACCTATAACGAGAGGCGTTCTACCTAGCGAATCGCGCGCAGCGAATATACCTTCATCAGTTAAGATAAGAATGGTACAAGAACCATAGATCATAGCTTGAACCTTTTGAATACCTTCTTCAAATGTAGCAGCTTGGCTAATTATTGTTGCTACCATTTCTGTAGGGTTAATTTCTCCTCCATGCATTTCTGAGAAATGAGTTCCATTTTGTAAGGCTTCGCTTGCGAGTTCTTCTATGTTATTAATTTTACCTACTGTTGAAATGGCAAAAACACCTAAGCGCGAACTGATAATTAAAGGTTGATCTTCGTAGTCACTAATGACTCCGATACCTTTATTTCCATGCATTTTCTTGATATCCTTATCAAACTTAGATCTAAATTGGCTCGTCGTGATATCCTTGATGAACCTTTGAAAACCACCAGAGTTTTTTACAGCCAAACCCCCTCTTTTAGTTCCCAGATGTGAATGATAATCTGTTCCGTAAAATAAATCATTAATACAATCTTTATTTGAAAAAACTCCGAATAATCCTCCCATTTTTTAAATCACATCCACAATATATTTAATCTGATTAAAATTTTTAAATAAAATTATTAATCCGATAATTTGATATTGAAGTATTATTTCCTAAAAAGATGATAAGAAGTTAAGAATCATTTTTAAGAAATCGTTCCAGGAATGTTCTCTCTTTCAAATCTTACCATAGTTATTGCATTACTGGGACAAGTAACAGCACATAGTCCACAGCCTAAACACTTGTTCCTGTCTATGTGAGCAACGCCATCTATAGTAATCGCGTTAAATTTGCATCGTTCTAAACATGTCTCGCAACCCGTACATTTTTCTTCGTCTATAAGTGAGATATAATTTGCTTTGGCGATAGCCCTAGGGTTGTCAAATCGAGTGATTCCTTTTAACATTCCACAACAACATTCGCAGCACGCACAGAGTATATTGCAATTAGTTGCATCGTTATCTGTAGCGTGAACTAATCCAATTTGAGCAGCCTCTTCAGTAAGTGTTATTATCTCCTCTTTATTAGCTGCTTTTATGTCTGGATCTCCCATTTCTAATACTGCTTTAGCGTTTGGTCCTAGCAGAATACAATTGTGAATGGGATATTTATCCTTACATTCTCTAATCCCTTCAACTTCCGCTCTTTTTCGGCAAGGACACGGAATTACAGCAAAATCCGTATTGGTTTCAATTATATTATAAACCTCTTCAATAGGAATTATTTGGTGCCCAGGTTCAACTTGCTCGCTAACAGTTAAGACTCGCATGCGAGGCGTACCATCCCTTTTATTTTCCCATGTCTTATAATACTTATCGTTAGTGTAAAACTCTCTACTTAATTGAGCAAACTTAACAATCTCGTCTCTGGAATAATTTTCTTTTATAATAAAAGGCATGTCGTAAATAAACAATGGCGTTGGTAAAGAGTAATAATTACCTATTTTTATTAGAAATCCTCTCTTACAGATTTCTGCAAGTTTGGCTGATATATCAGCTTTTTCCATACCAATCTTTTTCGAAAGCTTTGATAATGACATAGATTTTGGGAAAACATCTAAATGGAGAATAATCTTAATTATTTCTGGATCATACATTAAACTTAAATATTCAAGATACTTTTCGGTAGGCTCTCCATTCTCGTCCTTAGGAAATGATTGAGCTTTATATTTTAATTTTTTAGCAAACTCAATTAAATTTTCCTTATGTTCTTTTGAGGCAATCATTTTAAATTTATTTTTTTTTATTTATTAATAATTATTAAATATTTTTATTATACTTGAAGGTTCCCCCAATTAATTGACCTACGCTTATTCCCGCGTCCCCAGGTGGCACTATATTGTGTTCAATGAAACTAAATCCTCCTTTAATGATTCGTTCTTTTATCGCCTTTGAAAAAGCATCGTTATAAGCAACGCCACCAGTTAATCCTATCATTTCTATATCGTTTTCTTTGGCAATTTTAATCGCAACTTTCGCAAATGCTAATCCAATTTCTACTTGAAATTTTGCGGCAATATCTTGTCTTTTGGAATCTTTAATTTCTAGTAAATTTATTACGTCTAAAATTAAATCTGAAGTATTGATAAGATAAATTCCATTTTTCTTCGAATACTTAATGTCTAATTTAATCTTATCTGGATTTCCTTTCGACGCCAAACCCTCTAGCCTCATAGCAGGTTCACCTCTATAACTTTTTAATTTCGAAGCTCCTAGAATATATGAAATAGCGTCAAAGATTCTACCGGTGGAACTTGTTAATGGGATATTTTCGTTAGGAAATTGATAATCGGCGCGCTCAAATTGAGAAATAATCGTTTTCAATTCCGTGCTTTTATGCTCCAAATCGTTTTCTAAGGCAATCTGTTTGAATACTTCTACTGATTTTTCAACACCGAGAGCGTTAAGGACGATGGAAGACGTCATTCTAGCGGGATATTTAGTACATCGGTCTCCTCCAATCATAGGCTGATTTTCTAAATGACCGAGACGTGTATAACCGTGATAAGAACTTAATAAGATTTCACCCCCCCAAACATTCCCGTCTTCGCCGTAACCAACTCCATCTGTGCTTATGCAAACGATTTTTTCGTCTAATGCAATTTTATTTTCCGCCATTAAACTTAAAGCGTGAGCGTAATGGTGTTGGATACGGTATAAATTGACGTTTAATAGTTCAGATAGCTCCTTTGCTAGCTTAGTCGTAACGAAAGCTGGATGAGCGTCGCAAGCGATAAATTTTATTTCAGAATCTTTTATCTGAAGCAATTTTTTCATATGAAAAAGCGCATTTTTTAAAAAATCGTATGTTTCAAGGTGCGTTACATTTCCAATATGTTGAGTCTGGAAAATTCGATTTCTTCGCAATAAAGCACCTGTCACTGCTAATTCTGGACCTGTAGCTATAGCACTTGGGATTTTAACTTCAAAATGTAATGGTAAATATTCTGGTACATAACCTCGCGACCTTCTAATCAGCTTCACTTTGTAGTTATGAACTCTTAGCACACTATCGTCTGCTCGTTGGTATATGGGTCTATTATGAAGTAGAAAGAAATCGGCTAAATTGTTGAGTTGATCAAATATCTTTTCGTTTTCAAGTGCCATAGGAATATTCGATTTGTTCCCACTTGTATAAATTAATGGCTGTTTTCCAATATGGTCAAAAAGTAAATAATGAATACCTGAATATGGAAGCATAATTCCGATGTTGTTTAAACCGGGAGCCACGAATTCGCTTATGTCAGATTTATTAAAGTTTTTATTTTTCTCTAAAACCACAATTGGTCTGCGAAAAGAAGATAAAAGTTCCCTTTCTCTTTCTGAAATGCTAAAGTAATCCTCAATAATTTCTAAATTTGGAACCATTAAAGCAAAAGGTTTATGTTTTCTCTTCCCTTTCCTCCTGCGTAGCTCTAGAATTATTTTATCGTCGTTAGCAAGGCAAACTAAATGGACTCCACCTATTCCCTTGATTGCCGCAACTTCTCCTTGTTTTATCCTTTTTGTAGTTATCTTTAATATCTCGTCAATCGAATCTGTTTTAATAGAGTTTTTTCCTTTATCGTAAAGCTGATAATTAGGACCGCAAACAGAACAAGCAAATGTTTGAGCGTGAAATCTCTTATTATTAAAATTCGAATATTCTTGTATGCAAGATTCTGGTTCTGCTTTATTACAGAAAGGAAAATTTACCATCGTACTTCGCTCTCTATCGTATGGTAAATCCTTAACCGTTGTAAATCTCGGTCCGCAAACGGCGCACGCTATGAATGGATAGTTGTAATACTTCGGTAGTTTGGGATTATTCATGTCTATTAAACAATCGTCGCAAATTGCAATATCTGGTGGAAGAGTTAAACTAATTCCTCGTCCTTGCTCACTCTTTCTTATTTCAAGGTTATTATAGTGTATTTTGGGATCTAAATCCTTATACTCAATTTTTTCAATAAATGAAATTTTTGGCTTTTTAAGATTAACTTCTTCGAAAAATTGGTCAATCAATTGAGATAAACCTTGCAAAACTAATCGAACTCCCGCATTCCCTCGGTTTAATATAAATCCAGTTAGGTTTAAGGATCGAGCTAGATTATACAAAAACGGTCTGAAGCCTACACCTTGAACTATACCTGTGATATTAATTTCTACAGTTCTTCGATCGTTCAATGAAATATTTTGTAGTTTTTATCTTTTACATTAAATTTTAGGTTTAATCTAAGCTATCTATGATAATTATAAAATATTGCACATGTACCCTCTTGAGAAACCATACATGGGCCAATAGGATTGAGTGGAGTACACACTTCGCCAAAGAGCTCGCACTCGTTTGGATATAGTTTACCTACCATTATTAAATGGCACGAACATCCCGGTGGGATATCTTGCGACTTTTCAATTTTAATATCGAATTTTTTATCAGCATCAAATTTTTCGTACTTATCTCGTATTGCTAAACCCCCATCAAGAATTCTCCCAATCCCTCTCCAAGGGGAGGAAACGGATTCAAAAACCTCTGAGATAACATTTTGAGCGATTTTATTTCCTTCTGGTTTTACTACTCTCGAATATTCGTTTAAAGTTTCGAACTTTTTGTTCTTAATTTGTTGGAGTAGCATTAAAATACCTAACAAAACATCGTTAGGCTCAAATCCGGCGATTACATTTGGTACTTTATAAGCGTCTGAAAATATTTTAAATGGTTTTAAACCAATTATAGTAGATACATGCCCTGGCGAAATAAAACCATCAATTCTTAGTTGTGATTGACTTATTAATAGTTCCAACGCTGCGGGAATGAGCTTATGAGCGCAAATTACCGAAAAATTAGAGGGGGGTTCGCTTTTTATTTCGTAACCGACTAGGGGGGCTGTAGTTTCAAAACCAATGGCAAAAAAAATTACTTCTTTATCGGGATTCTCTCTCGCAATTTCGACCGCATCGTGAGGGCCATATACGATTCTTACATCCGCTCCCATTGCTTTTAATTCTGCTAAGGAAAGGTTGGAAGCTGGGACGCGTATCATGTCCCCAAAAGTAGTTATTATAGTGTCGTCTCGTTTCCCAAGCTCAATTGCCTTGTCGATATCTGCAGCGGGGCATACGCAGACAGGGCACCCCGGGCCGGAAAGGATCTCAATCTCTTTAGGTAACAACGGTCTTAGCCCATATTTCGAAAGAGTGTGTTCGTGAGTGCCACACACGTGCATAAACTTAACTGGTTTTTTTATTTCCTTTACAGTTCTATTTATTGATTTAATTATTTTATCTGTGAATTCTTTGCTTCTTAAAATTTTAATTCCTGGTATATCCATTTTGGTTTACTCATTTTTTTTTAAATTCAGTTTAATCTTCTTTGAAAATCTTGGTTATCAAAAATTTCCATAATTTTCACTCTATTTTAATCAATAATAATATGGTCTAAAATTTGACCAGAAGTATCAAAACACTTTATGTTATCAGAAATATTATAAGGATGTGCCAAAAGCATAGTAAATCTCCGTTTTTTAAAAATCTGGTTTAATTTCTCATTAGTTGAGAGACTGCCTGATGGGCGTGATATGAAAGTTCCCTCATATGAGAAGTCTAATGGAATACTACATGTTGCCCTGATTAACTTAAAATCTTTTATACTATCATTACAAGCTCTTGATGATATAATATATTCAGATACAACTCCTTTATGGACTCCCAATACCCCTTTCATTTTTTTGGGATGACCCTTTTGACACATATCAACTAATCCCTCAAGAAAATCTTTTTTAATCATAATTTGATTCAATTGTATATTATCAATTAATAAAAGAATTTCATCTATTATTTCTAAAACTGAGACTGCTGAATGTCCTTTCCAATACCGTAATGAGGAGACGATCCTACTGAGTTTGAATTTATCTCTTTTATTATTAATTAAATAAGCTTTCATTTTTTTTGGATATTTTCTAAAATCAACTTCTAGCAAAATTTCAGTATTGATTTCAAAATGCAAAAGAAAATTATCTCCGCAAACAGAAATAACATCTGGAAATTTATCAAGAACTTTTTGATATTCTTCCTTTCTTATATCCATATTTTTCTCAAATTGTTATGGTTTATTTTATTTACGATTTAAATTTCAATTTCTATAAATATCTTAACAAATTCTCGGTATTGGCTCCCCTAAAGGCATATCAACGAACCGGGTCCCCCCTACTATCGTGTTCAGAAGTACTCTTTTAGGATTGTCTGCCTTAACTATACCTATTATCTCGGCGTCTTTTCCCATTGAAGTTGATTTTATTTTATATAAAATTTCTTCAGCTCTAATAGGGTCTACTGACATGAGAGCTCTTCCTTCGCAAGCAATAGTAAAAGGGTCTAACCCTAACATTTCACAGATTGCGTTAACTTGCTTTTTAATTGGAATCTTTTCTTCTTCTAAAACAACACTTATATCTGATTTATTTGCCCAATCGTTCAGTGCTCCTGCTATCCCTCCTCTCGTTGGGTCCTTCATGGCGTGAATATAATTATTACTAATATCTTGTTTAAGAACGTTATAAATTTCGAGTAAAAACCCAACATCTGATTCCAAATCGCTTGATATATTTAATCCTTCTCGACTGCCGATTAACGCCGTACCGTGGTCTCCTATACTCCCAGTTACGATAATTTTATCGCCGGGTTTTAAGTTACTATCTAAAACTTTTATATTTTTATCTTTGATTCCAATCCCGGTAGTTGCCATTATCATCTCATTCAGAGTTCCCTTAGGCATTATTTTAGTATCTCCAGCTATAATCGCAATGTTTGCTTCTTTTGAAGTAAAATTAAACGAATTTACTATTTTTTCCAACTTTTCAAATTTAAAACCTTCTTCAATGATTAAAATTGAAGTTAACGCTATTGGTTGAGCGCCCATCATTATCAAATCGTTCACGGTACCGCAAACGCTCAATTTACCCAAATTACCCCCTGGAAAAAATAACGGATAAACAGTATGCCCATCGGCAGTAATCACAATTTCGCGCTCGTATTCCTCTAAAGGGATCGTGGCCCCATCGTCCAACTCCGCAACCCCTATTCCTTTATTAACGTTTTTATAAGTAATATTTTTCGTAATAAAATTGATAAGTTCTTCTTGTAACACTCCACCAGCTCCATGGGCTAACCTAATAAGATCTGAGCTCACTTTTTTCATACTCATAATTGAAAATACGAAGTAAAAATTATAAGAATTTAGGTTTTAAGTAATAATTCTGAAAAATTTCACTTAGATAATTATATAATAGATTGAATTTTGAATATTGATAAGTTCATTATATAAACAGCCTTGGGTATCAATTTATTTTATTAAAAATAGAAAAAAAAAAATAATATTAATTAGATCTCCTAAATTTCCTCTACTACATATTACATATTGATAATGGTATCGTTCGCAAAAATTAAATCGACTACTTCATCGTAAGCAATTAATTTAATTTTATCAGATATGAAGTTATTAATTCCACGTACTTCTACGTCTTCTTTATTTGCAACAATAGTAACGTTTTTATCAAGAGCATTTGAAACCATTTTATTAGTTTTGTTTGCAAAATAGACAGCGTTTTGAAGCAAAAGAATTGTTACTGCGTCCTCTCCAGTATGTTCTGAAGCAAGCTCTACACCAGCAATATCTTCACTTGTAATAAAATACAACACTTTTTTACCCATCTTTTTTCAATCCTCCTAAAATGGTATGGTTACGGTTGAATCCGCAATCATTTTTAATATTTCTCCATGTTCTTTGATTTCAACATCGTCTATAAGGTCGTCCTTTGTAAGACCAAGCTCATCAAGCGATTTTTTGTCAACAAAAATATCTAAATCGATATTTTTTATGAACTCGATGTGCGAGGCATACATCGTCTTATCGACGTCCTTAGTAAAGGTATATACAGCTTCGTTGATTGCAATAGTAATTGGGTCAAAGTCAGCACTAACAGCAACCGTCATTCTCAATCCTTCGACAGGATAAAGCGTTCCATGAGGTGGTTGCCGTAAAAGGATAACTACATTTTTCTCTTCTGCCATTTTTTATCACCTTAACAAATTACTATAAGTTTATCTGTTTCTTCTATAATCTTCGCGAGATCAGGCGTTCCTGCTCGCTTTACGTCGCCGCATTCCTTTGTCAAACAGTTTTTCATAGTGCCTCTGACTAAAAGACATAGATTACATAATCTAACGGTGGCTCCTTTATTTAAAATCTCTCTAAATCCTTCTTCGATGTTAAAGATACCTTCAATTTTCTTCTGGTTTCCTAAGACAGCGTTAACGGCATCCATATAGCAAAAGATGCGTACATCAGTTCCTTTATCTAATGCCGCGTTGGATATCTTAACAACCGTTTCAGCAGCTTGCGCTTGGTACGGTCCATCAAAGAAAAGAATTCCTAATCGAGCCATTTTTTTTCGTCAACTCCAAATCTTATTCTTTGTCTCCTCTCATGAAGAGAAGATAAGCCATTATCCAAGAGCCAAACATTATACAAGCTCCTGTAATAATACTATGTAATGAAAGCTGTGGAACACCACCTAAAATGTTAGTAATGTTACATCCCATCGCTGTTACAGCGCCAAAACCCATTAAAATTCCGCCAATCAATTGTTTTAATAATGTTAATCCATCTTTTGGAACTCTAATTTTAAATTCGCCACCGATATAAGCACTAATGAAAGATCCAATGATAGCACCAAGAATTATAAAACCAGCCCACGCAACAACATCTCCTGTAGTAAGCCACAAACTTAAATCCATCCATCCTCCAGTAATACCTAGTACTCCGTTACTAACGATATACGCAACAGTTCCGATTATTCCAATAACGATTCCAGTTACCCACCAAGGATAAGCTTTTTTAAAGATAGATTCAACTGCGTTGTCAAATTTCACTAAGGGTTCTTTTGCTTCCATTTTCTTTTTAAGCACAGGTAATCCCCAGAAATAAAATGTTAATACAGCACCAACAATTCCTAAGATAAGCATAAAAATCGGGGTTAATGCTCCAAATTCTCCAAAAAGCGTAAGTGCTGGACCTTCTCCAATGACTGTCTTTTGCAAAAATACTTTTGCATCAGATAAAACGCCAAATCCAGTCATTAAAGCTCCGAGTGTTAATCCAAAACCAGCTACGAGAGATCCCACCATACCTTCTCCTACTCGATATGTAGTTCCGCTAGCACATCCCGCTGCAAGAACCATTCCAATACCAAATACTAGACCTCCGACAACCGCACCCCATATTTTTAAAGGTTTTGGAGCTAACTGAATTACTCCAGCGAAAGCAAATATAGCGAAACCGATCATTAGAGTTATCAACGCGATAACTACTGCTTTTGCTAATTTAAATTCTTTCAATAGGATTATGTCTCTGAAGGCAGAATTCATACAGAATCTTCCACGTTGCAACACGAAACCAAATAGGACTCCAACTATAAGTCCACCTATTAAAGCATACATAAATTCCATTTATTTTTTCACCTTATTTTATTTGAATCAGGATTCTCCACGCCGAAGTACCTGTTTTTTCGTTAGAAAGTACTTTGTGGCCTAAAGATTCCATTGTCTCAGGAATCCTCTCAGCTGAGAGAGGATAATCGACAAGAATCTCGAGAACTTCTCCTGAATTCATTTTCTTAACTTTTCTTTTACTTTTTACGTCTGGATAAGGGCAAACCTCGCCCGAAACATCCAAAGTTTCTGTAATGTCAACCATTTTTTTTTACCTAGTTGTTTTTTTTTTTATGTGAATAAAGATTCATTAAAGAATCATTCGATTAAAAATCGATAATTCTATTTATATTATACTCAATTTAAATTTAATTAATCATTATTCAGAAAAAGAAAAGGTTTATATTTGAGCTTTTCTCAAAGGAAAAGTCAATTTTATTTTAACTTATTCTCCTTTTTTAAAGGACATGATCAAATTACTATGTGATATTATCAAATTGTGAAAAAGAAAGATCAAATATTGCTAGAAATTATTATTCTACAAAAATGTATATTCAAAAAATATCTTTTAATAAAAATATCCGTTGCTTAAAGTGCGTAGTTATTAAAAAAGTAAAAAAAAAAAGTAAAAAAAAGGTTATAATTTTTCTATTCTAGCAGCACAAACCTTATATTCTGGTATTTTTGCGATAGGATCTAATGCAGGATTTGTCAGAACATTAGCTGCTGCTTCTTTAAAGTGAAAAGGAATAAATATTAAGCCCTTTTTAACGCGATGTGTAATTTTTGCTTTAGTTGCAATCTCGCCACGTCTAGATTTAACTTTAACTTTTTCTCCATCAAGGATTCCTAAATCATTCGCATCTTCTTTGCTTATTTCTACATAACCTTCACGAACTCGTGCATTAAGTGTAGGAGATCTTCTGCTCATTGTTCCTGTATGGAAATGCCACAATATTCTTCCTGTTGAAAGTATTAATGGATATTCATCATCAGGGAGCTCAGCTGGTTCTATAAATGGACATTCGTTAAAAAAACCTTTTCCCCGACTAAAAGCACCACCTTTATGTAGATATATAGTCCCTGGATGAGATGGATTTGGACAAGGCCATTGAAACCCATTTTCATTTTTCTCTAATCGATCCCATGTTATTCCGCCGTAAATTGGTGTCGTTTTATTAATTTCATCCATGATTTCTTTAGGATGTGAATAAATTAACCCATTATATCCCATTGCTTTAGCAATAAGTCCAACAATTTCCCAATCAGGTTTTGTATTTCCAATTGGTTCTATAGCTTTCCTTACCATCTGGACTCTTCTTTCTGTATTAGTAAATGTTCCTTCTGTCTCAGCAAATGAAGCCGCTGGCAGAATAACGTCAGCTAATTCTGCAGTTGGTGTCATAAATATATCTTGGACAACGAGAAATACTTTTTTAAGCCCTTTTCTTACATGATTAATATCTGGATCGCTTACCATGGGATTTTCACCCATAACCCATAAACCTTTTAGAGTTCCATCTACAGCAGCATTCATCATTTCTACAACAGTAAGACCAACTTTATCATCCATTTTAGATGCATCAATTCCCCAGATTTTAGCCATTTTTTCTCGCTTGTCGGCTTCAACAACTTTTTGATAACTTGAAAAGACATTAGCAAGAGCACCTAAATCGCATGCTCCTTGTACATTCTGCTGTCCTCGTAGTGGATTTACACCAGTTGCCCATTTACCCACATTACCACAGAGCATTTGAAGATTAGCACATGATTTAACGTTATCCGTACCAGTTGAATGTTGCGTTATTCCCATTGAGTATATTAAAGAACAAGCTTTAGCATCTGCAATAATTTTAGCTGCTTCAATTATATCTTTTTCGTTAACACCACAAATTTTAGCTGCTTTAGCTGGAGTCATCTCTGAAACGACTTTTTTAAGCCCTTCGAAATTTTCACAGTAGTTTTCAACAAAATTTTTGTCATAAAGATCATTACTTATTATATAATTCATTATTGCATTCAATAGAGCTACATCTGTTCCAGGTCTATGTGTCATTGCAATTCCTCCATGTTCAACAGCTAACTCTGATAATGGGATCGTTCTAGGATCTGCCACTACCAATTTCGCACCTTTATCGAGAGCTTCTAAAATCTGAGTACCTATCAATGGATGTTGTTCGTTAGTATTCGACCCAGTTATATAAATCACATCTGCATCAGCAATTTCATCTATCGAGTTAGTCATCGCACCTGAACCGAATGCTGATCCTAATCCTGCAACAGTGGAAGCATGACATAATCTTGCACAATGATCTACATTATTAGTGTACAAAACAGCTCGAGCGAATTTTTGCATTACATAATTCTCCTCATTTGTACACTTTGCTGAACTCAGGCATGCAAGTATGCGATTATTACCTGGATCTTCTGCCATAATCTTTTTGAAATTATCAACAACATACTGTATTGCCTCATCCCAACTTACTTTTTTTAAAGATCCATTCTTCCTGATCATTGGATCTGTTAATCTTTCGGGAGAGTTTATAAATTCATGCATATTCCATCCTTTAATACATAGTTTTCCGTGTCCTGGATTGAAACCATCCCTTACAGGCTTTGTAGCAACAACTTTCCCGTCTTGTACTTTAAGATAAACTTGACAACCAGTTCCGCAATAAACACATGTAGTTTTTATTTTTTTCATCATTTTTTTTTTACCTCCTAAATTGATAAAGCTGGTTTTATTTTATGTGTTTTATATCCAATATCATCGAGACTTCTTCCCATTGCTAATGCGATTAACTCAACAGAATATAAAATAGGAATCCTATTTTCCTTAAGATCTGCATATTCTCTACTAGCTGTAATTTGACCCATATCAAATTGAGTAAAGCAAAATGGACAGCCTGTACTAAGTATTTGAGCACCTGCACTTTTAACATCAGCTATTTTTGTGTGAATGGCTTTATTATTTCCTTCTTTATTACCGACTAATGCTAATGAAACTCCGCAACAATCGATCTTTGATAAATAATCAACTGCTGTAGCACCTAAAGCCTCAATGAATTTATCGTATATGATAGGATCGGTAGGATCATCAAATTTTAGAATTTCGTCTGGCATCAATAAATGACATCCTGGATGTCCTGCAATCTTTAAGCCAGTTAAAGGTTTTTTAATCTTATTTTTCAAGGCATCTAATTTAACGTCCTCTTTTAAAACTTGTAAAAGGTGCTTTACTTCAATTGTACCTTTAAATTCTTTTCCAATTCCGCTTAAAATTTTATTAATAGCATCTCTTAATTCTGCATTTTCTTTTAACTTGTGATTAGCAATAGCTAGTGTATTTAAACAACCATTACACAGCGTCATAATATTTAATCCTTTTTCTTCAGCAATAGCTAAATTTCTCGCAGCAGTAGCTAACCAAAAACTATGATTTGCTCCTTGTAACTGAATAGGATC
>Ga0114922_10003078_pt1 | contig 15553 bp, 14 predicted proteins | sample AartaG_FD_100975 | JGI IMG/M metagenome (GOLD analysis project Ga0114922, IMG submission 100975) | Deep subsurface microbial communities from Aarhus Bay to uncover new lineages of life (NeLLi) - Aarhus_00045 metaG | ecosystem: Environmental > Aquatic > Marine > Oceanic > Sediment | place...
AATTGTTGCGTAATCCTGCCAACGACCAGTGGGTCGTTAAGGTGCACACTATGGCTGAGATGCTTTCTTTGCCGCTGGATTACGATCTGATAAGTGCGGTGGCAAAGAATCTCAACGATACTAATTGGCCGGTCCGTATGATGGCTGTTTATCTGCTGACCACAACTACTGACAGCAACTTCGATAATGTCCTGGACTGGACGGCAAAAAATGACTCAAGCAAGCCTGTTCGCGATATGGCAATTGCCCTGGGCAGATAGTTCGTCGCTCGTCTCTCGTCGCTCGGGCGACGGGCGACGGGGCACGAGTCACACTTTCGGGCTGCTCTGTAAAATTTGCTCAAAAATAGGTTGTAATATCATCATAATTTTGTAACATTCCGTATTCTATTTCGTAACTAAGGTTTTGCAAAAGTTAAATATGTGGTAAGTTCTGAGGTTTTTTGAAAGGGTTGTGTAAATGCCGGCAAAAGTAGATAAAGAAAAATGCACTGGTTGTGAATCCTGTGTAGCAGAGTGCCCCAGCGAGGCCATAAGCATGGCTTCCGACAAGGCCGTGGTAGACGTCGAAAGCTGCATTGATTGCGGGGTTTGCGTCGATGCCTGTCTTGAGGAAGCAATCGAGATGGATTAAACCTGGTTGGCCCCATCGTCTAGGTAGGTCCAGGACACCGGGTTTTCAACCCGGCAACAGGGGTTCGAATCCCCTTGGGGCTATTCGCCGAACGCTGAAATTCTGAACGCTTAAAATTGCATACCGGATATGACCGCTTCAAATACCATAGTACCGTCAACGATTCCTTGCACACTTGTTGTAACATGGGTGGTGTCTCTCCGACGTTTGAATTTCGTAATATGCCCAAGCAGAAATAATCTTTGTCCCGGCTCGACGATGGAGCGGAACTTCGCTGAATCTATACCGGCAAAGCCGATAAATCCTCCCAGCTCATAAGTCTGCTTCATAAAAAAGCTCGAGAGCTGGGCTGCCGCCTCGACCATTATTACCCCGGGCATCAACGGCCGACCCGGGATATGGCCGCGAGCCCAGAATTCGTCCTCTTTTACATCCTTGTAGCCCAAGACCAGGCGTTTGTCCTTATCATACCAGAGGATGCCATCAAGCTGCTGCATCTCAAATCGCTGTGGATTTACCTTGTCAATCGCTTCTCTGTCGAATACAGGCTTGGCTTTAAGGTCTATTTGCGACAATTCAAACAATAAGGGAGGGGGCATTATTGACCTCGAAAAAAACACTCTGCGCTCTCGTATTGCGCATTGTCTCGCAACTGTTCATACGCAATACTTCAATACGCACCACGCGCACCGCGCGATGCGCAATTAGACAAGCATTTACAAATACCTAGTAGGGGCCCCGCAAGGCGGGAACCCGATGGTTTATTGGGCCGACCTGATTTCAAGAACACGGCTGCGAACAACTTGAGCAGCCTGCTTGACTTTCTGCATTTGCTTGCGAACTCGTGTTCCTGCCGCCTTATTTCCACCTTCGGCTTTGCTCATATCAGCTTCAATTTCAGTAACCAGTACTTTTAGGTCTTCATACTCCTGCATTAAATATTCCTCCACTTCGAAGGTTAAAATTGCCGTTTTTGGGTTAAAATCGCTAAAAACTTAACGGTGCAGAACCGTTTTGTCAAAGAAAAACGCCTTTTTTTGTAAAAAAATCAATATTTATTTTTCCCCAATTTGACCGATTCTTACTGTCATCACAGGCTTTAGTAGTCTGTAACCACTATGCATTTATCGTGTTACAGAGTATTAGCAAGGCCGAGGACACTCTCAAAGCTCGGCACCGGCTTATTAGACCATTAGTTTTTTGGTCAATTCTGCGACTCTTTGGCCACGGCGCCGGCACTGCTGCTCAACCCGCTGGTCGGGCTTACTAATGGAAACCGGCCCATAGTGGTCACCATTAGGGTCGCCCTGTACCACCATGCCGCTGATAAGCATCGCCTCTATTATGCCAATAATCGTGGTCTCATTACCGCCGCCGATATTTGCCGCACTGGTAAACGCCGCTCCCACTTTGCCTTCGAGCTGGCCGTGTCTGCTTACTAAATCATCTATCAACTGCTTAATCGGTGCCGCCATCTGGCCATAGTATGTTGGAGAACCGATTACTATCGCATCATAACCGAACACGTCCTCGGCTTTCACATCGCTGACCGACTTGCATTCCGTCGGCAAATCCGCCTCATTCATAGCCTTGGCTATTATCTGGGCCATCTCTTTCGTATTACCCGTTCTTGAGTAATATATAACAATTCCCTTTGCCATTTTTGTCATTTCTCCCAAAAAAATTAACAGCTAATTCCCAATCCCCATAATACGTCTGACGCAATATGGGCTACGATTTGCTTACCGGCGCAGGTACCCAAGTTTTTCCGGCAGAGGCACGTTGTTGCCGAATTTATCCTCGCCATACCCGGACTCTGCTAATAGCTTGATATCAGCCAGGACCCGCTTGTCCCCGATAAACGTTGCGGTCAGGCTGGCGTTCACATCGATCTTACCCATAGCCAGCAGCCGGGCCATTTCGCCAGTAACCTTCTCCAGCAGCGTTCCCTCCTTTCCAGCCGGCTCATCCGGCAATTGTAGAGGTTGCTCGTACAGGATTAGTTGACTCTGTTCGGCCAACGTCAGTACGACACTCCGAACGACGGATTCTATGTTGCTCTTGCCCGCTTGTTCCTGTTCCTGGACAAGCCTAAGATGGACGATTTCCGAGGCCAGCCACCGTCGTTTTTGCGCGTTTATCTTTTCATTGGCGCGGAACAGCTCCAGCGAAGAGTCGGCATTGTAAATCTTATCATCCATCTGCATCCGAACATCGCTCCCATAGTGCAGGACAAGCTTGGAAATCAGAGTAGATGGGCGAACGTGGAAGCCGCGATACGGAGGAACAGACACCTCTATTCGGCCAACCTCGGCATAACGCTTGAGCATCCTCTGGCACAGATGCTCGGCACAATCTATGTACAGACTAATGCTCGTAACTGAGTAGTTCATCAGGACCACTAAAAGCTCCTCAGCTTTTACCAGTGGCTCAAACCGGGTCGGTGAATCACATAGCTCTTTATTCACATGCCGTTCGTAATAGTGAGCAAACGATGTGGCCGTCTTCAGCAGATGAAAGACAACGCTTATATGCCCTCTCAGAACAGGCAAGTCTGTATCCAGATCTTCCGCTTCGGTGCCTGAGACGTATGTATCGTACAGTGACTGAAGGTTGTGGAATCGAAGCTCGAGACTTCGCAGCTTTTCCTCACTAACCGAGTCCTGGACGTAGGAAGCGTATTCTTTGGGCTTAGTTCGGCTGGTAGCGCGAACATCTTTGCTTTCAGCGGCCAGGTTCAAAAAGGCAGTGGCAAGTAAAGTTACTGTCTCCGAGACCGTTTCTATCCTGCGTGTCCTGCAGTCGTGTGGTAATCGGCCGGGAGGAAGCTCCTCTGTGTAAGATTTCTCACGCAAACTGCCTGACGGAACCGTAAGGCCAAGCTGATCGGCCCTGACGACCATCTGCTTTGCCGCCCGCGAAAGCACATCGCCGGTAAACTCAAGCGCTTCTTCTGTAGCCTTGACGAAGTCCAGTTCAATCGGCAAAAGGCGATAAGCGGGCAATGAGTGTTGAATGTGGAGCAGTTCGTAACTTACGTCAGAAAAAAGTTTAATCGCCGCTGTCAGTGACCTGAACGAACACCACCGGCAGCTATTGCCTGCATCGTAGGCATCAAGAAGCTCCTCAAACTGTAAAGATTGCGAAAATAATTGGCCCAGAAACGGACGTACCATAACTTTATCGCTCGATTTGCACTGCGATAGATAGCACGCAAGGCCAAGCAATGTCTGGGCACGTTTTCTTATCAGCTCCTGAAAATCTTTATCAGCGATTGTTACCGAAACCATATTATTTTTGTTCGCCCTTTTTCTTTAACGGAATTATTTCCGGCTCATCAAAACCTTCGGGTATCTTAAACTCGAAAACCTTTTTATCCATTCCTTTATTGACCTTCGGCTTGAGAAATTTTATCTGGTAAATATCCTCTTCGGTCGTAACGGCAACTATTTTTGCCGGCAGGCCCAGTTTCTTATCAATCCAGAAATCGATAGATATATAGTCATGTTTATAAACCGAATTCGGCTTAACCTTCAAATGCACTTGAATAAAATCTTCCGGCTCGGACTTTGTTTGCTCGACCAATGTTACCTCAAACTGTTTTTTCATATCTTCTATCTTGGTAAAACCAACCATCGGAAAATTCCTGCTGGCCAAATCAAAAACGTCCACCGGCTTATTCGGTTCCTTCGCCTCGGCTAACTGAATATACTTAGCTGCCTCGATTTCGTAGTCGATAAGCACAGCCCACGTTCCTTTGAATTGATGGCCGGGATAAGTAAGACAAGCACCGTCGAGCACAATATATTCCTCGATGTATTTTTCTTCTTCCTCATCTTCTATTTTACGCGTTTGAAAATTTAGTCTCAGCTTTGATTCTTTGCCGAGCTTAGCATAATAAAAAACACCTTTCTGCAGCTTTTCTGATTCGAGCAACGGCTGAATAAATTTATATTCAATCTGTGCCTGGTAGGACTCAAGCTCTGAGGTTTTCTTGTTCAACTGTTTTAAGACACTATCGACTGCATCGGCCTTTACCTCCCCCGGCTGCTTTTTACCTGAACTTTTCGGGCACTCAAAAGCTTTTGTGCCCCCGGAATCCCAACAGATGCTCACCGTCCATAAGAATACAATGACTGCTTTGCTAATTATCTTTTTATTCATTCGATTTCCTTATTTAATGATTGGTGAGTGGTTAATTGGTGAGTGAATATTCACTACTCACTACTCACCACTTATTTTCCTCTCTGCGCTATTTTTTACCATCGATAATTTCAAGTATCCGGCTGATATCATCAATACAAAAATCCGCATGTTCAGCGAACTCGTCGGCCTGATTGTGATTGGCCAGAAGCACTGCAACAGCACCTGCCGCCTTTGCGCAGAGTAAATCAAAGAGGTAATCGCCCACCAGCATAGTTTCCTCCGGCTCGACGCCGAATTGCTCGCATATTCGCAACACCCCGAAAGCATCGGGCTTAACCGGGCCATCCTCTCGGCCAATAACAGTATCGAATTTCAGCTTGTGCTTGCGGGCGATAGCAAGGGCATTGCTTCGCCTGTTACGCGTCAATACCCCGATATGAATCCCCGCTGTACGAAGTGCCGAAAGTGTCTGCTTCGCATTGGCGTTGAGTTTGGATTCTGTTACCGCTTTTTGCTCGTGATAGTATAGTATTTTCTCCGCATCCTGCCGTTGTTGAGCGGTCATCTTTTGCATCGACTCCAGGACAGGCCCGGAATCTTTAGCTAACCCTATTTCTTCCCGAATGGCGTCAAAATCAAAGTAAGGCTGGGTTATTGTACCATCCAAATCAAATATCACAGCTTTAATCGGCATATCAACTCGTATCTCGTGAAGCGTATCTCGTATTTCGCTTCACGCTTCACGTTTCACTCTTCACGCTTTTTTCCGCAGCAGCTCAATAAAATATCGGCCAGCCTGGCCTATGATTTTACCTTTACGGACAATTATTCCCGTTGGCCTGACAAATTTTTCATTCGAAAAGGCAATCGCCTTTATTGTTCCGCCGCTCAGTTCCTGAAGGATTGCGGTTTGGGGCAATATACTTATCCCTGAATTTATTTCCACCGCTCGTTTAACAGTTTCGATGTTATCGAATTCCATCACCGGCCGGACAACAATATTATAACGCCCCAGAATATTATCTATCCACACCCGCGTAGGAACACCTTTCTCAAAAGCGATGAATCTTTCAAACTGCAGTTTGTGAATATCAACCTGCGATTCGTATGACAATGGATGTTTCGGACTGCAGACCAGGACCAGCGGCTCTTCCTCAAAGTCATACACATCGAGTCTTTTGTCTCTTTTAGGAACAGCCACAAGGCCGATATCGACATCGCCCGATAAAACCAGCTCAAAAATCCGGCTGGCACTAAAGTATTCAATATGGACATTAACGTCTGGATAGCTGACCATAAATTTCTTAACGTAGTCAGGCAGTGTATGCATCCCGATACTGAAAATCGCAGCCACGTTTATTCTGCTCACAGAGGATTTTTTCAACGTGCTCAATTCATTCTTTAGCTGTTCATATCTGTCAAGCATATCTTTGGTGGCCTGGTAAAACAGCTGGCCTGCCTTTGTAAGCTCAATTGGTCTTTTCTTACGGTCTATCAACTGGCACTTGTGTGCAAGCTCAAGCTGGGCAAGCTGCTGTGAGACTGCAGATTGACTTAGAAGATGTTTTTCAGCGGTTCTTGAAAAGCTTCGTAAATCTGCCAAATCACAGAATACCTTTAGCGTCTCAATATGCATTATAAGCTGTCCTAATATTATGTATTACTATTAATATCTTGTGCTGCACTGAACAATATCTTATTCTTATATTATATCAGTTATAACTACCATCGGCAACATAATTATATAGTTTTATTATTAGTTTAACTTATTGTAGTAGTCACAGGAAATACAAATTTTGATTTTTAATGGAGATTTCTCAAATGACTGCAAGCACTGTTACTGATGCCGTTTACGAACAGGTTCTAAAACGTAATCCCGGCGAGCTGGAATTCCACCAGGCGGTAAAGGAGGTTCTCGACTCTTTAGGACCCGTACTGGAAAAACACCCTGAGTACGTCGATGCCAAAATCCTCGAGAGGATTGTCGAACCGGAAAGGCAGATTATATTCCGGGTACCCTGGCAGGACGATAAGGGCATCGTTCAGATCAACCGTGGATTTCGCTTTGAGTTCAACAGCGCACTCGGCCCGTATAAGGGTGGCCTTAGATTCCATCCTACCGTTACTGCAAGTATCCTGAAATTCCTCGGATTCGAGCAGGTCTTCAAGAATGCTCTCACTACTTTAGCAATGGGTGGAGGTAAGGGCGGGTCAGACTTTGACCCCAAGGGCAAGAGCGACAACGAAGTTATGCGGTTCTGCCAGAGTTTTATGACTGAGCTTTTCCGTCATATCGGCCCTGACACCGACGTGCCGGCAGGGGACATCGGTGTCGGTGGTCGCGAAATTGGCTTTATGTTCGGCCAGTACAAACGTCTTCGCAACGAATTTACCGGCGTTTTTACCGGTAAAGCACTTAACTGGGGCGGTTCGCTTATTCGACCCGAAGCCACTGGATACGGCTGTGTGTACTTTGCCGAAGAAATGCTGAAGACACGCAATGAGAGCTTCAAGGGTAAGGTCTGTACCGTCTCCGGTTCCGGAAACGTAGCACAGTACACCGTAGAAAAACTCAACCAGTTCGGTGCAAAGGCTGTTAGTCTCTCCGACTCCAACGGTACGATCTATGACCCTGACGGCATTGATGATGAGAAACTCGCCTTTGTCCTGGAACTCAAGAACGCTCGACGCGGGCGTATTAAGGAATATGTCGAGAAGTTTGGCGTCGAGTATCTTGAGGGTAAACGGCCCTGGGGCATTAAATGCGACTGTGCCTTCCCGAGCGCGACTCAGAATGAGATTGACGGCGAGGATGCGAAAACACTGCTTAAGAACGGCTGCACGCTCGTCGCAGAGGGGGCCAATATGCCAAGTACACCTGAGGCTATCGACCAGTACCTCGATAAAAAGATACTCTATGGCCCCGGCAAAGCCGCAAACGCCGGCGGCGTCGCCACCTCCGGTTTGGAAATGTCGCAAAACTCCATGCGGATGTCATGGACACGTGAAGAGGTGGACCAGCGATTGCAAACCATTATGATTGCCATCCACAAGCAGTGCTTTGAGGCCGCCCAAGAGTATGGTCAGCCCGGCAACCTCGTAATGGGTGCCAACATCGCAGGCTTTATCAAAGTCGCCGATGCGATGCTCGACCAGGGCCTTGTTTAAAAAGGCAGGCTGCTGTTCTCAAGAACGTTTTAATTGTATTGAACCCTGTTATTAAAGTAGGGCAGACATGCAAAAACAAGAATGCTCGCACTTCTGGGAAATGATTAATGTTGCCAATGGTTTAGTTGTAATGAAAAAATGTTTTCATTGTGCCAGGGTGTCCACCTGCTTTGTCTTTCATAATAAGCCGCCCCTGGAACCATGTCATGAGGGAAAGCACTTCTGGAATTTTATGGAAAGCGAACCATCCTTTCATTTCGACCTGAAGTGCAACAAATGCGGTACTTTGGTAAAGTTTGATGAGTTGGTTGGGCTGATGATATGCACAGGATGTGACGAAACCTGTGACGTGGATATCATAAGGCGAAAACTCGAACCAGAACATGTATGCGTTTACATAGCTCTGGGATGCCGACCCGTTGATGAGAGAAAACAGCTTCCCCAGGAAAAAAGCTCTATCCTTCAAGACTTTTTCAGTCAGCAATGCCGCCCTTCAAAATCCAAAATAAAGCTTGTTTCCCATGAAATGATAAAAAGCATCGTGACCTGTTATGCGGAGGTTGTCAAGGATGTAAAGATGTTCTCCATGGTACCTTAAGCAGACAAGAACATGAATCCGAAAAAATTATAAACGGCTAAGCGCTTTTGGAATATCATAGTGTCTCAAGGGGCGCCTGTTATTAACAGGCGCCCTTTTTTATTGCATAATTTTCAAGACGCCGTTACAATTCGCTGCGATGGAAAAAGACGTGGACATTGATAAAGTTGTTCGCCAGCATCTTGAGATGGAGCAGTTTTTTCCCGGCTTTGCTCTCAAGGGTAAAGCAGGGACACCTGAACCACAACAGCAGGAGGACAATATGGCTGACGCCGAGAAAGCTGCCGAGCTTAAAAAAATCGCTGAGGAAGTTCACCAATGCCGCAAATGCGGTCTGGGGTCGCTGCGGACAAACGCAGTACCCGGCGAGGGCAACCCCAACGCCCGCATAATGTTCGTGGGTGAAGGACCAGGAGCTGACGAAGATGCACAAGGCCGACCTTTCGTCGGAAGAGCAGGCCAACTGTTAGATAAGGTAATCTCGGCAATGGGTCTAAAGCGAAGCGAGGTCTTTATAGGCAATATCCTGAAGTGTCGTCCGCCGGAGAACCGCGACCCTCGCGCCGACGAGATAATAAACTGCCTGCCCTATCTTCAAAGACAGATTGAGATAATAGAACCTGAAATCATCGTAGCTCTGGGTGCTCACGCAGCTAAGACGCTGTTGAACACCACCAAGTCGATTGGCCAACTGCGCGGCCAATTCCACGAATACTATTCCGGCCTCGGCAGACCACCTATAAAGCTTATGGCTACATATCACACTGCTTATCTGCTGCGAAATTACTCAGAGGAGAACCGCAGAAGGGTCTGGGAGGATATGAAAAAGGTCCTCACCGAACTCAGCCTGCCAATCCCGGAACAGGCGTAGGGATGATTTCGCGCAAGTTTTCAAGACAGCAGATACCAGATAGGTGCTGAGAGCTAATACTCTTTACACATATGATCAGTGAAGGTTTCATCTCCGAAAGCGTGCCTTTTTGAAAGGCCGCAGCAATCTCATCCTTAATCCAGAACAACAAAACACTTCCGTGAGCTTGCCGCATCCACTAACTCAAGTCTGGCAGGCACGTAGTACTTTTCGTTAATGAAAAGTACTACGTACTTAGTAAAGGTATGACTGCATTTTTACGACCGGGAAATTCAACCGCACTTGAGAAATGACGAATTTACCTTGTATTATATTTGATTTTTAACACCGTTTTTGGTATTGTGGGCATCCAAGATATTAGTGTGAGGGAGTGAGCTAATTCGAACTTTTGAGCGAAAGGATCTGGATTATGAGAGGAAAAGCGATTTTCCGGAGGTCTTTTACTGCCAGCAATTTTATGCTTGCTTGCATTTAAAATCGATGTCCACGATTGCAGAATCTGATACGAATGCCGATTGGCTTGGCGGGCAAAGCCCAAATCCGGAGACATCCGAAAACAGCACTTCTGTTTGAGAAATGCCGAGACAGCAAGGGTTTACGAAAAAAAATATTAACAAAAATACAAAAAATCTGTAACGTTTTACTGGAATGTGCGTCTAAACTTATATAATGAACACATAACGGGCTCTTGGTCCGACCAAATAATTAACCGTATTTGGAGGTTCCGCGAAATGCGAAATAAAACCTATATGTGGCTCACCATGGGAATTAGTCTGCTTATCTTTACATCAACGATTGTGGCACAAGAAGAGCAGTGGCTGCAGTATCACTCAGAGCGTGAGGCACAGCGGATAGTCGGCGATATGGGGACGTCGAATCCAAAATTAACGTCTGAGAAGCCACAGGGCGTTGAACTACCGCAGTTCAAGTCTCAACAACACTTTTTCGCCAAGTGGTCAACTCCGATGGTCGAGAGCGGCCGACTATGGATAGCACTGGATCGTACGAACAAACAGGGGCCGTGGAACCGGTTGTTTATCGACTCGAACGGAAACGGCCATCTCAACGACGAGACCGCTATCACGGCGTACCGCACGGACCAATACAGTGCATATTTTGGCCCTGTAAAGGTGGTCTTTGAAGGCGAAGACGGGCCCCTAACTTATCATTTGAACTTTAGATTTTACAACTATAATGAGCAAAATAGACGTTTATATGTATATTCAGGCGGCTGGTACGAGGGCACCATCAATGTGGCGGGGGTAAAAAAGTACTGCGTGCTTATCGACCAAAACGCAAACGGCACGTTTGATGATAAATCCCTTGAAGCTCACAAATGTGACCGTATTCGAATCGGCAAAAAAGGTAATCGGGACACCCGTTATGTTGGCAATTTTATCGAGGTTGATGGTGTGCTGTATCAGCCGGAGATTGCCCGCGACGGTGCGTACATAAAGCTTACTAAGGCCGAGGATGTGAAATTTGGGAATATTCGACTGCCTGAGACGATTACCGAGTTTTCCGCAGGCGGTGAGAACGGACTATTTACTCTCAAACCGGAAAAGGGCACCGGCTCGCTGCCGGTGGGGAGATATCGCGTCAATTACTGGGCCATCGAACGCAAAGACGAAAGGGGCAAAAAATGGAAGCTGCAAAGCAGTGTGTTCTCTCAAAAGGGTGATTTCGAAATTGTCGGGGACAAAGAGGCTGAGCTTTCGATTGGTGAGCCGATTATTTCCACATTGGAGGCAAGAAAAAGTGGTTCAGAATATTCCTTCAGGCAAAATCTACAGGGGCAGCTCGGCGAGCGTATCGCACTGACCAGCAACGGTGCCCGGCCACCAGCCCCGAAACTGCACATCAAAAACAAAGACGGCACGTATGACCGGCTTTTCAGTTTCGAATATGGCTGAGGCGGCACCTGTTCGCTCTCGTGGCGAGAGCCCAAAAATGTAAAAGGAACGTTAACCGCGACTGTTGAAGTGGCCGGACCATTTAAGTTTGAAAGCAAACCACACACTATCACTGTCGAAGGCAAATCGCAGATTGCAGCAGTCGAAGACACACCCCGCACCAGAACAATCGGGCCCTCCAGTTCTGCCAGGGAAAAACCTGTTACACTGAAAAACTGGACACTGGTTTTCCTGGTTTTAGTTGTTGGGGTTATAGCTGTCGTGGTTGTGGCTGTAACTGTCGTAGCAGTCGTATTGGTAACCCATAAGAAAAAAGCAACAGCTTAAACGAGGAATCAAAAATTAAGAAACGGTAAATACCGTGAAGGAGAGTTACTATGCGCAAAAATTGGACAGTGGTTTTGTGCCTGGGTCTAACGATTACTTTTATTACCGCTTTGGCCCATGCCCAGAGCCGAAGAGCAAGAGTGACTCGGAGCACCTCCACCCAAAGTGCCGGTAGCGAACAAGCCAAACAAATAACCTGCACCGGCAAAGTCGTTGATGAGCAGGACCAGCCAATCACCGGCGCAAAGGTTGCATTGCATGTGATGATATATGGCCAAACGGCTTATTCATACGATACCAAGCTAATTGAGGAAGTAACAACCAGGGCCGATGGTGCATTTTCTTTTAGTACAACAGCCGAGAGTGATGTCTATCGATATGGATATATAGTTGCGAAAAAAGAGGGACTGGCCCTGGGCTTTGATAATTGGAGAATACGGGATGGTGATAAGGAGTTCCAGATAAAAATGGGCCGGCCTAAAGAATTGGCGGGAATCGTGGTTGATGAAAGTAACAAACCTGTTTCCGACGCCCAGGTTAGCATTTCTATCTTGATGATCGGCAGCATGCGGGATGATCGCGGCATCGGTGGGCCGGTAGCCACAGAACTCTTTACTTCAATTACCAATGCAGCAGGTAATTTCAAATTTACCAAAATACCCGCCGAAGCCACCGCAGAATTTATTGTTAAGAAAGAAGGCAGAGCTACTGTTAGAACATACAAAAGTACCGGAATGTCCGACCAGAAACTAAAATACACCGGCGGACAGACGGATATCAAACTGGTTTTGCCTATCGAGGCAAAAATCGAAGGCATCGTTGTTCAAAAAGACACCGGCGAGCCGGTCGCTGGTGTGCAATTAATTTCAAGAAGTGAGCGAGGCATTGGGTATTTCAGAACCACACCATTTGCTTCAAACGAAGATGGAAAATTTAGTATAAATGCCCTTGCTTCGGATAGATACATATTGCAGCTCGTGCAACCGAGGGAGGGCCTGGCAGATTGGGTGTCCGAATCCGTTGAGGTAATAACCGAAGTTGGCAAAACCAAAAGCGGAGTAAAAATAGAGCTGTTAAAAGGCGGAATATTGGAGGTTGTGGTTACAGATGCCGTAAATAAAAAACCCGTCATAAAGGCAAGTGTAGGCGTTCGGAATCAGGCAATTAGTGAATATCACAGCGGCCGTTCCAACAAAGATGGTATTGCCCGGCTCCGTTTGATACCGGGAGAATACCAGATGAGCGGGCTTTACAAACAAGGTTATTCACGACAGGGGCGTCAGGAGACCATCACCGTTGAGGACGGCAAGACGGAACGCATTGAGTGGCAGCTTGTCGGCCAGCCGAAAATTACCGGTGTAGTACGGGATGAAAAAGACAAGCCGGTTGAAAGCGTCAAACTGAAAGTTTGTCCAACCGGCGGTCAAGATGTCAATTCGGATGCTGAGGGAAAATTCGAGGTCAATTGGGACCCTCGTGGTTGGGGAGAACGGGAAACGATTTTCTATCTTGTGGCCAGGCACGAGCAGCGTAATTTGGCTGCTGCTGTGGAAATTGATGAAGATACAAAAACGCTCGATATCAAACTGAAGCCCGGCGTAACTTTCACCGGAAAAGTTGTGAACCCTGATGGTAAAGGCATTGCCAATGCTCGGATTACGCCTATGCTGCGGGCGTCAAACTGGGGTTCGTCAATGGGACGCTATATAGAAGCTGATGCTGAAGGGAACTTTGAAGTCAAGGCCATACCGGCTGAGCACAAATACAGCATAACAGCAAGTGCCGAAGGATACGGCCAAAATCGTACCGAAGTCCAGGCCGATGACGCCGTGGATAATCAACTTGATGTAGGGACATTAACATTAGCCGTGGCGAACCTTTCGGTTTCAGGTGTGGTGGTAGATGCCAATGATAAGCCGGTGGCCGATGCCAGAATCTCTACCTACGGCGAAGGTCAGCCATATCGCAATACGCAAACAGATGCTGAGGGCAAATTCACGATTGAGAAAATCTGCGCCGGAAAGATTCGAATCAGTGCAAATATAAGTGGTAGAACACGATTGTACGGCAGTGTCGAAACCGAAGGCGGGGCGACCGATGTCAAGGTCGTGATAAGCGAAAGGTCGACGTCAACCCGCTATCAGCCGAAGCGGCCGCCTTCCCTTGTGGGTAGGCCCTTACCTGAACTAAAAGACTTAAAAATTGACCTGCCGCCGGCTGATATCAGCGATAAGATGCTCCTTGTCTGCTTCTGGGATATGGAGCAGCGGCCATCACGGTACTGCATCAGACAGCTCGCCAAACAAGCCAACCAGCTAAAGCAAAAAGGCATAATCGTCGTTGTAGTCCATGCCTCGAAGATTGATGAAAACAAACTCAATGAATGGATAAAGGAGTATAACATCTCCTTCCCTATCGGAATAATTCAGGACAATGAGGAGAAAAGTCGTTTCGCCTGGGGCGTCCGTTCGCTTCCCTGGCTGATTCTGACCGACCACAAGCACGTTGTCCGGGCAGGAGGTTTTGCACTTGCTGAACTAGATGAGAAAATTAAGGAGATTAACGATGCTGAAGAATAAAGAGGTAATCGCAGTTGCTGTAATGGCAATTTGGGTGGGCTTTGTGAATGCAGAGTCCAGTATCAGCTCATCCGGTGTGGGCGGCGTAAATAACGCAGCGCCGACCGCTTCCAAATTTGAAGGCCGGCTTGAGTTTCACAAACCTCTCGCCGTGGGGATCGCTGCGGGAACGGCGGAATATCCACAACTGGTACGGATAGAGTGGATCCGTTTCGAGACAACATACGGCAATGCCTGGGGTATCACTGCTCGCGTGGGTTGGTTACCTGTCATAGATGCCACATGGAAACTTAAGGTCGAATTGCTCGATGAAAAGGGCCGGATGCTGCGGAATTCCAGGGATGAGGCGGTTATCTTTACCGGCAAGGCAGCGAAAACGGGCAGGACTACAATACAATATGTCGATCTGGATATGGATCCCATGCAAGATCAGGGACGCAGGCACGCGGTAAGATTTCGAGTTTGTCTGGAGTCGGTAGAAGAGCAATTTGATGTGACAAAAACTGCCGATATGAAGACACACACAGTTGAGGTTGTGGTAGTACAACAGGCAAATAAGAAACCTGTTCCTTATGCTTCTTTAATACTCAGTAGTCTTTATATCAGAGATTCATATCGACGAGAACAAACTTTATATACAACGGATTCTCAGGGACGTTGCCAAATAAGGCTTAATGCAGAGAAACTCTATTCGCTCAGCATCAGTGCGCAAAAGCAGGGCTTTGCCACGATGTTCAAATCATTTTCTAATTATGGTTCGTCGGATGTTGGCAGATTACCACTTGTTAACCTACCAAATAGCCATATTTTTGAAATGCTATTTGCTTCTCCGGTAGGGGGAATCGTTCAGGATAAAGAGGGTAACATGATCGAAGGGGCGGAGGTTCGTTTCGAAGCCTACCTAGATGATCCGAGTGGAAGAATTTCTATCAGACGGAGCGTTCGGACAGATGCAAATGGTCAATGGCGTGTTGAAGGTGTCCCCTCTGAAGTGGATCGTATTTCGATCGGCTTAAAACATCCCGCGTACGGCGGTGATCATGGAACTAACCGATACATGACAGGCAAGGCGCTACTCAATGCAAGGGCCCTTAAACACGTCGAGACTTTAGACAAAGGCATCACGGTAACGGGTCAAGTGCTCGATGGCCAGGGACAGCCTATAGCCGGAGCAACTGCCATGCTGGCACAAAGAAATTCCATGCCTTTCTTTGCGATCACCGATCCTACCGGAAGTTTTAGATTTGTCTGTTCAGGGGATCGGGATACCTATGGCGAGGTGCCAACAGTCGTTGTTGAGGCGCCGGGATATGCGCCT
>Ga0114922_10003079_pt1 | contig 15552 bp, 13 predicted proteins | sample AartaG_FD_100975 | JGI IMG/M metagenome (GOLD analysis project Ga0114922, IMG submission 100975) | Deep subsurface microbial communities from Aarhus Bay to uncover new lineages of life (NeLLi) - Aarhus_00045 metaG | ecosystem: Environmental > Aquatic > Marine > Oceanic > Sediment | place...
ATTTGGAACAGCAGTTCAGTTATGAGACGAAGATAAAAGACGGTGTATATGGCAATCTGATAGCGGGAGATATTAACTCTGACGGCCGGGACGACATTATTATGGTCGAATACAACCGCAATTATATTGAAATACTGGCACTCGACAACGAGCTAAAGCCAATCCCTGCGATGCGCTTTAAGGTATTCGAGCAGAAAAGTTTTCGCAACACTGAAAGGCACGGCAAATCCAGTGTTGAGCCGCGAGAGCTGAAAATCGCTGACGTTACAGGCGACGACAAAAACGATTTAGTAACTATCATCCACGACCGTATAATTATTTATCCTCAGGATTAATTCGTATCTTGTACTTTTAACTACGTTATTCTCTTACGTGAAAGTCAAAATGGTCGGCAAAAGGAACAAAGTTTTTGTTGCACTTAGCGGCGGACTGGATAGTTCAACCGCTGCGGCATTGCTGCTTGAGGCCGGCTTCGAGTGCGCAGGTGTGTTTATGATTACCAACAACCAGGCCAAGAATATCCAGGCAGATGCCGAAGCTGTTGCCGGCAAACTGGGTATAGAGCTTCACGTGCTGGACCTTCGTCAAGACTTCGAACGCATTCTTGATTATTTCTGCAATGAATACAAGCGAGGTCGGACGCCTAACCCGTGTGTTCTTTGCAACAGATACGTCAAATTTGGCAGGTTGTGGGATTTTGCGAGAAATAACGAGGCGGATTTGCTCGCTACAGGCCATTACGCAAGGATTATCCGGGTCAACAACAGCGTCGGTCTGTATGAGGCCGCCGATGCAGCTAAAGACCAATCTTACGCTTTGGCAATGATTAAAAGAGATGTGTTGGGTCATATCATTTTCCCGTTGGCAGAGCATTCTAAAAACCAGACGCGAGAGTTGGCCGCAAAGTTCCATCTGGAAATTGGCCGAAGACAGGAATCTCAGGAAATATGCTTCATACCCAACGACGATTATGTTACTACGCTTGAACAGCGGTGCCCGGAACTCGCCCGAGCAGGGAAAATCATCGACAGTAGCGGCAACGTTCTGGGCGAGCATAAAGGCGTGCACAGATTTACCATCGGTCAAAGACGCGGCCTGCAGGTCGCAATGGGCACGCCTTACTACGTGGTGAAAATCGATGCTGAAAGCAATACGGTCACCCTCGGCCCAAAAGAAGAAGTCACGCAAAGCAAGCTGTGGGCGACGGAGGCAAATTGGCTCAGCATTGAGCCGAAGTCGCCTTTCAGGGCAACTGTGAAAATACGCTACAACGACAGTGGCACCGCTGCGAGGGTTTCTCCACAAGAAAATGGTGTCATCGTTGAGTTTGATGAGCCTAATCTTGCTATAACGCCGGGCCAGCTTGCTGCTTTTTACGTCAATGAAGGAAACGGCAATAGAGTTGTTGGCGGTGCGTGGATTGACAAGGCGACTGATTGATAACAAGTGCTCAGGATGCTTTAAAACTTAGCTTTTGATTATGCAGGCAAACAATGACATCTTAAAGTTACTGAAGGAAAAAGGAGTTGAAGTGGCTCAGCAAGCTCGGTGCGGGGTAATATTGCAGCCGGGTGCAATCGGCGATTGTATATTGACTCTGCCATTAGCTGAATTTATGAAAGATTACCTTGGATTGGGCAGAGTTGATATCCTTGGACACACCGAATATATCGGCATTTTTCCCGGCAGGACCTGTGCCGATGGCATCCGTTCGATGGACACGGTCGATTTGCATCGACTATTTGCTGAAACAAAAACGTTCGACCTGGCGGACGGCGACCCTTTAATAAATGTTTTTGCCGATTACGCCTGGATTGTTACGTTTTTGGGTGAGCCGAACAGCGACTTTGAACAAAACCTTATCTTCACCGCCAATTGCAGCCACAGCGCAGAAGTTATAACTTTATCCACGAAGCTGCCCAAAAAGTTCCCAAGACATATAACTGATTTTTATATACAGCAATTTATCAGCCAAAGTGGTCTGTCTTTGGAACCCCGGCGGACTCGGCCTGATGATGTTCTAATAAAAGCCATCGAAGTGGACGTAAACAGGGGCAGAGAACTGCTGAAAGAAACAGGCCTTGATTCTTTTGAGAAACTGGTGGTAATTCAGCCCGGCAGTGGCGGCGCGGACAAATGCTGGCATTTGGAAAATTTTTTGGCTATAGCCAAAGAGCTTGGTTCAAAAAATATCGAGGTAGTATTCCTGCTTGGCCCGGCTGAGTTAGAGAGATTCAGCGATGCTGCAATTAAAAATATAACCAGCGTGGCAAAGTGCCTGACAGACTTGTCTTTGACGCAGGTTTTGGGGCTCTTGAGTTGTGCGGATGCTTTTTTAGGCAATGATAGCGGGATTACGCATTTGGCGGCGGGATTAGGGGTCAAGACAGTCGCTGTTTTTGGCCCCACTGACCCGGATGTGTATAAACCCATAGGGCCAGCCGTATCAGTATTTGCAAACCATACAATGGCCTTTACTAAGAGACCCTCGGTGAGGTTGCAACAGAAGCTTCTAAAGGTTTTAACAGGGTGACATTCAAAAATGGGCTTGAGCTATGTTAATTTTACGGTGGCTTCCCAAATGCAATAAAAGGCGCCTCGGCCCCTGCAAAAATGGCTGTTTTGGCTTTGCGAAAGTTGAGTAGTTGACCCCGTTAGAAATTCCAAACGAGATAAGTATACGTTAGGAAAGAGGAAGTTTTCTAACGGGGTTGACCAAGCTGGTCGTTTTGATATAATATTTTGCTGAGTACTGCTTGACAGGTTATGGGAATAGGCGATGCCGGATATTGAAGATGAGGGCGTTTATATGCAGACAAGAACCTTGGGCGAATTAGCCAAATATGTGGATGGGCGGGTTTGCGGCGACCCTAATGTGATAATAAGGTCGGCCTCGACGCTCGGCCGCGCCGGTGAGGGTGATATTAGCTTTTTGGCCAACGCCAAATACGAAAGGTATCTGCAAACAACCAAAGCCAGTGCCGTAATCGTAGGCAAAGAAACAACCAATACGTCCGTTCCTCTTTTGGTAGCCGAGGACCCTTACTACGCTTTTATGCAGATTATGGTCCTGTTGCACGGCCATCGCAAGCACAAAAAAGTCGGAATCAGCCCGCGAGCTTCAATTTCAGATAGTGCAAAAATCGGCGCAGATTGTCATATTCACGACTTCGTGACAATAGCCGACGAGGCAAAAGTGGGGGACGGCTGCATAATTTATCCCAGTGTCCACATCGGAGAGGGTGTACAAATCGGCAACGACTGCATAATCTATCCAAATGTCACCATCTACGATAGCTGTGAAGTAGGCAATCGTGCGATTATAAATGCAAATTCAACAATCGGTGAAGACGGCTTCGGCTATGCCAGCCACAAAGGTATACACCACAAAATACCACAGACCGGTATTGTGGTGATAGAAGATGATGTGGAAATCGGCGCCTGCTGCGGAATCGAACGAGGCACACTCGGCGATACCGTTATAGGCCAGGGCAGTAAGCTGGGCGACCTGGTTGCAATAGGTCACGGTACAAAAATCGGTGCACACTGTTTACTTGTAGCTCAGGTAGGTATTGCCGGCTCAACTACGCTCGGACATCATTGCGTGGTCGGCGGCCAAGTTGGGATTGTCGGCCATATCAACATTGGAAACAATGTTACCATTGCCGCCCAGGCCGGTGTTATTAACAATATTCCCGACGGCAAAGCGGTGTTAGGTTCACCCGCTATCGAGGCAAATCAGGGTAAGCGAGCGTACAGTATGATACAATACTTGCCTGCAATAAGGGAAAGCATTCGACATCTTCAAACTCAGATAGAACAAATTGTCTCATCTTACAATGCTGACTCTGAAAAGCCAGCCGAACAATAGGTAACCGGTTGTTTACCGTTTGTATTCTGCCCTGCCGGAGGCGAATTGTGATTTGAAAACTATGGTGTCTCAAATACCATTATGAATACTGAAAATGTACTTGGCTTGATTGCCGGAGAGGGCAGATTGCCTTCCATTGTAGCCGCCGGTGCCAAACGGGCACGGCTAAAAATAATCTGCGTCAGCCTGGCAAATAACGCGGAGCCCGCTCTGGCCGGCGAAGTCGATGTCTTTTATAAAGTTGCGGTTGCCCGGCCGGGCACCTGGATACGCAAGTTAAGAAAACATGGGGTAACCAGAACTGTTATGGTCGGACGGGTCGCAAAATCGAAACTTTTTACACCCTGGCGAATCCTGAGGTATTTGCCTGACTGGCGGGCGTTCAGAATATATTACTGGCGGCTGCGCAGGAAAAGCAAATTGAACAATTCGCTCTTGAGCGCCGTGGCCGACGAGCTGGCCAGCGGCGGAATAATATTGGAGAATTCAACAGTGTACTGCAAAGAACATCTCGCAACGGAGGGAGTAATGACACAGACACAACTGGGTCCATCAGTCAAAGATGACATTAAGTTTGGCTGGCAGATAGTTAAAAAGCTCGGCGAACTGGATATAGGCCAGGCGATTGCCGTCAAAGAAAGAGAAATAATTGCAGTCGAGGCAATAGAAGGCACAGCGGAAATGATTGAGCGGGCCGGGCAGTTCTGCAAATCCGGCGGCTGGACACTTATCAAAACCTCGAAACCAAATCAGGATGAGCGATTTGATGTTCCGTGTGTCGGACCTGATACCATCAGAAGTTTAGCCAAGAACCGGGCAAAATGTCTCGTTGTAGAAGCGGATAAGACGATAATCATCGACAAAGCCGAGACAATAAAGCTTGCAAATCAACTGGGCATCGGCATTGTGGGCGTTAAACCTTCTGAAGACGAGCTTGGCAAATAGTTTCGTCAGTAATTTTTATTAACGATAGTTATAATCTTATGGCTGAATTCCCTTTCCCGCTTACGATTAAACCTGCATCTTCAAACAGTCAGCCCCAAACCGTTGTCTGTGTGGGCCTGTTGCGCGGCCTGGGCGGAAAGCGAAAAGTTCTCGATGCAATCTGGAACCAACGGCCTGTTATCGTTAAGCTCTTCGCAGACCCAATCAAGGCAAAATACCATATGAAAAGAGAATGGCGGGCGCTGAAGCTGCTGCAGGAGCAAGACTTGAATTCTCCAGCACCATTGTTTTACGGCAAGACCAATCAGCACGACTGGGCGGTGGTAACAGAAAAAATCGTCAATGCGTCAACCATCAGAGAAATCTGGGACAACACAACCGACGTCAGGAAAAAACGTGAGTTGTTGTGCAGGGTAAGCCGGGAACTGGCCAAACAACACAGCAAAGGTGTATTGCAGAAGGATTTGCATTTGGGCAATTTTCTGCTGCAGGCAGAAAAACTGTTTGCCCTCGACCCGGCACAAATGCGTTTTCTTTCCGGTGATATTAACAAGAGGCAGGCCATTGCTCAATTGGCTTTATTGGCATCCACTGTGCCCGATGAGAACACCGATACAATCACAAGCGTTTGCAAAGAGTATGCTCAGGCACGGTCGTGGAAATTTAGCCGGTCGGATATAGCTGTGTTTAGGAAGAAATTGGCTGCAGCCAAAAAAAATGGAATCAAAAAAGCACTGAAGAAATGCCTGCGCACAAATAAAAGATACCAAAAAATCGAAGAACACAACTACTGTGGGGTCGCAGCAATGGATTTCTTCGAAAAAGCCGATTTCCACAAGCTTGCGGAAGGCATTGACGAACTGATGCAAAGTGGGCAAATCTTAAAAAACGGAAACACCTGCTTTGTCTCCCGTATCAATTTGGCTGGTCAGGATATAGTCATAAAAAGGTACAACCACAAGGGAATTATCCATTCGGCACGCCATACTATAAAGAAATCTCGTGCCCGTCGCTGCTGGTTACACGCGCATCGGCTTGAGATGCTGAATATAGCTACGCCGAGGCCTCTTGCATATATTGAGCAGCGCAGGAAAAAGCTTATATGGAAGTCTTATCTTATAACGGAATACGTTGAGGGACAGAACCTTTGCAATTTTCTACGAAACAGTAATGTTACTGAACAAAACCGTTCAAAGTTAACTCAGCAGGTCAGGGAGCTGCTCGATAATCTGGGAAAACATCGCATTAGCCACGGTGATTTAAAACATTCAAACATCCTGATTACGGAACATGGTCCTGTTTTGACAGACCTCGATAGTATGATAGCGCATAGATGGAAGCGGACGTATAAAGCCAGACGAGCCAAGGATATGGCTCCCTTGCAAAAAAACAACTGTCCCGGGGAGAATAACCGTTTATAGTCTCTAAAAACCCTTGCTAAAATCAGTTTTTTCGCATTAGATAGTCAACCGTTCGGGAAAACAACAAACAAAAATAAATAAAGAAAACAGATTCGTTCAAAAGGCAGATAGAGATGTTTCATCTGGCTGTTTTTGCCTCGAACAATAACGGGCTTGGCACATGGAAGCGCATCGGCTCTCTGCACAGAGAAATTGCCATATTTAAAAGATTTGCGCAGGACGGATGGAATATTTCTCTCTACACATACGACCGCAGCAGAAAGCTGCCTGATATTGGGTTTGCCGCCAAAGTTCATTCTCAATGGCCCTTTTTAGTTCCTAAAAAGCTCGGATTTTTGTATCGCCATTTATTACCATTTTTGTTCTTCCGCCAAGGCAGGAAAGCAGACATTATCATTACTAATCAAGCCCACAGCAGCGGCACCGCAATTCTTGCCGGCAGTTTATGGGCAGCCAAGGTCATTGCAAGATGTGGATACGTCTATGGCGAATCCGCTCAAACCCTTGGAAAGTCCGGCAGGCGAGTCAGAAAGAGGATTTTACAAGAAAAAACCACGTTCGAAAAAGCTTACCGATGCATCGTCCCTACCAAAAAGTTGTGTCAATGGGTATGTGAAAACTATGGCCTACCCAAAGAAAAAATTGTGGTTATACCCAACTATGTTGATACAGAGCAGTTTAAGCCGGATACCAATGCAAAAAAGGATTTTGATATACTTTGCATCGCGCGATTGGTAGCTAAGAAAAGACACCGGCTTCTATTTGATGCATTATCCGGGACGCAATTAAAAATCCATCTTATAGGTAACGGGCGCTTAAAGGACAAACTAAAATCTCTGGCAAAGGAAAAATCGCTGCAAGTTAACATAACAGAGCGGGTTGAGAATAGTTTACTGCCGCAGCACATCAACAACTCGAAGATATATGTTAATCTCGCTCAGTGGGAGGGACATCCGAAAACCCTGATTGAGGCTATGGCCTGTGGGTGCGCTTGCATCGGCGCCAAATCGCCCGGCATAGAAAATCTTATCCTCGACGGCAAAACCGGAGTCCTTGTTGAACCTGAGCCCCAACAAATTCGCAATGCAATAGAATTATTGTTGAAGAACAAAAAGCTAAGACTCCAACTGGGTGAAAACGCACGAAGCTACGCCGTGGAACAGTTTTCTTTAGACAAAACTTTTGAGCAGTATAAAAAGGTATTTAGAGAAGCTCTGACGGAATAAGAACATCTGTTATTTGTAAATGGAGTGTAGTTAATGGAACTCGATGACGTTATTTGTATATCTTGCCGCAAATATGATTATTGTAAGGAGTATGAGAGAGTAAATCGTAAGAATGTAACTCCGGATGGCAAACGCTATATTCGGCAATCTCCAATTCGTAACTGTCAGGCTGCTATCTGTGAATTATATTATACAAAGTTCCATAATAAAGATGTGCTGGAGGTCGGTTGCGGGAACAGCAAAAAGGGCGGTCTCATAAAAAAAATAATAGAGGAAAATAATTGTAAGTGGACGGGGATTGATATTAAGGAGACCGATTTAACCACTCATGTTTGCAGTGTGACACGTATGCCTTTTGAAGATAATTCTTTTGACTATGTGATTGGCAGTCAAACAATTGAGCACTGGAAGAAACCACGAAAAGCGTTAAAAGAAATCCGTAGAGTTCTCAGGCCGGATGGGAAGCTATATTTGACAGCGCCTATTCATCTGCATGGCGGAAAGATTTTTGTTTCAGGCGACTTTAAGTCCATCGAAAAGCTATTTTTTAAAAGTGGTTTTGACATTGAAAAAATTGAAACGTGGAGAAAGAATTATTGCGACCTGGGGCCTTACCTTCACAAAACTGCCAAGAAGCATCTACGCTATGTGAAAAAGCATCTGCGAAAATCCGGAATACTTGATTATCAAAAAGTGACAATATATGTCATTCATTGTATACTTACAAAAAGTAAGGGCAGAGTTGAGTTCTGGAAAAACAAAAACTATCTGCAACAATAAACCTCAGAATGGGGGATAAACAGATGATTACCAAGAAAATAAACGGTTTTAAGATGTTTTTGGAGCCCAATGATGGAGGTATCTCCAAAGTGTTGGCCAACAGGGGTATAAGAGAACCGTGTTTTATGTGGATTCTTCAAAAAGAAGCATCCGGTCACCTAGGGATAGACGTCGGAGCTAACATCGGCTATACTACACTACATTTATGTGGAGCAATGGATAAAGTTATAGCGATTGAGCCAGACCCGAGGTCAAGAAAGCTTCTTATAAAAACCCTGGAAGCAAATGGTTTTAAAGACACCACCCAAATCTACGATTTTGCCGTGTCAGATAAAAGCGGCAGCCAGCCAATCTATCTGGCCGATAAACCGAATCTATCCACCTTACATGACCGGCCCGGGCTGAAGGGTCAAAAACGTGAGATTTTGACCCGAACCATAGATAGTTTAAGTGTGCTGCCCAACTTTATAAAAATGGATATCGAGGGTTATGAAGTAGAGGCATTACGCGGAGCTATGCAATGTCTAAAAGAGACGAACCATTGTAAAATTCTTGCTGAAGTACACCCTCAATTTTTTACCAAAGACAGTTTTGAAGTGGTTCTTAGAAATTTGGTTGAGATTGGTTTTGCATTTAAATACGTGGTCTCGGCCGGTGTGCCGAAACCGGACTTGTTCAGGAAGCATGGTTATGAGCCGGTCCCCGGAGCCCCCATAGCCAGAAGAGCCATATATAATTGCGTTTCGACAGAACATGCTATTAAATGGAGCTCGTATCCGATAGAACAGAAATGTAAGAAAGGAAAGATAAGTCCGAAGATTGTCCGGTCAATTTTGTTAGTGAAGGATGAGAGGTAGTGAGATGGCGCTACATAAGCGGAAATACAAGGACTACCAACATTATCTGAGCCACCAGCGAGAGAAGCTTTCTAAAAAGATGGAGCATTTTCAGCAGAAGTGGAACAAGAGAGTCGAGAGCTTTAGAAAGAGGCTCGCCGATATCTCTCCCAAAATTCCTGGTAAAAAGGTATTATGCTTAGCAGCTCGCCTGGGCGAAGAGGTCAGGGCCTTCAGAGACTTAGGGCACTCGGAGGCGACCGGCATTGACCTTAATCCGGGGTCTGACAACGAGTATGTAATTGAGGGGGACTTCCATAATATTCCGTTTGAAGATTCCACATTTGATGGTGTTTATTGCAATTGTCTGGACCACGCGTGGGACCTGAGAAAGGTCTCGATGGAGTCGGCAAGAGTTCTAAAAACCGGCGGCATTTTGGTCCTCGATGTCCCGTTTGTGCAGCCATACAAAAAGTATGATTATAAGAAGAATGTAAAAAAAAGACATAAGTATGAATCTACGTTGTGGGATTCGCTTGATGATGTAATTCAAGAATTTCACGAGTTTTCTGAAGTGCACGACCGGATTCCTTCAAATACTCATAAAATCATCGTGTTCATGCAGAAAAAGTACACTTTAGAAGTAAAATGAGACGACATTATGAGGCCTGAAGAGCGAGAAAATTACAGATACTCACATGGAGCCGAAAACCCTATAAGAAAAGAAGAACAGGTTATGTTTTCGCTACTGTCCAATGGCAACGGGAAAAAACTGCTGGATGTCGGCTGTGGTATAGGCACTATTGCTCTTGAACTTCAAAAAAAAGGCTTCGAAGTAACAGGTGTTGACTTCTCTGACGTTGCTGTCAGCAAATGCCTGCAAAAAGGGCTCAATGCAATCGTTTCAGATGTAGACGAAGCTGGACTCAAATTTCCAGACAAATCATTCGATGTGGTCTGGGCAGGTGACGTAATTGAACATGTATTTGACCCTATTTTCCTGTTTGAAGAAATGGCGAGAATTCTTAAAGATAACGGCAGGATACTTGCAACTGTTCCGAATAATTTCCCTATGCGTAAAAGATTAAATATCTTCCTTACAGGAAAGTCAATACAATCTAATATATACAGAAAGTTAAGACAATGTAAACATCACACATTTTTCTCCTGGGAACTGCTCATTTATATGTTAAGTGAAGCAAAACTATCCGTGGACCGTTATTTTTCGATATACAAAATTCCAAAGACTAAACTCCAAAGAATAACAAGCAATAAAATCATTGGACGGCTGTTTGGCCGAATATTTATAGTAAGTGCTCACAAATCATCTGCATGTGTCGAGTGATTAGCCAGGGACAAAGGATGCGCTATTGAGAAACCGGCAAGGTTAAGGAAATGAGCAAGACAATAGCTATAGGCGGAGCGGTTAATGGAAGATAAACCTCCCGAATCTATGTATGCTTCGGTAAAAGAATCTCTGCACGCTACAAGAAGATATATTACGAGAGATTGCATTAGTTCGCTGTATGAATTTTGCTTTGTGAAAGATGTGGGGCGATGTCCGTATTTCCCCACATGCTTAGAGAGCTTTGCTATTCTGCTCAAAGGCAAATCTCTGGAGCAGCTTCCCAGGTATGATAAGGAGTTTGAAAGCTGTTTTGTTGTGAATAACTTTGATGAAGAGATGAAACTGGTCGGCGATTCATTGACTGGCAAAAAGTGTGTTCATCTCGTAAATCGGCTTATGACCGCCCCGCTTCAAAAACGAAACTATAAAAGACTGAATATTACTGAGGTTCAGTTGCCGAAAGTCTCGGCAGTTAGGGACCAAAGAATGAAAAGGGCTATTGAGCATTACAAATTCCTTGGATTGAATACACATTTTCTTCCAAAGAAGCTTCTTGAGCTTAACAGGAAGGATTTCGGTAAGGAATATGCCCAAAAATATCCTAATACTGGTATACTGGCAATTATATATGCACTGGAGATATTACGTCCAAAGGTACTTTGGATTGTGGGATTAGATTTTTATCAAAGTGATTATCTTGCTCGCAGGCCTCATCAAAATCCGATAGACTTACAGAGAGAAAAAATTAAAAGGACAAACTTAGTCGAAGTAACTGCGAATGTTTTCCGGCGGTACGAGGACGTTAAAATCAATATGATTAGTTACTATAAGGGATTCCCCACGCCCCCAAATGTCAAAATTTTGTCCTGAATGCACATTTGCCAGCTGTTCGACTATGCAAGGATCGGAAAATGAGCGGTAAAAACAGAGTGTTTCCGCCGAAAGTGGTTTACGTTATTGCTGAACTGGCCAATGCAGCTCAGGGTAAAGTTGAGCTTAATTTTAGACTTATCGAAGAGGCCCACAAGGCCGGGGCCGACGCAGTCAAGCTTCAACTATACAAATACGATGAGCTGACAACACCATCCTACAGCAAATACGAAATCTACAAACGTACCTTCTACTCTTTCGAAGAAAGAGCCCAGTTTATCGACCGGGCCAGCAAGTTAGGCATGGATGTCTGGGTAGATGTCTTTGACCGGTGGGGCTTGGACGTGGCCCACAAGAAAAAAAATAAAATTTATGCAATAAAAATCCCACCTACCACCATTCTGGACCAAAAACTCGTTAAAAGCATCCTTGAGATGCATCTGCCGGTGGCAATTGGTGTAGGCGGCTATGAGGACAAAGACATAGACTTCGCCCTCTCTGCGCTGTCCGGATTTAATAATCCCACTCTTTTAATCTACGGCTTCCAGGCTTTTCCCACGCCGCTGGAGCACACATCCTTGGCCAGAATACAATATTTGAAAGACAAGTACGGTTATCCTGTAGGCTTTGCCGACCATGTCAACGCAGACTCAGAACTTGCTCTTAGAATGCCTGAATATGCCTTTTTCGCCGGGGCGTCCGTAATTGAAAAGCACATAATTTTGGAGCGAGGGTCCAGAGGATTAGACCACTATTCCGCCCTTGAGCCCCACGAATTCAAAAAAATGGTCGACAACCTTAGGCAGTGCGTGCGAATATACGGTTCGAAACACGTCACAAAAGTCCAAAAAGATTACCTCGTACATGCAACTCGCATAACGACAATCAGAGCAGTCAAGCAGGGCCAGCTTCTTTTCTCAAATGATATAAAGTTCAGGCGTACCGAAAATGCCGAGGCCTTATTTCCCAACGAAGAAGGCAGTTTTTTCCCGGCAGTCGCCCTGCATGACCTCCACACCGACGCCGCAGTAACCGCTCAAGACATAAGAAAAGCCGTAGCTGGAGTTGTGGTGGTCTGCCGCATGCATTCTAAAAGGATGCCAAACAAGGCCCTATTAAAACTGGGCAGTGCCACCGCCATCGAACACTGCCTCGTAAACACCCTGGCCAGTAAGATATCAGCTTTAACTGTCCTGGCTACCTCCACCCACACAGATGATGATAAGCTAAGACATTATACTCTTGGTGGGAAAGTTAAGTTCTTTAAAGGCAAAGAAAATGACGTGGCCGCACGTATTTTAGATGCAGCAAAACTTTATGACCTGGATTTCGTTGTCCGAGTCACCGGAGACAGCCCTTTAATATCGCACGAACTGATTGATTTCTTACTTCAATCACATTTTCAGACAGGTGCCGATTTCAGTTACTTCGAGGACGCACCACTGGGGGTCAGACCTGAAGTCATCAGCACCCAGGCTTTGGAAAAGCTCAAATCGACGATTGACACAAGCAAGCACAGCGAATATCTGTCTTTGTATTTCAAGAACAACCCTGACTTTTTCCACATTAATAAAGCAAACGCCCCGAAAGAATGGCAATTCAGTCAATACAGGCTGAATCTGGATTATCCCGAAGACTATGAAGTCTTAAAAAGCATCTTTGAAAAGCTCAAAATCGGTACCTCACCTGTATCTCTATCTTCTGTGCTCGAGTTTCTGCGGGAACATCCTGAAGTTTCAGCTATCAACGCACATATTAAACCCAGATATCAAAATGGTGAATTTGCAGAGTTCATAAATAAAGTTACGAAAATAAAAAAGCAATAATTGATTCGTTGTTTTGACCGAGATTACCAATGCTCCATAAAGTAATGTTGATTAACCCTATAAATTACGGGCGTCGTAGTTTTAGACCCCCATTCGGACTACTGACCATCGCGTCTGTCTTTGTAGAAAGAGGAATCGATGTCAGATGGATAGATGCTGATACTCTGAGAAACGATAAGGCACTGGTCGAAAAGCAAATATTAGAAAACCTTGATGTAGATTTGATAGCAACTGGAGGACTTCATAGCGCTTATCTGTCCGTCAAAGAAATATTCCAGTTCTTCGCCGACAAAAATATAGCAATACCTAAATTAATTGGGGGAAAGCTCGCCCAGACACTCGACCATCTTATTTGGAGGAGAATAGCCGGCGTCGATATACTTTGTAAACAGGAGGGCGAATATGTAGTTAAATCCCTCTGTGACCATTTCCCAAATTTCGAAAGAATTCTGGGTGTTGAATACTTCAAGAACGGCAAAGTCGTTAAGAACGAGCCCGCGCCAATTGTAAAATCTCTTGATGAAGTTCCCCCCTTGAAGTGGCAGTTGCTCGACAGAGACCGGTACTTCTCACAGGGGACCGGTTATATACTTTCATCAAGAGGGTGTCCGTATGCCTGTAAATTTTGCAAATACCCGGACCAGCTTTCCAAAAATTACAGGGTTTTATCTACCGAAAGAATTTTAGACGACGTGAAGTATCTAATCAGCCAATATAATATTCGCACTTTGGTGTTCGTGGACGAATTTTTTCTGTTGAGAAAAAGAAGAGCTGAAGAATTTTGTGATGCGGTTGAAAGCCAAGGTTTAAAAATACAATGGGTCGTCAGCAGTCGAGCCGACTCAATCACAGCCAAACATCTTCCTCTACTGAAAAGGATGAAAAGACTTGGGTGTAGAGGTATTAACATGGGGATTGAGAGCGGCAGTCAAACCATCTTGGACCTGATGAGAAAGAAACTTAAGATTGAACAAATAGAAACGGCCATAAGGGGCATTCATGATGCCGGACTCAGACTTAGGCCCACGTTTATTTTTGGATTCCCGGGTGAAAACAGCGAAACAGCGATGGAAAGCGTCAGGTGGAGATTAAAAATGGAATCTTGCGGACTTTATCACGCCAACAAGAAGGGTAAGCATTTTTACGCAACACCTTACCCTGGCGCTCCGCTGTATGACGAGTTTTTGAAGAAGTACGATATGAATTTGCAGGAAGAGGAGAAATGGATATTACAATGTGCCTCGTTGAAAAAGCCAACTGTCAACTTGACTGACATGAAATGGGACGAGTTAACTCAGCTTGACAAAGAATGCCAACGAATATTGAAAGACTACCGACGTCCCATTCGCACCATCAAACATGCCGTCAGCAAATACCTGCCGACAAAAATACTTGATTTGTTCGAAGGTTGAACAGTGGATTAAGGAATATATTTAATGAGTAACAGGACTTTCAAATGCTCCCAAAATATCGTCTTAAACGAGACAAAGCGAATCTCACGGGATGTTCCCGCTTTCGTAGTGGCTGAAGCCGCCTGCAACCATATGTGCGACATTGACTTGGCAAAAAAAATGGTTGATAAGGCGGCCCAGGCAGGCGCAGATGCAATCAAATTCCAAACCTATAAGGCAGAAAAGCTCGTCACAAAAAAAGCTGTGGCTTTCTGGGGTGAGGAAAAGATTTCTCAGATGGAGTATTACAAAAGACTGGACCGGTTCGGCAGGAAAGAATATGCGGAACTCTTCGAATATGCCCAGGAGAAGGGAATTGTCGGGTTTTCCTCGCCTTTCGATAAAGAAAGTGCTGATATGCTCAATGAACTTGATATGCCGGTCTTCAAGATAGCCTCCTGTGAAGTCCCAAACTTAGATTTCATAAAACACGTGGCAAGTTTCGGCAAGCCTATCATTCTTTCCACCGGCGCATCAGAACCGCAGGAAATCGACAGGGCTATTGAAACGATTTTACAACAGGGCAACAACAAGCTGATTTTACTTGCCTGCACCTTAAGTTACCCGACAAAATTCGAAGATGCAAATCTGTTAAGGATTAAAACCTTAAGAGAAAGGTATCCAGGAATCATTGTTGGGCTATCTGACCATACCAGGCCGGACGAAAACATGATAATACCCTCAATAGGAGTGGCTTTGGGCGCTAAGGTAATAGAAAAGCACTATACACTTGACCGCTCGATGAAGGGCTCCGGTCATTTTTTTGCAGTTGACCCCATCAGTCTCAAAAAGATGGTGGACAATATTAGACTAATGGAATCTCTCTTAGGGAATGGAAAGCTTGGCATCGCCGATTCAGAAAAAAAGGCCTGGAAAAGCGCCAGACGAAGCATTGTGGCGGAAGTTCCTATAAAAAAAGGACAAGTAATTACTTCCGAGATGTTGGGTGTGAAACGACCGGCAGACGGCTTGGACGCA